>ENA-UENX01000409-UENX01000409.1-marine-metagenome-genome-assembly--contig:-NODE-409-length-18790-cov-3.540438_pt1 | contig 18790 bp, 16 predicted proteins | sample MGYA00237875_ERZ529327 | MGnify/ENA primary metagenome ERZ529327 (study PRJEB26372, sample SAMN05368347) | marine metagenome | biome: cultured habitat; feature: ocean water; material: water; isolation... | reverse complement strand
CCGACCGCTGTCTCCCCCTGTCCCGCCAACTACCGCTGTCACTCCCCGTCCCGCCAGCCTCCAATAAAATATCTCCAATCACCCCTAATCCCTATATTTTATACTTTTAAGGTAAAAATAATTTGCACTTCTCTTGACACGCCCTTTTATATTTTATACTTTTAAGGTAAATATAGAATAGATGAGTAAACATAAATTAGGAGAATTGGAGGAAATTGTGTTGTTGGTGGTAGCAATATTGCATGGGGAAGCCTACGGTATTGCCATCATCAATGAAATGCGAGAGCGGCTGGATCGCAAGATTAGCATTGGTTCTTTGCAGACGGTATTGCGCCGTTTGGCGCAGAAAGGATATGTGACTTCTGAACTAGGGGAGGCCACCAAAGTTCGGGGCGGCAAACGCAAACGCTTCTTTACCATTACGAACTTTGGCAAGGATGCCCTGCAAGAAACGCGCGACCAAAGATTGGGTCTTTGGAACGCAATTCCTGGAATCATATTTGACAATTAGTATGAGAAAAGATAAAGACCTATCTCCCCCACGACTGTTTATGCGCTTCTTTCGATGGTTTTGTAGACGTGATTTTCTAGAAGACATCGAAGGCGACCTGAATGAACGCTTTGACCAGCTTATCGATGAATTTGGCGAACGTGGAGCCAGGCGCCGGTTTGCTTGGGAAGTACTGTTATTATTTCGCCCGGGGATGATCCGATCCCTGGACTCTTTTCCAATTTTAAATCGCCCGAATATGTTACGACAAAACTTAAAAATTGGCTATCGAAGCCTTATGAAAGATAAGACCTATTCTGCCATCAAGGTCGGTGGGTTTGCGATAGGGATTACCGCTTTTCTTTTGATCGCCTTATTAATCCAAGATGAAACGAGTTATGATCAACATTATGCAGAAAAGGATAGGATATATCGACTGCTAAATGTGAGCAGTAATCCGGATTTTGACATCAAGAGCTGGACGGCTTTCCAACCGCAAACCAAACAGTTACTGGAGGAGGATTATCCTGAGATTGAAATAGCCGGACGTATGATCTTGCGAGACTGGTACTTGGCTGGGGACAATCAATTCCGGAAATCGGAAGACACTCAAAATACCTATGAAGATGACTTCGCCTACGCGGATCCGGAAATACTAGACATCTTGGAGATCCCTATGCTTCATGGTAATCGTGAGACAGCCTTATCTGATCCAAATACCATCGTACTTTCCAAGCGAAAGGCTGAGCAGTATTTTCCTGGCGAGGATCCGGTAGGTCGGACGGTGGTGTTAAATGATAACGAGGAGCGACTTTTCACCATTGGTGGGGTGATGGATGAATTGCCTAATTCTCATGTGAAGTTCGAATTCTTGATCACTTTAGTAGATGTAGCGTTTTGGCGTGGAGAACAAACGGATTGGTGTTGTACCAATTATGATACCTATGTCCGCTTGAGACCAGGAGTCGATACGGAGGAGCTTGAAGAAAAGTTATTGGCTATCAGAGATAACTACATGATCCGATTTTATGAAGATCGGGAGGATTCATTTGCCGAAATTCTACGTAAATACCGAACTTTTGATCTAGAGCCCATTGGCCAGATCTACTTAAACACGGAAACCTTTGCGGATAAAAATGAGAGCGGTGATCGCCGGATCGTGAAGCTGTTTGGGCTTATAGCCATTTGTATTTTGCTGCTGGCTTGTGTCAACTTTATCAATCTTTTTACCGCTAAATCTGCTAATCGAGCAAGGGAGATAGGTGTACGGAAAGTGGTTGGTTCATTCCGATCGGATTTGGTTCGGCAATTTCTGACAGAGTCTGTACTATATAGTAGTTTATCGGTGATACTGGGTGCTTTGGCTGCGGTCATGATCCTACCATACTTCAATCAATTGATTGGAAAGGAACTAGTCTTACCCCTTAGCAGTGGGTGGTTAATTCCTGGACTATTTGGTTTGGCCTTAGTCATAGGAGGAGTTGCTGGTATCTACCCGTCCCTATATCTATCTGCTTTCAGACCTATTGATATAATGAGAGGGAAGTTGAGTAAGGGAAGCAAGCGACCCTGGTTACGCAACAGTTTAGTGACCTTCCAGTTTACCACCTCCATTGTGTTGGTTATTAGTGCTTTGGTCGTTTATCAACAAATGCAATTTATTCTCAACAAAGATGTCGGCTTCAATAAAGACCAGGTGGTACTGATCCAAGGAGCCTATACGCTAGGGGATAAAACGGATGCGTTCAAACAGGAGCTAGCCACCCTTCCAATGGTGGAGGAGGTCACTAATAGTAATTACTTTCCGGTAGCAGGCACCAACCGGGACGGCAATGGCTTTTGGATTGATGGGAGAGAAAAAATCGATGACTCTGTAGGTGGGCAGGCGTGGTTCGTGGCTGAGAACTATATATCTACCATGAAAATGGAGTTGGTAGCAGGCCGAAACTTTAATTCAAAGATGGCTACAGATACAGCAGCTGTTATTATCAACGAAACCCTAGCGCGGAAACTGGGATTACAGGATCCAATTGGGGTGCGTATTCGGAATTATCGAGCCTGGAATGTGGTAGGTGTGGTCAAAGATTTCCACTATGATGATATGAAGCAAGAAATAAGGCCATTGGCACTCTTTCGTGGCAGAGGAAGTGCTTCGGTGGTAGCCGTGCGATTAAAGGCCGAGCATACCGCTTCTACGGTTGCGGCCATTCAAAAAGTTTGGGATGAGTTTATGCCAAATCAACCGATTCGTTACGATTATATGGATGAGTCCTATGCTGCCATGTATGAGGATGTAGATCGAACGAGCAATGTATTTGCCGTATGTGCTGGACTCGCTATATTCATTGCTTGTTTGGGATTGTTTGGTCTATCTACTTTCATGGTGGAGCAACGTAGTAAGGAAATCAGTGTGAGAAAGGTGCTGGGGGCATCCGTACAACATTTGTTTGGCATTTTAACTGCCAATTACTTGCGATTGATCTTCCTGTCTCTCCTTTTGGGTGGGCCTTTGGCTTGGTACATGATGAATGCTTGGCTGGAAAATTATAGCTATGGTATCGATCTAGAATGGTGGTTTTTTGTAGTGGCCGGAGTGCTGGTGGCAGGGATAGCATTGGTTACGGTCAGCCGTCAAGTCTTGCGATTGTCCTTGTCCAATCCTGCGGAGTTCCTAAAGGCTGAATAGTGGATTACTATATTAGATACCGGAAAGACCAACAAAAAGGGTGCGTTTGGGGTCATTAGCGACCCAGCGCTTCCCTTTGCCCGGTTTCTTGATCTTATGCCACTTAATGCGGAAACTAGGCAGACCTCCGAGTTGGAGTGCTTCGTTGATTTCTTCCATAAATAGAGAAGCCCCTCTACTAGGAGTGGCCAAGTGAAGCTTTGCTTTTGGAGATCGACTCAGCATGCGACCAATATCCCAAAGTGGGAGAGCGGTAAAGAAGTAGCAAGAATCCTCGTCGATAATGAAATCTCGCTTTGGCATATTGGCTGGGTCCAACGCCAGTTTCTGTGTTTCCTGATATACAAAACTCTTAATGGACTCCGCATCCGAGTTTGGAGGTAGGCGGGGGGAATGCACCGCAGTTTGCTCCACCTCATAGATAGGTGAAATCAGATCAACAAAAACACCTCCATTGTAGACATGATCTTCGTCCTCTTCATACCAAGCCTCCAGCATAATGCCGGGTAAACTAACTGTTGGGGTAAATTCGAAATAAGTTAACTCCCACTCACTATGGGTGATCGGGGCCGTTTCTCCAAGAAGTTCAATTTTTTCACAGTGTTTCACCCCCCAAAGGCGCAAGCGAATGGCTCTAGTAAAGGAGTCAGGACGCATCGTTGATCGACTGACACTGCGGTATACTTCAGGTTTTGCAGTATAGCATTGAAGTCTATAGATCTTCCCTTTTTGCAAGGGCATAGAGAGCCGTTGAGATATCTTTTCGGTAGTACCATTGTCTCTAACTACCAACCCCATATAAGTTAAACCGTGAGCCGCTTTCTTTTGTACACCAAAAGCTCCACTAGGGTGGACATCGGGCGGAGTTTCTTGCGGCGGTCCGCAGAAGTGCCAATAATTGGGCGTTTTAGCTGGTCCGGGGAGTGATTCTAAGGAAGGGTTACGCAAAGGAATAATATCTTGTCCATAACCTATAATGAACTGGAATAGTAGTACCGACAAGTAGCTCCATTTGCACTGCATATCTATATAGCTTTGAACGATCGTTGATCACTTAGCTTCCTACTCTGGAGTGATCTTGAGAACGCGCTAGAAGAGAGTTTCTATATTACTTTAGAAGCATTGACCAATGCCCAAGAAGATAGCCACCCAAACCAGCCCTTTGATCAAGAAGAAAAGGAAACCGGCTACGCCAATCCTCTTCAACCAGGCTTTGAACTTATTGGGTTGGGCTGGTTCCGTCATCAGGGGTCAATGAATTAGTTATTGCTATGTCTGTATCACGCCGGGGTTGAATTTGGCCACCGGTGCGTTGTTGGCTGCTTCGATCCCAGCGGAAATCCAGGATCTAGTCTCCAAGGGGTTGATGATGGCATCCACCCAAAGTCGCGCTGCCGCATAGTAAGGAGTAGTCTGCTTATCATATCGTCCCTTGACTTCTTCGAAAAGCCGCTTTTCCTCCGCTGGATCCGGGGCTTTTCCTTGAGACTTCAAAGATGCCACTCTGATCTGAGTTAAGGTCTTAGCCGCCTGAGCTCCCCCCATCACGGCCACTTTAGCCGTTGGCCAAGCCACAATTAGACGAGGATCATAGGCTTTTCCGCACATCGCATAATTCCCAGCACCGTAGGAATTCCCCATAATTACGGTGAACTTTGGTACCGTGGAGTTGGCGACTGCATTAACCATCTTCGCGCCGTCCTTGATGATACCGCCATGTTCTGATCGGGTACCGACCATAAAACCAGTAACATCATGTAAAAATACGAGTGGAATCTTTTTTTGGTTGCAATTTAGAATAAAGCGAGTGGCCTTATCGGCAGAGTCCGAATAGATCACGCCTCCGAATTGCATTTCCCCTTTCTTTGTCTTAATGACTTCCCGGTTGTTGGCTACGATACCGACAGACCAGCCATCAATTCGGGCGTAAGCACAGACAATCGTCTTGCCATAGTCCTCCTTATACAAGGTCAGTTTGGAATCATCAACCAAGCGCTTTAAGATCTCAATCGTCTTATATGGCTTGGTGCGCTCTTCTGGAAATATTTGCAATATCTCTTCGGTAGCTTCTTTTGGAGGAAGTGCGGGCGCTCTGTTGAACCCTGCATCCTCGAAGCTTCCCATTTTATCTACGAGGTCTCGGATGGTGTCCAGACAGGTCTGATCATCTGGCATTTTATAATCTGTGACTCCGGATATTTCTGAATGCGTCGTCGCCCCACCCAAAGTCTCCTTGTCAACATCTTCTCCAATAGCTGCCTTTACCAAGTAAGGGCCAGCCAAGAAAATAGAGCCAGTTCCATCTACGATCAAAGCTTCATCAGACATAATCGGGAGATAGGCCCCACCTGCGACGCAACTTCCCATAATGGCTGCAATCTGGGGAATCCCCATACTTGACATTTGGGCATTGTTTCTGAAAATGCGACCGAAGTGCTCTTTATCTGGAAAAATCTCGTCCTGCAAAGGCAAAAATACCCCAGCGCTATCCACCAGATAGATGATGGGGAGCCGGTTTTCCATGGCAATTTCCTGAGCGCGTAAGTTTTTCTTACCTGAAATCGGGAACCAGGCTCCGGCTTTAACAGTCGCGTCATTAGCCACAATCATGCATTGCCTATCACTCACGTAACCGATGCCGACGACAACACCACCCGCTGGGCAGCCACCGTACTCCTCGTACATTTCATAACCTACGAAGGCACCAATTTCAAAAAAAGGCTTGTCTTTATCGATAAGGTAGTCTACTCTTTCTCGAGCGGTGAGTTTTCCTTTTTTATGTTGCTTGGCAATTTTGTTTTCTCCTCCGCCAAGTTTAATTTTTTCCAGGCGGTAGTTCATCTGTGAGAGTAAGAGCTTCAAACTATCTTCATTCTTGCTCTTTTCAAGATCAATTTTCGTCATGTGTGATTTGTGGTGATATCAATTTAGGATCGGGCACAAAGGCTGAGATTAGTCAATAGGGAAAGCATAGTAATAGGAGCCGGGATAATGCTCATAAATCCCTTCTAGCATTACTTTACCGGAGGCCTCCTCTAGTTCGCGAATCAGTTCTTTGACAGAACCGACGCGGCGATTATCCAAATTGGTGATGATGAATCCTGGATCCATATTGGTCCGTTCAATTTTGCTCCCGCGATAGATGCTAATCACTTTCACACCATCGACTTGCATGCGTTTCTTCTCCTCCTTAGTAAGATTCCGCAGTTCGAAGCCTAGGGTACGCAAAATTGCTTCCTCCGTGGAGGAAATGGAAGCTACGCCATTGGTTTTATCTTTTAGGATGATTTCTACTTTGTAGGACTTACCCTTACGTAGGTATTCAACCTGTAGTAGATTGCCTGGACGGTATCTGCCCAACAATTCTTGCATCTCAGGCAAAGTTCTGGTCTTGACGCCATTGATGCTGATGATTACGTCATTTTTCTCTATACCGGCATCCTCTGCACTGCCACCGGGACTAATGCGAGTAATGAGTACGCCCTCCACACTAGGAAGACCCAACTCCTTGGCTTTGCGGTTGGTAATCTCATCAATGTAAACGCCCATGATGCCTCTCTGGACCACGCCGTAGTCTCTCAGGTCTTTAATGACCTTACGAACCAGATTAGCAGGGACAGCAAAGGAGTATCCTTCATAGCGGCCAGATCGAGTGATGATAGCCGTGTTAATGCCAATTAATTCTCCATTTGTATTGACCAAGGCGCCTCCACTGTTACCAGGGTTAACGGCGGCATCAGTCTGTATAAAGGATTCAATGCGATCTTGTCCTTCAAGTATATCAATATTACGTGCTTTTGCACTCACAATCCCTGCCGTCACTGTAGATTCCAAGTCGAAAGGACTACCGACTGCCAATACCCATTCTCCTACACGCAAAGAGTCGCTATTACCAAACACTAGATAGGGGAGGTTATCTCCCTTAATCTTGATCAGGGCCATATCCGTAGAAGGATCGGTACCAATGACCTTGGCTTCAAATTCACGTTTGTCGTTCAGTGTGACTTCAATGTCATCTCCTTCCTCAATTACATGATTGTTGGTGACGATGTAGCCATCGGGCGAGATGATTACGCCTGATCCTGAAGAAGAACTCAGGTTACTATTAGAGCCCCAAAGATCAAAGTTTCCACCTTGTATGGTTCGGATGTTGACAACGGCTGGTGTAACGGCTTCAGCAGCGGCAGTGAAGTTGGTGGGCGCAGACGAAAGGAACTGGCGCTCCCTGGGGTTATTCAGGGGGTCGTCGGAATAAGCTGTATACTTTGCTGGTTGAGAATCCCGAATCAGTATTTCTCGGGGTTCTTCAAAAACGCGGTAGATAAATACAGCAATGATCGCACTTAAAATCGAACTAACCGCTATTACACCATATTGCTTCATAAAATCGGGATTACAGATATTGCACTAAAATAAGCATACGCCTTCAATTAAACGAAAGTGAATTCAAGAATATGCCCCCTATTTAAGCTTTTTCGAATGAGCAACAGGCACGGATCAGTGGCTTTTGGTCCTCATCAGAGATAGTCGCTTGCTAAAAGGGCCTAGTTCTTTAGACGTTGATATCGCGAGTATATAACGCTTTTGTACGCTCAAAATTTCATTGACTTGCCGGGAAGTTGCTTCTGAAAGACGGGATTAAAGCATACTTTTGTGCCTACTTCAAAAAACAAAGAATTACTTAATAAGTTGTCGAAAAATGAGTAAAGAAGAGCAGGAAGAACGCAAGGATCCCTTTGATGGGGAGTACATCGGGAATATTTGGGGTTGGCGAAACTCTTTTATAGGTCTAGGTGTAATTCTCTTTATGTTGGCTGTTCTTGGGATTAGAGCCATCACCATGGATCCTTTGCCCGAAGAGGGCCAGACCGTTGATCCGATAGAAGCAGAGCAAACGCTTGAACCCAAGGATACCACGGCTTTACCCCTTAAAAATGAAGAATAATGGAGATTCCTTTTTATAAATATCAAGGTACTGGCAATGACTTTGTCATCATCGACAATAGGGAACAACAATATCTCAGTCGCCAGGATCATGAGGTAGTGGAACGACTCTGTGATCGCAAATTCGGTGTAGGAGCGGATGGACTAATGTTATTGCAAAATAGTCAGGACTACGACTTTGAAATGGTTTATTTCAATGCGGATGGATACGAAGGAAGTATGTGTGGAAATGGGGGGCGTTGTATCGTAGCATTTGCTCATTTCTTGGGAGCGATTGGTGATGAGTGTCGATTCATTGCAGTGGATGGCCCTCACGATGCGAAAGTATTGCCGAGCGGATGGGTGGAACTTAAGATGGTAGATGTGGCAGAGGTGGAAGAGGGAGATGGCTTTTACTTTCTTGATACCGGATCCCCGCATTACGTAGCCTTTTGTCCGGATGTAGCCCAGCTGGATGTGGTCGGAGAGGGACGAGCTATTCGGTATTCTGATCGCTTCAAAGCGGAAGGTACGAACGTCAACTTTGTTGAAAAAACGGCTGATCAGTTGATTGTAGCTACCTATGAGCGAGGGGTTGAAGATGAGACTTTGAGTTGTGGTACTGGGGTTACTGCTGCTGCCTTAGCCGCTTCTTTGCGGAATGGTAAAGAACTCGAAGTGAGTAATGGGGTAACGGATATCCAAGCCAAAGGCGGGAAACTACAGATCAAATTTGCCAAGACCTCGCAAGGGTTTGAAAACATCTGGCTTTGTGGCCCGGCCACTCAGGTTTTTCAAGGTACAATTACAATAGACACATAAACTATGATCAACTTAATCAGTGATACGGTGACGAAACCGACACCGGGTATGCTAGATGCTATGCTATCCGCCGAAGTCGGAGATGACGTATTCAGAGAAGACCCGACGGTAAATGCATTGGAGGCTAAAGGTGCCGCATTATTTGGGAAACCAGCTGCCCTCTATTGTCCCTCCGGCACCATGACAAATCAGATTGCCATCAAAGTGCATACCCAACCCCTGGATGAGGTGATTTGCGATGAGTATTCACATGTGTACCAGTACGAAACCGGAGGCTATGCTTTTAACTCCGGAGTGAGTATGAACTTGATTAAAGGCACCAATGGTAAGATTACGGCCAAGCAAGTGTCGGCGGCGATCAAGCCGGTCTTTGATTGGCTGCCGATTAGTAAGTTGGTCGTACTTGAAAATACCTGCAATAAGGGAGGTGGGAGCTATTATACCTTAGATGAAATCGCGCCCATTGCTAAAGTGTGCAAAGAACGTGGATTACGTCTGCACCTGGATGGGGCCAGGCTATTCAATGCCCTGGTAGAAACTGGCGAATCAACGCAAGCAGTGGGTGACCAATTTGATAGTATCTCCATTTGCCTCTCCAAAGGTCTGGGAGCGCCGGTCGGCTCGCTCTTGATCGGAGAGGAAGAATTTATTCGACAAGCTCGTCGTTTCCGCAAAGTTATGGGCGGAGGAATGAGACAGGCTGGATTCCTAGCTGCTGCAGGTATCTATGCTTTGGATCATCAGGTAGAACGGCTGAAGGAAGACAATGCCCGCGCGAAGGAGATTGGTAGAGTGTTGGAAGGCCTATCCTATGTGAGTGATGTTCGCCCAGTACAATCCAATATTGTGATCTTCGACCTTAAGGCACCTTGGACAGCTGCCAGCTTCCTGGAAAAATTGGCTGAAAAAGGAATCAATGCTTCTCCCTTCGGACCACAAACGGTTCGCTTTGTGACGCATTTAGACGTGACCCGGGAAATGATTGATCAGAGTATTGAGATCCTTAAAGCGTTAGACGCTTGACGCATTTATTTAGAAGGAAAAATCTAATTCAACCCGGAAGGCATTAGCCATCTCATCCAACGGAATATCCGCCAACTGTAGAACCAATGCTGCTGGGCTATGCTTGTACGACACGGTTTTATCGCTCCCTAGATGGGTGATCTTCAGAATATCTCCTTCTTTCAACTTAAAAGCCGAATTCAGGGAAGCTATCGACAGCTCTTCAGCGGGCTTCCCTAGACAGGTAGGATAAAGATTATTCCCCTTCATCGTAAAGCGGATATCAGCTTCGGAATAAGCGATTTTAGCAAAATGATTATTGTGATGAAAGGTGTAGTTGCCTTCGGGAATATCATTGGGCCCTTCTCCATACATAAACCAAGGTGAAGTACCGTAAATAGCTTCTCCATTCTTTGCCAGCCAGGCACCTAATGCTACCAACTTATCTTGTACCTCTTGAGGGAAGGTACCGTCAGCCATCGGAGGGATATTTAGAAGAAAAATGCCATTCTTACTTACTACATCTACCAGCATATCCACTAGCTCATCAGCAGATCGTAGCGGGATTCCTTCTCGATAGAACCATCCGTGGGTTTCCCAATCAGGAGGTACGCTCATGTCCATGTCTGTGATCCAGGCGTCATAGGGCGTTCTGGGAAGAATGCCATTTTCCAGATCTCGCATACCTACTCCGGGTGGGATATCATGGGATTTGTACATGAATTCTACCTCTTTACCCTTCAGCAGAGCGTCATTGTAAAAATAAGTAATAAATGCCCTCTGGTATTTTTCGGGGAAGGCTCTTCGGATTTCCTTTTGCTGTCCGATATACTTGGAGTAGGCCATCGTTTTCTGATGATGGGCTCCTTTTGTCCCGCCAAAACTAGCATCTACCCAGAAGATGTCAGGGGAATATTTATCCACCCCCTCCTTGGCATAGTTGATCCAATCGTCACTTTTGATGGAGTGATAGGAAACCAGGAACTTCATACCACGTGCTCTTACCGCCCTTGATACCTCCCCAACGATATCAATTTTAGGCCCCAACTTGGCTGAATTGTAGTCCGAATATTGAGTATCCCAATGTTTGAAATCACTACCGTGCCAGCCGATCACACCGCCAAACTTAGCTCCCGCCTTTTCGAAGAGAGCTGCCCAATTGTCGGCCTTGAAATTTTCCCCCTTGAACAATTCAATTCGTTCATCGTTGGAGAGCTCCGCATATTCCGGAATGTACTGGAGGGTCTGGATGCCCCAATGGCAATAGATGCCAAACTTAGCATCTAGCAACCATTGTGGCGTTTGATGTTGACGAAGAGAGATCCAGTCATTTTCATAGAGCTTCTGCCTGCTGTCGGTTTGTCTCACAGGTGTTTGTTGACAGGAGAAGCAGCAATGGCTTAGGCAGATGAGTAGGGCGATTCTGATGGAGTTCATGTTCATAGATGGTAAGGTAATTTAGTGGGACCTGGCTTCGATTCGCTTTCGCTGCTCCTCGCTAAGCCCAAATTGGAAGTTAATGTTTGGGTGATTGAAGATGTCGCTTTCCTTCATAGCCGGATCATGCCAATCCAGGCTTAGGTCACAGTCAAAACGGGCTAGCATGCTATGACTTTTTCCTTCTGCAAGGCCGATGTTTCTGAAGTGGCAAAGTCCCCAGGTGATTCCTCTGCCATTACCGTTGTCTGCAAAGGCATCAGCCACATATGCTCCTGGTGCAATAGGGAAGAGACTGGAAATAGCTGCTACCTCGAAGTTGACCCCGTCGGGAGCATACTGGATGGTGTTGTGCTCCAGCCCGTGTCTACTGACCAAGGCTGCAATCCCTTCCTTGAAGGGGAATAATGCCGTCTCATGACCAGAATTAATAACGGGATTCAAGGGATGTTTCTTGAAAGAGCCAAAGGGGTGATCGGCTATCGCTAGCCCTTGTGCTCGCACTTTGGGAGATCCGCCCATCTCACCTTTGTAATACACATATATCTTGCCCTTATAGGCCAATGCATAGGGATCGTGGATCACATACTGATCCCAGGTTCCCGGAGGACCATTCTCGATGACGACCTTGTTCGATGGAGTCCATGGCCCGTCCGGGGAATCCGCCACGGAGCAGCCCACCGGACAGTCATCTCCCTTGGTTCCTGGGCCTCCGGGCATCTTGGTGTACGCTTGATAATAGAGGTAATATTTCCCCTTCCAGAAAAGAATATCCGGTGTGGACACGGATCGCCAACCCGCATAAGGTTTCTCCAATCGAGGTATGGCTACTCCCTGCTCTTCCCAAACGAATCCATCCTCGCTAGTGGCATACCAGATCTCCGCCAGATCCCAATCTCGGGAAGGTATGGTGTCATTGGCTTCTTCCGAACTGCGAGGCGGGGTAGAGGTATTGCGGCGGGTGTACCAGACGTAGTATTTTCCATTAGCCCGGATGATTTTTGTGGCATCGCGGCGAGATAAAGTGCCATCTCCATTGCGATAGTCCAGTCCCTCCAAGGGCGTATATTTGAAATTCGAGAAGAGCTCATTGGTAGCTACTTCCAAGGAACCATAGCTACCCTCGTAGACTCGGTCAAGAGCAGCGCTCAAAGGCTTATTGGGTTTGCTTCTCGGCAAATTACCGTAGGGGAACCACTCTTCCTCGATGGTTCCTTCTGTAGTTTGCTGGCAAGCCGATATCGACAGAGCCGATAGGAGTAAGGCTATTCGGAGAAAGGTCATGGCGTTGATTTATAGGCTGAATTGAAACACTCTACATCTTCTTGATCCAAACCACCCAATCTTGATCAGCCGCAGTGGGCGGATTACCCAGACTAAGCCCTTTGCCTGTGGACATCTTCTGAGTCTTCCCTACAAACTCTCCTGTCTTAGGGTTGAACCATCGTACGGCATAATTCCCAGATAGCTTCTTTAATTCAGTGGTCTCTTTGGCCCCTCTTTTTTGAAAAACAACAACTTCGCTGTCGCCTTTCGCTAGGATGAAGTCATCATTTTTAGTCCAGTCATCTTTAGGTTCCATCTCCCAGTAAGGAATTTCATTGTCTCTAAAGAAGTTAAGGGCATGGAGACATTGGTCCCACATTTTATCCCGGCTACGCCAATCTTCGCAGGTGAGGTCAGAATGTTCATGTTCGTAACCAAAATACCACTCGATCCCCCAGGCACCCGCCATCAAGGCTCCCCACAGGGCATTTTGACGCGCATTATCGTGATCAGGATTGATTTTGTCAGGCACCAAGGAATAACGGTGGTCGCCGGGTTCGTCTACTGCAATAGCCCATTTTTTCTTTCCAGCTTTAGCCAGTCGGCGCCAGCGCAAAACGGCTCCGTGTACATTGGCGAAATCTTCTCGATTGGTCTGCACAGATAAGCCCGTGTATTTGGATTCCGGTCCTAGCAAGTCGTAGAATTGTTGCCCGTTGTGAATGACTACATGGTGTCGATAGGGATCATTGTCGTAAAAATATTGCGCACAGGCGAGCCGTTGGGTGGTGGTCTGCCAAGGGGTGATATCTTGTTTCATCCACAAGCCATTTTCCTCTCCTATGTTCCAATTTAAGGCGAGGTGATGGCCAAAGCGGGCGATCAACTCCCTGTAATACAACTTGCGCTGCGGTCCCACATCTCCATTATCTAGTAGACCTTGATTCTCTGCTTCTGAAGTTTTGAAATGGAGGAATAATCCCAGTTGATCGGCATGTTCGAAGATCACTTCCCATTGATCCAATTTGGAGACATCCATTCGTTCATAGTTGTCATAATGGACATAAGGGAAGACGTTTCGATCATCTCCAGCAATGTTCAGGGTCAAGAAAGAGAATGCATTGAGACCTTTAGCAGCCAGATAATTCAGACCACCGATCAGGCCTTTACCTTTTCCATTTTGCCAGCTCGGATCGCCGGTCTTCCAATCCCGTACATGAGCTTCCCATTTCTTGATGAAGTTATCCTTATGCCCATCTGTTTTGAAGGCTCCGTCGAAATCTTCGTAAGCAAAGACATTTTCCGGCGCATCTACACCAGCTTTCAAAAAATATTCGCCAGTTTCCGCAAAGCGGAGGAAGGATTGATTGACAAACTGCAAACGTCCCTTAGCTCTAAAATCTCGCCCATCTTTATCCGTGTCCGCTACCTGAAAACTACCCTGTTGGCCATCCATAAAGCCTGCACTTTGGCCAGGCAGCCGATGATCAGCGACTGCTACATTCCCCCCTTTGCGAAAGGATACCTCGTATTGCCATTCACCTGTTTCATCTGGCGCAAAATGGACGCGCCATTTATTTCCTTTAGTAGCTGATGATTCCCCTGCATTTCCATCGGCTGCAAAGTATCCTGGAACGACATAGTGCTTGTCCCCCTTGTGGAAGGTCACATCCAGTCGATAATTGAGAAAGGGATTATAAGTGTGCATTTCTTCCGTTTCTGGCCCCTCGAAGGTGAGTGTAAGCTTGTGCCATTTTTTGGTTTCTCCTGTGATTTTTGCTGAAGCACTTTGCGCTTTTGTTGAAGCGGTTGTAAGTAGGAGTAATCCTGAGAAGATCAAACATAGTGTGGATAAGGATCTCATTTCGTTTTGCTTTACGATTAATTAATTGATTCCGGTTAAAACTATGTTGTATTCAGTGATGTATTGTTCAGTGTGATGTCCTAGTCCAAACACGTGGGCGAAGTCTTAACTCCCTTCTAATATTCTTTTTCTTTGTTTTGCGGTTAGTCCTTGTCGATAATATACGTCTGGCTTATGTACGACTCTATGTTTCTTCATATCCGGATCGTGCAAATCTTGACTTAGGTCGCAATCGAATCGGACTAGCTTAGAACTAAATTTTTTCCAATTACTGGTCACATTGATGAAATGTGCCACGCCCCAGGTGATGCCACGTCCGTCTTTGGTATCTGTGAAGGCATCTGGTACATAGGGCGCCGCGGCGTAAGGCATTAGCTCAGTGATGGAGGCTATTTCAAAATTGACCCAATCTTCGGCGTATTGGATAGTGTTGTGTTCTGGTCCATCCTTGTAAACCAATGCTGCTACGCCTTGCTTGAACGGGAATAGAGAAGTCTCATGTCCGGAAGTAATGACTGGGTTAAGGGGGTGTTTGGTGAAAGGCCCCAACGGATCGTCTGCGATAGCCAGGCCTTGCATCCGTACCAGGTGAGGTTTCTCTCCAAAATCTGATTTATAATACAGATAGATTTTGCCATTGTGTACCAATGGATAGGGGTCATGAATGGAGTATTGATCCCATTCTCCTTCAGCACCATTTGGGATCACAATCTCATTGTGTGGCGTCCAAGGGCCGTCGGGGGAGTCGGCGTAGGAGACGGCTACTGGGCAGTCATCGCCCCGTTTCCCACTGGCTTCCATAAAACCCTGATAATACAAGTAATACTTGCCTTCCCATTCAAGGATATCTGTGGTCGTAACCGAACGCCAGCCGACCGAAGGTTTGTTTGGACGCTGAATAGCTACACCTTGCTCTTCCCAACTAAACCCATCTTCAGAAGTGGCATACCAGATCTCTGCCAGATCCCAATCAGAGGAGGGGATGGTATCATTGGATTTTTCTGCTCCCTGGGGTGGGGTAGAGGTTTGGCGATGGGTGTACCAGACGTAGTATTTATCGTTGTAGCGGAGTATTTTGGAAGGGTCTCTTCGAGAGATGGTCCCATCATGACCGTTGTAGTCGAAGCCTTCCAACTCGGTATATTTAAATTGGCTAAAGAGTTCATTGTTTTGCGGCTGAGGGGCGGCATAGTCGGTGTAGATCCGCTCCATAGCGGCGCTCATTTTTCGGTCTGGTTTTTCTTTGGGAAGATGAAAGGGGAAACCAGTCGTGGGGGCTGCTTTGTCCTGCTGACAGGACAACAGGAAGCCAGTAATTGTCAATAGAATAACCAAATGCTTCATACCTGCTCGTGTTTACATCTCTAGATTAAAGGCGATTTATCGATAGGACGAAACCGAGCGATCAACTGGCTAGATAAATCCAGCTTTTCCAAGAATATGGAAGGAAGGCGTATCCCGGGAGCAATGGCTTCTGATACCGTTGTCCTCTGCTAACTTACCTAAAGTTGGTACTTACCTCTTTGATTTCGTTTCGTCTAACTGACCCAATGCTCAGCACAAGTCCGGTCAGTATTTAAAGATAGCTTAATCTTCAAGTAGGAGTAGTACAAAGCTACTTATACAAAAACTAGACAAGGGCCCAATTAATAACAGATTTAGGTATAAATATTGGTCATTTGTGTTTTTGGATGATTTGTGGCGGGCTTTGGAAATACACGTGCCTATCTGACGATTACATGACACGTGCAAAATAGATATAGTAGGGAGTATCAAGTGTGACAGGGGGATCCCGTCGAAGAAAGGATAGTGGAACAAGAGGCTATCTGGAAGAAGTGGAAAAACTTAAGCGGTAAGCCTTAGCGTGGAGATACACCTTAGCCTCGGAGACAAAGTGGAGTAGTTTAATGGACAGAAAATGCATTTTCTGCCCATTAAAAGTGCGTTTCAAGGATGAATTTATGCTGGCTTAATCTCTGGCATCTTACATTCCTCCTCTGGCTTCTTTCCACAAACCGTGCACTCACCAATCTCTGATTTGAGCATAGGGTTGTTGGTGGCGCAGGTGCCTCTAAACTCATTTCCCGTGAAAATATGGCGGATATTGATCAGGGCAAATGACAAAATGAAAGTACCGAAAACCAATCCTAAAACAACTAAAAACTCCATGTTCGTTATTTTCCTTTATAAATGAAACAAGCAAAGGTCTAATTTGGTTATTAGTCGTGTATAAGATCATGCAAAAATTACGGTTTCTGCCCATGCCAGTCTATTTTTGTGACCTAAGAAGCTGTTTGAGTTTAACACCTCGATTTTGTTATCGCCCTTTTAGAGCCACTTTTCGTTCCCAAAATCCTCATTTAGCGCTGGTAAACTCCGGTTTTGCCGCCTCAATTGACTCTAAAATCATCTATAACAAATTTCAACGGCCAAACTAAAACAGCTTCGTACACGCTAATTCGGGCGCAAAAATACTTAATTATCGAGTAATGCAGCAAAAAACGGAAGCTTTTGGTCGCCTTTTACAGATCATGGATGAATTGAGGGAGAAATGCCCCTGGGACCGAAAACAAACGCTCCAGAGTTTACGTAATCTTACCATAGAAGAGACCTATGAATTGGCGGATGCCATTTTGGAGGATGACCTGGAAGGCATCAAGGAAGAGATTGGTGATCTCATGCTTCATATGGTCTTCTACGCCAAGATAGCGGAGGAAAAAGAAGCATTTGATATTGCTGATGCTTTACATGCGGTATGTGAAAAGCTCATCAAGCGCCACCCCCACATCTACGGTGATTTGAAGGTAGAGAATGAGGAGCAAGTGAAGCAGAATTGGGAGAAGCTCAAACTGAAAGAGGGGAAAAAGTCCGTACTGGCAGGGGTGCCTAAGTCCTTACCAGCCATGGTAAAAGCCTACCGGATGCAGGAGAAGACCAAACAGGTGGGGTTTGAGTGGGAGAATAGTGCTCAGGTATGGGATAAAGTAGAGGAAGAATTGGGCGAATTCAAAGAGACCCTGGAAAAAGGTATGAGTCAGGCCAAGAAAGAAGAAGAGTTTGGTGATGTCTTATTTTCATTGATCAATTATGCTCGCTTTGAGGGCATAGATCCTGAAACAGCCTTGGAGAGAGTCAACCAAAAGTTTAAAAAACGGTTTGAATATATTGAGTCGCAAGCTATCAAAAGCTTGGAGGATATGAGCCTAGCAGAAATGGATGCTTTATGGAATGCGGCTAAAGCCCTTTAATTGAAAAGTATTTTACTACTTTTGTGCACTTCGCGTGCATTTGAATGTTAATTGATTTAGTTGTAAATTAACCGAGAAGGATAATATTTTCCCGATCTATGAAGAAAATACCTTTAGATATAGTAGCCCTTTCGCATAGCGTACCGCAGTCACAAAACTTTGCTGTGGTACTGGGAGAACAGGAGGGTATTCGTAGGTTACCGATTGTGATTGGTAGCTTTGAGGCCCAAGCGATTGCAGTTGCTATGGAACGGATGAACCCCAATAGACCCTTGACGCACGATCTTTTCAAGAATACCTTGGAAACCTTTAATATTAGTCTTAAGGAAGTTATTATCAATAATCTATTGGATGGCATCTTTTATGCCCGTTTGGTTTGCCTCAAGGATGGCGAATTGATCGATATAGATTCTCGCACTTCTGATGCCTTGGCCCTAGCCGTTCGTTTTAAGTGTCCCATCTTTACGTATGAATTCATATTGGATGCGGCAGGAGTTGTAATCGATGAAAACGAAGAAGCTGCTACAGTAGAGCCGGAGGCGAAAAAGTCCAAGCCAAGCAAGAAAGGATCTCTTTCTTCCTATTCAGTGGATGATTTGGCTCAACTACTGGATGAAGTTTTAGCAGAAGAGAATTACGAGCGGGCAGCTGAAATCCGCGATGAGCTAAATCGAAGGAAGGATAAGTCTTAGTTTTTTCCTAATCAAGGCAGGCATTGCATCTCTAATACTGGTCCGTAGCTAGCATGACCAGGGTGCAAGCTATTTCTATTTCTATTCCTTTTTCACGGGCCAATCTCATCAATTCAGGATTTTCTGTGCCCGGATTGAAGATGATTCTTTTAGGTGATAGACCTAAGATGTAGTCGTACTGATCTACTTGTCGCTGCGGGTTCATGTAGAGGGTAATCGTATCGATATCTTCTAGTGCTGGCTGTCCATGCTGAATATCTATCCCCGCTACATCACCATTTTTAATCCCAACTAGTACAGGCTCATGTCCGTTATTGAGCAGGCGATGTACAGCTTGATGCGAAGCTCTGCTTGGGTTGG
>ENA-UENX01000408-UENX01000408.1-marine-metagenome-genome-assembly--contig:-NODE-408-length-18797-cov-159.734065_pt1 | contig 18797 bp, 16 predicted proteins | sample MGYA00237875_ERZ529327 | MGnify/ENA primary metagenome ERZ529327 (study PRJEB26372, sample SAMN05368347) | marine metagenome | biome: cultured habitat; feature: ocean water; material: water; isolation... | reverse complement strand
TATTTTTGGTAATGAAGGGAATGATAGTATTTTCGGTAATCAAGGAAATGACTGTCTGGAGAGTAACTCAGGTGATGATACTATTCGTGGAGGAAAAGGTGATGATATAGTTGATGGTGGTTTTGATTTAGATTTTCTCTTAGGAGAATTGGGTAATGATCAGTTGAGTGGAGGAGACGGTGATGATTTAATATTTGGTGGTAAGGATGATGATTTAATATTTGGTGGTGGGGGGAATGATACTCTCAATGGAGATATGAACAATGATACTATTATTGGGCAGTTGGGTAATGATTTTATTATTGGTACAAGTCTTAAGTCTGGAGAAAATGAGATTGATTTTTTGATTGGTAGCGAGGGAACTGATACCTTTGTTTTGGGTAATAGCAATGTTGCTTTTTACAGTTTTGCTGGTAGTAGTGATTATGCAGTAGTTACTGATTTGAATAATTTGGAAAGTGATAAGATGATTGTATTTGGTGGTGATGGAATTGTTTTAGGACCTGCTTCTGTAGGTACGGATCAAGGTACAGGAATTTTTGTGGATGAAGATTTAATAGCTATTGTTGTTGGAGTCACGGTGTTGGATCTTCAAAGTGGGTTGATTTTCATTTAGAAGAAGTAGGGAAAGGCGATCGCTTTTTTGTAATCAAGACTTTAGTCGTATCAGGTTGATAGTGGGTTCGGTGGGTGAGGTTAGTAACTGATGGGTTGTTGGTGGGGCGATCGTTGTTCTAATATTGGCAGGCGATCTGTCCTTAAATATGGTTAGTTTGGGAGGAGCGATCGCTTTGTGAGGCTATCGCCCCTGTCCCAAAAATCACAGCCACCTATCAACAACTCCGAATAATGTTCCTCTGAATTTAGCACAAGAAAAATTAATCTCTAAATTTAACCATCAGCTTCATTATAGGGGTCAAAATACTCAGAACCAAGGAACCCAAGATTTCGTCAGACTCCCTACCTAACAGATTTTTACCTGATGCAAATCCCGAAGCCCCCCAGAATAGTTCATAAGTTTCACCAGTATAGTTCTCATCGTAGTAGTCATAAACGTAAACATCGCCAATATCATTTTACTACCTACACCACTCTTAAGACCCCATGTCTGTTCGCGACCATTACTGGTGTATAATGACTCACCGTCCGCTTAAATTTTTAGGGAATACTTTGCAAAAACAGCTATAAATTTTACCCTATATAGTTTTCTACAAATTAGGTCAGCAGAATGGAGTAAGTTAGCGATCGTGTCAGTATCAGGTCCTTCTATAGCTAACTTACTCCCTCAAACCCTAATAAACTTGTTGATAGTAAATCAGTTGTTTTTTATTGATAAATTTTTGCTGATCTCCCTAAATTTAAATCCCAGAAATGATTTGGGGAAGCTTATAAAATTTTCGGTTTGAGAAACAGCCGAACCTTAAGCAATGAGTCACTTAAAGAATATGTTCCTAGTTTTTCCTACAAAAAACCATAATAGGAGTCGCATAGATCCTAAAAGTAGGTGAAGTAATATTTATCAGAATTTGAATCATCTGCTTCAATAGTTAACTTGCTGTCGCTGTAGTCAAAGCTGTAGTCAAAAAGGTCACTGTCAACAATACTCTGAATTGCCACTTGGTAATCACTAGCAGTAGCTAAACTTGTCCCCACTCTCAAAGTATAACTGCTATCACTAGGAGTTGAGTTAGAGATCATACTATCAAATACATCATTCTTCTACAAATAGATACGAACATTCTCCCTAATATTATCCTCCCAGTCAATGTAGTAGCTTTTTTCTGTTTCTAGACTGTTCCCCCGTTGAAAGCTGTGACAGTTATGAACTCCTCTAAACAGATATTCCCATCATTATTCAGGTCAATATTAAACTCTTCTTTTAGGGGCAACAAATGATCTCCTCCCAACCAACCAGAACCCCTATTAATCACACCTTAAGAATTTGTATTCCAGACATAAGCTTTACCACTCAAGGCATTTTTACCTTGGAGTAAGAAACGATAACCAGCTACTGAAACTAACTCCACCGCCACACCATCCCAGTCCTAGTGAGTGTTGTCAGTATTATTTTCCCCTTTATTATTGTGAAGTTGTAGCTTCTCGTCTCTATTAACTATCGGGTAAGTCTCATCTGAAGTTTTAGCAAAAGTTGCTGTGCTTTTAAATTTAATAATGTTAAAAGAAGAAGCGATAATCTCATTATCAACTATTCCAGCTAACATTGGGTTAGTAAACTCTGGTTTAAAGTTACTAGATTCTCCAAAAATATCATTCATAATAATAGTTTCTCTATAAAAAATTAAGATGACTAATAAATTCTTTAAATGAAATTCAATAATTTAAGCAAGTATTTTTTTCTACAGAAATACTTAATATTTTTAGATTTTGTCGATAAGGCAATAGGCAATAGGGAAAAGCCCTAAAGTATTTAGTTATAGTTATATAAACAATAGCTATACTTACTAAGTAATTAATAAACTATAACAATAACATTTTGATAATTATTAGCTAGGAGTATGTTAAATATTTTTATGTTTGCTTCTTTTTAGGAAAGTTCCATTCAACCTCCCTAACTAATTCCCCTCCACATATCTAAAACCTAAAACCTAACACCTAACAATTAATACTTTAATACTTATTATCCCGTCAAGGTATAATTACTAAGTCTGAAAAAATATTAGTAATTATTTAGTAATTATCAGGTGAGTAATGAGTGATTTTCAAGTATGCGATCGCGATTTAACCAAGGACATATTATCTAATTATTTGCAAGCTGATAGTATGGCAGTAGATACAGAAACAATGGGGTTATTACCAAGGCGCGATCGCTTATGTTTAGTCCAGTTATGTGACCCTCTTGGCCAAGTTACAGCAATTCGTATTCATAAGGGGCAACAAGAAGCACCAAATTTAAAACAATTAATGGAGGCAAATAGCATAGTTAAAGTATTTCATTTTGCTAGATTTGATGTAGCAATGTTGCAACATTATTTAGGTATTAAAGTTTCCCCAATTTTCTGTACCAAAATTTCCAGTAAATTAGCACGAACTTATACAGGTAAACATGGTTTAAAAGATTTAGTAATGGAGTTAGAAAAAGTAGAGTTAGATAAATCTTCCCAAAGTTCTGACTGGGGAAATGCAGAGAATTTAACAGAAAAACAATTGAATTATGCTGCTAACGATGTGCGATATTTATTGAGCGTCAGGGAGAAGTTAAGTAAAATATTGAAACGTGAAGAAAGGTGGGAGTTAGCACAGCAATGTTTTGAATGTTTACCCGTATTTGTAGGATTAGATTTGTTGCAATATAAGGATATTTTTGAGCATTAATTAACTAGGGTTTTGTGGGGCAATATTTATCTTTTTTTTATTTAATAGTGTTACACGGAACCACCCTTTAGTGACGTTGCATACAACGTCACTACTTCAATGTTATCCGGGAAATTTAACAGTTGAAAAAAAGTTAACTACACTAATTGAAAATCAAACATAATATAGGGATTTCATAAGAGTATGAGTAATTTATTAAGTGTACAAAAGGCAACCAATTTTTTAGGTAAATTATTCATAATTAATCCCTCAAAAAAATCAACTTTTGAATAAAATTTAGCTAATAATGTGTTGGAAATAATTACAGTCTTTTCAGCTAAATTATATAGTTTTCGGAGCCACAAAAATAAACAAATTGTTCAATAAATAAAAAATGTTGTATCAAAGCTTTGAAACTAAGTTAAAACTTAACAATCAACAAAAAACAATACTGGTAAAACACCCTGCAGTTCCCCGTCATATTTATAAATGGGAATTATAAACTTGTATCAAAGAGTGCAAACAAACAAGAAGCGACTTAGTGCTATCACTTTCCATAATCGTTTGTTTGCTGAAGTTAAAAGAAAGTCAAAGTCTCTGGTTTTATGAAGTAAAATTTTTCCCTTAGCAAGCATTAAGAGATTGACAGAGAGCATTAAAAAACTTTTTAAATATTCCCAAATACGGATTCCCTAACTTTAAGAAACAGGGGAAATAAAGACAGTTTCTATTTATAATTTTTCTATTTAGAAGGTAGTATTAATATACTTCAAGGAAATCACATACAAATTTAAGCATTCAGCTAAATTCCTACAAAAATATATTCAAAAAGATTTAGTTATATTAACTGTAGATTTTTATTTATATTTCTATATCCAAACATATACATTTACTGCAAACTTTAGCCAAACTAGACTTGCTGATGCTTCAACCTCAGCGTCATTCAATCTTCATAAAAATAAACCTTGAGCACCTTTTCTCCTCCATGCTATGCTAAATTAGAACAAACATAATCAGAATAAAATCATTAAAGTTTAAAAAATCTTTTATAGCAGCATCAAAAGCAACTTAGTATACCTATAAAAAATCAAAATTATTAGTATTTTTATGACTATAACCATCAAACTATAAAAACTATATGCTACCGCCCCATCATCCCATCACTCCATCCACCTCACACCCTCACAACAACCCCCGATAACGAATAAACAATAAAATAACCGCCCACGAACCCAATGCCACTTTTATAGCCACCAAAAAATTCAGTATCGGAACAATTCCTCCACTAAATAAATCTCCTAATGTTCCTTGAGGTAATTCCCATCCCATCATAGTTATCCCTGCCAATATTATGAATACTAAAACTGAAACTTTTTCCCAGATAGCAGCATTCCATCTCTGATATATCTTTTCCATCTTATCCGGTGATGAAGTCATAGCAACTAAACCAATAGCAGTTCCTCCTGCTATCCCTGCAGCAAAACCACCCCCCGGACTCAGATGCCCCCGAATTGATAACTCAATACTCACCATCGCCGCAATAGTCGCTCCTAAACGTGCTAAAACTCTGGATGTGGGATCGCTTAATCTATAAAAATTATCGGTAGGTTCTTCGTCTGACAATAAAAAACGAACACCCAAGATAGCTATCGTAAATACTATCACCTCAAAAACCGTGTCATAAAGTCGATTTCTAAAAATGATGCCAGAAACTGCATTAGCTACTCCACTATCCGCGACTATTGATTCAACAATAGGTATTCTATCCCATTCTCCCATTGGGTTAGGTATAAATAGCACTGTTATAAACAATGCTACTCCCGCTAAAAAATAAACCAATTTCATTAATCTTTTTCCTCCAAGTTACTGACATTTATATATCTCACAGTTGTTTCTGATAAAGTTAGTTCCTTTTCCATAATTTCAAATAGACGATACACTCTAGTAGTAGTCTGATAAGTTTGTTTGCCCTCTAGTTTTAATTCATCTGGTTTGCCAAAAATAGTATGAACTTCTTTGGATCGTAACCCTCCTTCTAAAGCTTGTTGAGTTGGATATTCGACTAATTCCAAACGCAAATGATATTTATCAATAATTTTTCTCATATTATCGACAACTTCCTTCATATAACTTTCTGTTTCTGCCTCAACTTCTTTAAGTATTCCCAAACGCATTACTAAAGAAGAACGAACTGTAATCACATAAAGGCTGACAGCTAACATTGTTGCAACTAAAGCTTCCGTTAAAGCTACATCCGCAGCACCCAAAAGTGCATAAACTAATGCTGCTATTTCTCCTAAAATGGCTCGGATAATAAGACCATTATAAGGATTAACTTGAAGTACCAGTATCAAGGCGGCCAATGGTAAAAGCCCGATGATAACATAAACATAAATATCAATATCAATATCATTCATTGGTATTAGTCAAGAAATAATCATTAAGAAATATTATATGCATCCTCCAGAAGAGCTACTATAAGCCTTTTTCTGTCCTAGGCTTTAGCCCGGCTATAAATATTTGAGAAGCTACAACAAAACTACAAGCTTAATTATAAGCATTCAACCGAACAGAATAATAGACATCTATCTTTTAACTTTCAATATCGGTATCAACACTAGAACAATATGCCAAAATGTATCCTAAAAGTGTATTCCAAATCGCCAAAGTAATAATTGCTAATAGCAATAAAGGCCATTCTCTAGGTATTTTCAGGAGTAAACCCACAACAATACTTATTGAACCCAGGGTATCAGCCACCGACAAACTATGGAGCTTATATAAAACCGATCTGTGACCAACTAGAGGAAATGTTCCCCAAAACCAGAAGAACACTCCCACAACTATTAAACCATAACTTAAAATGTCAATCATACCTTGTTTAAACTTTTAATTAAATGTGCTAGTAGCATTAATGCCGCATTACCTACAGCCAAAATAATTACTGCAACTACCCCAATAGACCAATCATTGCGTAAAACCGACACAACTAATATCATAATAGAGGTTTTAGTAGCAATACTACTAAAAGCCAGCATTTTCTGCCAAATATCGTCATCCTGCCAGGCTTCATAAATGGGTATGAGCACAGACAAACTCATAACAATTAAAATATACTTCATTTTTTTCTCTTCGGTTTCACTCGGTGTACTTCATACCACCCCCCTTCGTTATATTTAAAGACAATAGTTTTGGGAGTAAAGGTAATCAAAAATATATCTAGAAAAATCAATTGAGGTGTTCGTTGTGTTTTAAGATGTTCCCAAACCACAACTTCTTCATCATGGGGATGAAGCATCATTTGTATTGCTTCAATATAAGATTGAGGAATGGCGACGATAATTTCCCATATGACTCGCAGCCAATCACTTAATAATCCCAGAGATGTTTTTTTATGGGGCAATAAACAAGCAACACTAACACCAATAATCGTATTTTCCCAACTTAAGTCGGTGGTGAGTAAAAACCAAATTGCCAGTCGTAATATTATGTTAAAAAGGGCAGTTGCGTCCATATCATCCAGAATAGTAAAATTAACATTAGGCTCATAAACCCAATCAGATGGTCAAATTCTTCCATCGACCTTGGTAACTTAATCGCCAATTTCTGAAAAATACATATATATATTACCCAACCAATAGTTATAGTTATCAATGCTTTAGTAATATTTTCAATGTTGTAAGCTTCAGAATAAAAACCATTTGCCACTATCAAACCACCGATCAATGGTACTATCGCAAACCAAAAACTCAAATTAACTTTGATTGGTTCCTCATTTTTCTGGTGAGGCAGAAAAATGAATTTAGCAAAAGAAATTGCCGTTCCTACTGCTGCAATATTGATAGCAATAACCTCCCAGGATAATAAATTTTTCGAGGTTAATACCTTGGCTTCAAAACCAGCAAGTAATGGACAACCAGAAATAGAAAAACTAGCGATCGCTAAAATTACCCAAATTCTATTATCAATAGGATGATTCTGTAATTCCTTAAAATTACGACTAGGCAAAACTCCTGAAATTAAAAACAAAGCAGATTTAACCAAACCGTGACTCAAAGCATAGAAACCTCCTACTACTGGGGCAGCAAGTATAAAACCCAACTGAGAAATAGTGTGAAATGCCAGCATACGCTTAGTATCTTTTTCCAATATGGCAAAACTAACTCCTAAAAGGGCCGTACCTATTCCAAAAAGTCTAACTATCGGCTCTATTTCTTCTACAATTAGCGCACAACGCACTAATGGAAAAACTCCTGCCTTGACTACCACTCCTGACAATATTGCCGATACCGGACTCTCTGACTCAGAATGAGTTAAGGGCAACCATAACCCAGATACAAATATACCACCTTTTATCAATAATCCCAAAAATATCACCGCAATAGCTTCTGGAGGCGCACCCCGCAGACCTTCAAAACCAAAGGAATGATGTGCTTGATATACTAAAACTGCCCCTAAAAGATAAAACAGCATTCCTGTATTACCCACAAACAAATAGCGTAACCCTACCCAAATAGACCTATCGGTACGACTATAAGTTATCAGTAGAAATGAAGCAATAGTAATTACTTCCAAAGCTACATACAAACTAATAAAATCTGTACAAATAAAAGTAGCATTAACACTAGCATGCAAAATCGTTAATTGCATATAGAAAAAAGCTGTTTTATTGCTATCCCAACAGTAAAATATTACTGCTGTTGTTACTAGAGCATTAGTGATAATAAAAAAGCCACCTATTTGGTCAATAGTTAAAGTTACACCAAAATTATCAAGTAACTTTATTTCTAAAAGAAACGATGGGTCTGCAAATATTATCAAAGCATAGTTAACAGAAAGCAATGCTACTCCCAGTGCCAGAAAGCGAGAACATTTGGGTAGTAAATAGATAATGAAACCAACACAAAATTGTAATGCCATCCAGGCAACTGTCAAATTAGCCATAAAACATAAAAGTCAAAAATAATGCATTTAAAAGTCATACATTAAGAAAAAAAAGATAGATTTCAGCCAATCCTTTCAGAGTCTACTGAGTATAGTTTTTCTTGATGGAAAATAGTAAATCCGATAACTGTATAGCCCTATTTCATCTCATTTAAGTTTTTTCCTTCTTTTTTTTTTCTTAACTGTACTTTAGCTTGATAATACTGATATCATCAAGACATACTTAGCATACAGCAATGATCCTACTGCTGATACTAAAAAGCCATAAAGTTTGGATATGTAGATAGATAACTAACCCCACAAAAAAATGGCAACGCCATCCAAGCAATTGTCATATTGGTCACTTTAGTTATCAATTGTTATGGCAGATTGTTTTTTTCGATCACATTAGCTTCTAGAGTAGGATTATCCTTTGACAACTTGATCACACCCACCAGCATTAAAGCTTGAATTGAAAAACCAATAACAATGGCAGTTAATATAACCGCTTGAGGCACAGGATCCGAATAAGCAACAACATTTTCCCTTTCACTTATAATAGGAGTGAATACACCATCTCGTGATGCCACCAACACATAATAAGCAATAACCCCTGTACTCATAATATCCATTGACATGACTTTCATCACCAAATTTTTCTTAAATATAATGCCGAAAAATCCACATAATACGGTGAAAAGTATCAAAGCTTCTAATCTTAACATATAATTTCAGTATTTAGTAGTTAATAATTGGTTTAAATATTTATATCTTACAAGGCAATATAACCAAATAATCTATTAATAAGACTTTAGCAAATTGTCAACCTAAACCTATCCTCAATTCTCTTTATTAGGGGCAAATACTTCAATTTTTTTTTATTTAACCAATACCACAAAATTCTCAGAGATAGATCTACGAAATACCTCTAAAGTTTTGTTAACCCAACCACTACTTCTACCCCCACTTAAGCAATGCAAAAAAATGATAAGTTTATCAGCACAAAATACCAAAATTATATGCCTCTTGAAGTTGCTTTTATAATAGTATCTAACACCTGTTTTGTAATATGAATATTTTAAATATATGACTAAGGCGATACTAACTTATATGGAAAAAAGAGGGCATGGCCACTAAAGTTATTTCTTTCATTTGACTTTTGCACCTATAGTAATTAGCTGAAATATATATACTGCATATATTTTACCCATTTTTTTTTATTTTTAGCACTCTTTTTTAGAATAAAAAACTCTAAAATTCATAGCATTTTGCAACTTTATATGCTCATATAGTTATATAGTCATTGATATATTGATATTTGTGAAAGTTGATTCAAATTGGGATTGTATTTAAATAGTTAACTACTATAATTTGTAATGATTTTTGATTTTGGAGATCTCTAGGTCAAAATTATAGACAATAGTTACAAACCTTAATAATTAGTTACTAACGTGATTATTGTCACTTCTGGAGGACAAAATAATCTCCCTGGAAAATAAGTTCCTAAACCACGATTCACATATAAAAAGTTATTTCCAATTTGATGCAATCCCTGAGACCATTCCCAATACTTAACTATTTTCTCACATTTTCCGATAAATGGTACAACAGGCTGTAGAAATTTGGGGATTAATTTACGAATAGGTTCTCTAAACTGAGCTAGAGGTCCGAGATATGGTAGTCTAATCTGACCTCCATGAGTATGACCTGATAGCTGTAGATCAATACGCCATTTTTGTAATACTTTAGCTGTGTCGGGATTGTGAGATAAAACAATCCGAGGAACTGTTTTATTTATAGACTCTATGACTGGAAATGGTTGGAAGTTAGCAGACCAATAATCTTCTAACCCCACTAAGGCTAAACCTGAACCCAGAGGATAAACGACTTGGTTCAGTAGAATGGGAATCTCAACACGAGTAAAAGCTTCTATAACTTTATCCCTAGCACCTGGATATTCTTCATCATGATTACCAAGGACAGCATAAACTCCAGCGCGACTTTTAAGATCTTTCAACCGCAATACCAGATCATCTACAGGTGTAGGTTCATCAGTGATAAAATCTCCTGTCAGTAAAATTAAATCTGGTTCAACTTTATTGGTAATAGCGATCGCTCTAGTAAGTAACCATTCAGATAGTCGCTTTCTGTCATAGTGGAAGTCTGACAGTTGTACGAGTTTTGTCCCTTGTAAATTTTGAGGCAACCCATTAATTTTTAGGGTTAAGCGATCTACTTGTAATGGGCCTGTTAATATCCTGTGCATAGTTTATAAACTGTGACTACACTTAGGTCCCTTAAGCATAGCAAGGTAAAATATTAGTTGTGGAGTTTGAAATACCCTTAAAAGTTATGCCTTAGTATTTCAGAAAAATTAGAGTTTCAATATTATTTATCCTATCATTCCTGTGATATTTACCCTATTTAAATCTTACACTTTAATACCTTAACTCCTAACTCCTGAGCTAACTATTCTATCAAGGAACGTCGCCAATGAAATAAATTTAACAAACAATCTTTAACTATTTTATTATTCTCTCGTTTTTGCCTTAACCATACTGTTGCTGTTTGACCATTAATCTCTGATGCTGTTGGCCAAATATGAGGTAAGTCAGCGATCGCTTCTATTGTTATTCCTTCACGAATAGCTAATGCCATCACATGAATTATCTCACTTGCTTGATTTCCTACCACTGAAACACCTAAAATTTTACCATTACTATGACCTACTATTTTACAATATCCTGTTGTTTTATTTAAAATTTGTGCCCAATCTTGATGTTTGAGATATTGCCGATGAACAAATACATTTTCTCCATAACGTCGTCTAGCTTGTTGCTCAGTTAAACCAACTCTTGCTAATTGTGGATCTGAAAATATTGCCCAAGGAATACCACTATAATTAACTGAAAAAATAGGTAAATAGAGAATATTTTTTATTGCTACTCTAGCTTCATAATTAGCAACATGGCGAAATGAATATCCACCCATTAAATCTCCACAACCATAAATTCGATAATTGCTAGTTTGTAGCTTTTTATTTAATAACAATTTATGACCATTAAACTTGACTCCTACTGCTTCTAAATTTAAAGTTTGCAGATTTGCTTTATTACCTGCTGCCAAGATAATTTCATCTACCTCTATAGCTTCATTTCTTGCTAAAATCCATTTTTTATTCTTAATTTTTCTCACTTGAGATACTTCTGTTTGAGTTAATATTCTAATACCTTCAGCTTCTAACTGAGCTTGAACTAAAAATGCTGCTTCTGAATCTTCTTTACCTAAAATATGAGAATTTTTGACTACTATAGTTACTTGAGTTCCTAAGCGAGAAAAACTTTGTGCTATTTCTATTCCGCTGGGGTCCCCACCAATAACAGCTAAAGTTTCGGGAACCTTTGATAGTTCTTGAATTTCTTCGGGAGTAATAAATCCAGTACTTATTAATCCAGGAATTGCTGGTATTATAGGCTGAGATGGAGTAGCTAATAAATATTTGCGTGAGCGTAGATGTCTTCCTTTAACAACAAAAGCAAGTTTTGGGCGATCGACAAACTTTCCCTCACCAAAAATCACGTCTATTCCTAAAGTTGCTAAAACTTCTGGTTCATATTTAGCTAATTGATTATTCACTACATAATCAGCATACTTTTTAGCTTCTTGAAACTTTACCCAAACTTCTCCAGAATCATCAGTTCCCTCATAAATACCAAACTGTTTTTTGTGGTGTATTTGTTCGACAAAATTTGCTATTTTACTGATAATTTTGTTGTGATTAAATCCTTGAGTATTACTAAAAATTGGGGAAGTAACTGTATTTATTTCCGTAGGAGGAGGTTGTATAAGAGCAACACGACCTTGAAGTTTTGTTGCAGTGATAGCTGCATAAATACCTGTTATTGTTCCACCTACAATTACTACATCGTAATCCAGCATAATCTATAATTTTTTTTCTTTGTCCCTATTGAGTTTTAAGCTATTTTTGAACTTAAAAATCTCAAAGCATCCCTAGGTACTAACCTAATACTCAAAACCTACTTAATAAGTAGGTTTAATCATCTATCAAATAGTAAGGTCAATTCCCACAAGGTGAGAATCATTTAAAAAGTTACTTCTAAGTTCTTTTTCCGATTTTTTTTATTTGTCAGATTTCTTTATACCTACCTACTTACCTAAAACTTATTTCAATTACTTCAAAATTTGTCCCAAAGCATCAACTAACTTTTGATTATCTTCTTGGGTACGAACAGCAACTCGAAAATAGCGATCGCCCAATTCTGGAAAACTGGACCCATCTCTAATTAAAATTCTATGCTTTTTCAGTAATGTTGTCTGTAGCCAATCAACAGACTTTTCCGAGTGGACTAATAAAAAGTTAGCTGCACCAGGACATGGCTGTAAACCAGGTAACTCTGCCAAACCTTGGAACAGTTGAGGACGAGCATCTGCTAACCAATCCCAAGTTTGCTGTTGAAAAACTTGGTCTTCTAGAACTGCTTGGGCAGCAGCTATAGCTAAAGTATTTACAGGCCAAGGATCTCGCCACTTTTGCCATTTCCGAAGGCGTTCAGGATGAGAAATTGCATAACCTAGCCTTAATCCAGGTAAACTGTAAAATTTAGTCAGAGAGCGTAAAATAACCAAATTATGAAATTTAGTTACCAGTGGCACCAAGCTTTGAGCTTGGGGTGGTGGTAAAAAGTCCATAAATGCTTCATCTACCACTACTAAACCAAACTTTTCTAAAAAAGGGACTATTGTTTCCACTTCCATCAATAATCCCGTAGGATTATGAGGGTTATTGAGCAGTAGTCCTTTATCTGTGTCAATTTCTATCTGTAATTCTTGTAATTCAGTTAATTTCGATTCCCCAACTTTTAGGGGACATTCAATTACATTAGCTGTAAAAGTTTTTAAAGCGCGTCTATAGTCACCAAAAGCGGGAGTTAGTAAATAAACAGCTTCCAGCTTTGATAAATCTAGGGCCGCCCAAGTTAATAATTCGGCTGCACCATTGCCAGGCAATATCCACTCTGAAGTCAGAGGAGGATGAGCCAAACTAAGAGCCTTTTTTAATTCCTGATAATTAGGGTCTGGATAAGCTCCAAGTTTGCTGATATTAGTTTGAATAGCTTGGATAGCAGAATCAGGTAGCCCCAGAGGATTAATACTAGCCGAGAAATCAACAATAGCAGACATCGGGCAACCTGCTACTGTGGCCGCCCAAGCTAAGTTTCCTCCGTGTAATGGTTTACTCAAAGCTGGATAATAATTATTTACCGTTTCTTTCGGCAACTAACTCTTTGAAAGATTTGCCCGCAGAAAAAGCAGGCACTGTAGTTTCAGGTATTTCCATTTTGTCACCTGTTTTGGGATTACGGCCCTCTCTGGCTTTACGTTCTCTAGATTCAAATGAACCAAAACCAACTAAGGTAACTTTGTCCCCGCTAGCCACAGCATCCATTATAGCTTCTAGGGCTGCACTTAGTACAGCATCGGCTTGCTTTTTCGTGACTTCAGCTTTTTTTGATATTTCATCAACTAATTCACCTTTGTTCATTGAGATACTCCTTTTTTTATAGTGGACAAGATATTCTAGCAGGGTTTAGTTATCAGTAAATGCATAATTCAAGCATGTCAGGTCTTTACATACCATAAATAGGTTTTCAACTATTAGGCTTTTTTTTGATTAACTTCAACCTTTGTTTTCTCTTAAAAAAACCTCAGACTCTTTGAATCATAATGCTTTCCCGTATCCTCTTGCTAATAATAACCAACAGGAATAAGGATAACATCTAAATATTTTTGCTGAAAACCCTATAATGTCTAGCTTTCACTGGTTTATTCTAATCTGTACTTGGGTGATATGGAGTCATGAAATATGTAAATTTATCTAGATTTCTAGACTTCTTTGGTTTTTATTTAGTTTTTAATGATATTTTTGGCCTCTCAAGACTGTTGTTGATTGATTAAAGGACTTTTTTTTACTAGATTCTAGATTTTTGTAGGGTGTCAAAACTCATTTTCTTGAGCTCTACATATTAATATTTATTTTGGGAATGAATAACTTATCATTATAGTTAAGAGCTAAAAATTGATTATCAGTTAATTTTGGAGTTTAGTATCCTGAGAGAGTGACTATAAACTAAGACGTCTTAGTTTTTCTCATAAGTAAAACATTACACTCAGCTTCTTAGGAGTTAAGTCGAGGGCAACTAAAGAGTTGGGTTACCCTTACAATGTTTGTCTGTTTTTTTGTCCCAGACTACCCTTGCTAGAGAAAAAATAGTAGTTTAAACTAACATATAAACTAAAAAAAGACAAGGATAAATTTTTTTGCTTATGATAGAGGTTTTAAAACTAAATTTTTAGTAAAAGTTTTACCTAAATTCATACTAACTGAGTTAGAAGCAGTTCTTTAGTCAAGGCTGTTTAGCCTTAACTGTTTGCTAATATATAATCAAAAATAGAAATTAGTTAACCATTAGAGTTTAGTGTCCTGAGATAGTGACTAAAAACTAAGACGTCTTAGTTTTTTTGGGAAATAAAGTCAAATGAGATGGTTCAAATTGAGCAACATAGACCATCCCTTACATTTAACTTTAGCGTGGTCTGGGCTGCCCCCTTTCCATCATTTGCAAAGCATCTGGGCTTGGGTTATATCGGTAGCCCCAAGAGGAGCGATCGCCATCATCGAGTATTTGAGGTGTGAGTAGCACTATTGTCTCTGCTCGTTCATTTTGATTTTGACTACTGCGGAAGAGAGCACCAATAATTGGTAAATCTCCCAAAAGAGGTACCTTAGTTACTGCTGTTCTTTCTTGCTCTTGAATAATGCCAGAAATAATTAGAGTTTGTCCATCCCGTAGACGAATTCTACCAGATTGTACCTTACGGCTGGCAATTTCTGTACCAAATTCACTTGAATTATTAGCATCTGTTCGTACCCTGTCCGAAATAAAGCTTACTTCTGGATTTACCGTTACAGTTACGAAGCCATTATCGTCTATTCTCTCCACCTGTATAACGAGGTTCAAACCTACATCTTCAAACTGAACAGTTCTAGTTTCTCGACTCGTACCCCCATCATCTGTAAAATTACTGTCAATACTTCTGACGATATTATTTACAAGTTTGAGACTAGCTACTTCCCCTTCTTGAACCACTAAAGTTGGATCGGTAAGAATTTTAGCATTACCACTTACAATAGTAGCCCGCAACTGGGAGAGGAATCTTTTAGGATACAAAATTTGGGGGAACAAACCAAAGTCTGCATTTCCTGGTGTTACGTCTAATAGTCCATTAGTAGGATTAACACCTACGTCTGATGGTGTATAATCTCTAATACCAACTCTTGTAGGTTCCCCTGTTGTAGGAGCTATTGGTCTGAGAAAAGTACCTCTACCCTGATTAACATTAGGGAAACCCGTTGATGGGACCTCAAAGCTACGTTGGCTATCATAGAAAGGGTCTCCAACAAGTGGGTTACCAGTAACAGGACGAGCCAGAGGAAAACTGGTAGTCTGCTGTGCTCGAGTAGCCGGTTGGAGACTGCCAAAATTTAGAGATGCTGCCCCATTATCGTTAATAAAGAAAGTGTCATTCACTCCAAAAGAAAAACTACTATTAAAATTTTCTTCCGCTACTAAATTAATATCTATAACTTTGACATTTACAGCTACTTGCCGTTGTCTTAAATCTAATTGAATTAATTGGGCTGCTGCTATTTCTACCTTTTGCGGCGAACCAACTAAGGTAATACTGTTGAGTCGATCATCAGTCGCTACTTGTAAACCTTTCAATATTGGGGGGGCATCTTTGGGCTCGTAGCGTAGTGGCTCAACAACTGTATCTTCAGTGATTTTAGTCTTTTTAAGTTTCTTATCATCAATCTCAACTTCGTCAGTTTCAGTTACAGTTTTGCTTGTTACAGAGGCACTTTCTGCTCCTAGACTGACTAAAAAACCTGCTGCAGCTTTTGCAGTAACTTGGTTTAGACGGAAGGAACGAACCACAACATTTCTAGCTTGTGTTGGTAACTCTTGCCCCACAAATATTGTATTACCTACTCGGTTTGCTTCTAACCCGCTTAAACGTAAAACATAATTAAAAACATCTTGAACTGGCTCATTCTCAATATCTAGAGAAATAGTCTGTTCCTCTTCTGCTCCTGCTTGTTTTTCTTTACCTGAACTATAAGCAATGTTTAATCCTGCTGCCCTAGCTAGTAAAGCCAAAACATCTCTAACTGGAGCATCTCGCAATACTAAACGAGGTATTTTTTCTTGGGTACTTAAATCTATAACTTCTACCGAAGGGTTGATATTAGATATTGCTATATCTCCTACTGGTGGTGCTACTGCTCGTGGCAAAAAAGGTGGTACTTGACTGGGGGATGGTTGTCCTGGTAGATTAGGAAAACCATCTCCAGTTAGTCCTGAATCTGGTAATAATACTTTTTCTTGGGTTCTAACTGTTTCTCTTGGCGGTGCTAAATTTCTTTCAGGTTGTACAGGTAAATTTGGGGGTTCTAAGGGAGGAGGTGCTACTTGATCGGGAGGGGGAAAACTATTAGGTTGAGGTCTTTGAGCTATTTCTCCTGAGCTAGCAGCCACACTAAGAATAATTCCTTGGCCTGCTCCTTGGATAATTCTACCTCTAGGAGGACTGTCTGTACCTCGGATAACTACCCGCACGCTATTAGCATCCACCTGTATTACTTCTACATATTCTATACCAGGAGCTGGATTATCTTTCCGAAATTTATTGCCCTGGGGTAGGGTTAGTTGAGTATTAATTATGTCTGCCACAAAAGAGTTATCTCTGTTGACTGAGAATACTTCCGGGCGATCGCCATTACTAGTAGATAAGAGGATATTAATTCCTCCATCTACTGAATTTAACTTAACTTGGGTTATTTTGGTTACTGCAAAAGCTGGGGTCTGGGCCATAATTATAGCCGCAACTCCAGTCAAAAGTCCACCACTAAATTGAATTTGCTGTTTCACTTTCTTGACTCCACACTGAGCTTTTTTATTAATTCATCTGTTAGTCTTGGGCTAGAGTATAGGGATTTTTATACAGCTTTCAGGCTACCATACTTTAAGTTTTTCTTTTTTTCAATGTTAGTCATCCTGGGTAAAAATAAACTTTGTTACATCAATTCCTGAAAATAATGCTACAGTCAGGTTACTTTGTAATTATTAAGTAATTAATACAGACCAAACAACTTTTTTAGTAGCTAGCACTCCCCCGAGTATATTAATTATTATTAAGTTGTCCGGATGTCTTTATCCAATTTCCCTACTCCCACAACCCAACTCGATGATCTATGCAATATCTTTACCCCCAATAAATAGTACAGATAGAAGAGTTTTTCCGAAATAGTATTATTTACTGAAAAATTGGGTTTAAAGCCTCGACTGCTATCAGAGAATTTTTTAGTTATTCTTTTTCAATACATAGTTTTACTAAGTGTTATTGTTTTGCTAACTAACCATTAGTACTGCCAAATATGTTAAGTTTTATTAAGCTTACTGGTTCAGTTGTTTAGTGGTAGATAGCAAAGATAGTTAGTAGCTTTGGTGGTTTAGTGGTAGATAGCAAAGATAGAAAATGATTGAAGTAAAAAGTTATCGAGATTTAACGGGCCAAAATCAATAGATTTGGTAGTAAGATATTATCAACTTATTAATTTTTAGAACTAAAACCTAAAACCTAGTATTTAACACCTAAATAGCGATCGCCTAACTATTAACTAAAAAAAATAATTTTGAGTTTGGCCAAATTCAGATTTTAATAGGTTGATTCATCAAGGGCACAAATTGAGTATTCATAGCATCGGATACGTAATACGAGAAGAAGGTAAAACAATAAGCATTAGTATCCCTATCTCCTCTTATCTCTTTTTTAATCTGATTTTTTTACAGCTATTTTATAACTTGATGTTTGATTATACATCAATTCTTTATCTTTGACATTTCAAGTTTGACTTTGTACTTTTTTGATACTTAGAAGTATTTTGGTTGTGAACTGTAATTATTTGATAAATGCTAAGTTATCTAATACAGGTCAAAGGACTACCCGCATTTCTCAAAAATTAATTTTATATCCTGCTGAGTACCACTAAAAATCAATAAGTTTTTAAATTTGATAAAAATTCTAGTTTAATGATAAAAAAACTCAATATAAGAGTTTAGCTAAAAATTGAGTAATTAGTAAGATTAAATTAAGTCAATAAATAAGAAAATAAATCTCAAAACATACTGACTTGTTTGAGCCGTAAATTTGAGCCGTAATGTTTCATACTTAAATTTTTTTTTCTGATATTTAAACTATAAAAATTATTCAGTATCAGGAATTTCTTAAATTCGAGACTAAGGGATTTCTAAAACGCAGCATATTCTAGTAAAGTTTGGTAGATAAATTACATCTGAATCTAAGATTATCTTTTGGGAAAATGTTTGATAATACTTGAGAAATATTTAAACAAAAGTTGTTCCACTCTCGAATACTCAAAGTTCTATTTGATGATAAAAACTTTAGCTTTTCTCAGTAAT
>ENA-UENX01000406-UENX01000406.1-marine-metagenome-genome-assembly--contig:-NODE-406-length-18821-cov-3.436662_pt1 | contig 18821 bp, 10 predicted proteins | sample MGYA00237875_ERZ529327 | MGnify/ENA primary metagenome ERZ529327 (study PRJEB26372, sample SAMN05368347) | marine metagenome | biome: cultured habitat; feature: ocean water; material: water; isolation... | reverse complement strand
TGCCGTAGTAGAAGTCATCATAGCCTTCTCCACTGTAATAGAGAGAACCTAGTTGATCGAGGGCAGCCTGATGGTAGGTTCCTATCTTTGCCGTTAAGTCTTGGTTTTTTTGCGGCGTGATCGGATTGACCCGCGTGGGTTCACCGGGCATGAAGAAGAAGGTAGAATTGGAGCCCATCTCGTGATGATCAGTTAGGATATTCGGTTTCCAGCGATGAAACACCTCGATGCGTCCTTGGCTTTCTGGCAATTGCACAGGGAGCCAATCCCGATTTAGGTCAAACCAATAGTGATTCGTACGGCCACGTGGCCAGCTTTCTGTATATTCTCGATCCTGTGGATCGGAGGTAAGGTTATCGTTCTTGTGCATATTTGCCCAAGTGGAAAAACGCTGAACTCCATCGGGGTTAAAGCAAGGGTCAAAAATGATCACCGCATTATCCAATAGCGTAGTGACCTCTGCGGATTTCCCAGCAGCTAAATAGTAAGCTACCAATGCCGAAGCATTGGCTCCACTCGGTTCATTTCCATGGATACTGAACCCCTGATAGACCACCACCGGCATGTCCCCAGTGCTTAGGCTACTCGAGGCAGAGGGATCACTTAATTGGACGTGTTGCGCACGAATCTCTTCCAATCGGCTATGATTAGCTGGAGAGCTGATGATAAGATGGATAAGCGGGCGCCCTTCATAGGTTCGTCCGTGCTCTATCAGTTGCATTCTTGGGGAAGCTGCGGCAACCGTACGCATGTAATAGAGTAATTGGTCATGACTGATATGCCATTCTCCAATCTGGTAACCTAATACTTGTTCGGGTGTGGGGATATTCTGATCGTATTCTATTGTAGGCAGGTAGTAATCTAAAGTTGGCTTCTGAGCTTGTGCCAAACTCATCCAACCTACTAATCCCAAAAGAAGTGTTAATGGTAGTCGACTCATGTAATCTGAATGGTTTTCCGTAAAAAATAAGGCGAGCTGCAAAATAGAAAAAAGGAGCAGGAAAAGATAATAGACTTAGGGTATTCCTATCTACCAAACTTTTGATCGACAGCAGGCAGATCGGCTACCACAGGTCAGGTCTCCTAGCTGGAACAAAAAAGGCGCACACTAGGATTTTCCTGGCATGCGCCTCAGCAAGCTTTACTGCGTGAAGCAGCAAGACTTGACTAAAACTACATCTAAAACCGCTTCTAAATTCTTCTAACTCATATATCTTTTAGAGGAACCTTATTGATTAAAAAAGTCCTTCGTAATCCATCCAAATGATCTGGGCGATCACAGGGCGCTTCTTCAAAGGCATCTCGTACGTTCTTGGCCCATATCTAACCTGTAAAACCAGGTCCGTAAAGTGCAATGGGATGAACATACCTGTTTCGATCTTTCCCTTTTCACTGATCTGTCCTTGCACCAACAGATCTCTCGCCTTTTTCTCATCCACACCTAAAATCTTGTAGGTAGCTGTTGGTCCATCTTCAAAGTCTCTGCCTTGAAATTGTAGCGCTACCTTAACATCTGTTACATTTTCGTAGTTGAACCCATCGGGCACATGCAAATCCTGCATGCTTGCAGGGGAATTTGCCATGCTATTTTTATTTGAAATGGCACAAGAAGACATAAGCAACACAAGGATGAATAAACCTGCAGTTCTCATATGAATTGTATTTGTTTGTGGTATAGAAAGTATTGGACCTTAGTGTCGTATCGCTATGTGCTTGCTTTAAATGGAAAAACTAAGGATAAGCCCACTATAAGCAGGCTTATCCACTATTTTGACTATGAACGCTAATGTCGTGTATAGGTCTTGCCTGAGGTGACGTTGGCACTGATATTGGTGTACCAGGACAAACCCGGGTTAGTTTGGGCGTACTCGGCAAATCGTTTGTAGGCTACGGTAAGATCTATCCCTTCTTGCGGATAGTCCCACTCGGTTGGAATGTAGATTCCCCAGGGGAGATTCGTGGTCGTCAAGTAGTATTTGCTCGAACCGGCATTGCTATCGTCATGCCCTGTGCCGAACAGCCCTCCCTTCAGGTTGGATGTCGGAGCTACCCCAGCAATATGGATTTCGTGGCCATCTATTCCATTTTGTTCTATGAAGAAATTCGGTTTGTAGCCTGAAGGATAAGTATAACTTCCACTCAAGTCCACTTGAACCTGAAACTCAACTGGAGTATAGTAGGGATCCGAGTTCGATGCATTGACCACACCCAGCTGGTAAAAGAGCTGCTTGGGTTTTTTGATGGTAATAACTTCCGTATTTCCTCTTTGCTCACTGCTCCAAGTCACATTATGCGGAGAGATTATCTTTACCGAGGCATTGTTTGCGGGATCCGGCGTTACAATTCCAAAGTTATTGTTATATATCCCACCCATAGCCATGATCTTGATATCATAGACCACGCGGTAGACTCTACTGGAACTATTGGTTATGATTCTCTCTTTAACCTGTACCACAAAGTCATTGAAGTCGTAATCTCCTACTTCTGGCCAAAGGTCCTCAAAGCCGTAGGTACCAAAGCTATTCTGTGATGGCCGATACTGTACAAAGGCCTGATTAGGATCGTCCGGGTTTGGATCAATCGCGTTGGGTACACCATCGTCATCAATATCATTATCTACATTATCATTAAACACATAAGAGTATTCATCTGGAGCATCGCAATTGAAATCTACCTCAACGTAAGCGATGGATTTCCCTGGAGGGGCCTGGATTACGAAGCCACTATTCAAGATACCATCGCAGGATGGAGCATCAAATAAGGGGCTACAAGCATCGAGTGGATTCGTGTAAGTAGCTAGTTCCAGATTGTCTGTCAATCCATCATTATCTACATCATTTCCATTGAATTCAGCAATCGGTGCACTTGGGCAAGACATGCCATCATTATTGCTAGTCGCAGCTCCAGTGAAAACATGAGTTATGGAACCAGGGTTACACCCACTCATGGTTACCTTGTAGATTCTTCCGGTATTATTGTTACTAAAATATAGATGTCCATCCTCATCAGACCAAGCTGCTCCATAGGCGCCATTGGGTAAGCCGCTGTAGGTATCAATGCTTCGTACAGTTTTCGCATTATGATCAGCCTCCAGCAATTCTGCACCATGCTGAGTAATCGTGTAGAATTTATCACATACGGCATTGTAGACCCAGTCATAAAAATTCACATTGCCAACCGAACTGGAGTTTGCTTGCTCCGTCACAAAGTTCATCGTGGGTTGACTCACATCAACGGTAGATATATGCCAATTGCCATCATCGTAGTAGAAATTCGTCCAGTTGCCAGTATCGTCCATGTCACCGGTGTAGCTTCGACCTTTGAAACCCACCAATTCACCCATATTGGTAATATTAGCGTTGCTATAAAGTCTTACCATGTATACCTTGCCGGTGCTATTGACTTTACCCGTACAGTAGATATACCCATCTTCTTGATTATACCCTCCCCCATTATAGGTGTTGAAGGAATTCGGTAAGTCCCCTACGTTTTTATATGCTCCTGTGATCGGGTCCAATTGCTTCAGGCTTTTGCCCACAATCTGAAAGAAACTACTCACACAAGGAATACTACCACTACATTCACTTAACTCCGTTCCACACTCCGGATCGGCACAATCAATGAATCCATCTCCGTCATCATCGATTCCATTATCACAAATCTCGCTACTGTTGGAGAAAAAGACATTTCCAGTCGCATTGCTTACCACCTGAGAAGATCCATCTGAGTAGTACACTCTTGCGTTGGTCAACGCTTCTGTACTGGATACTCCAATAGCCTTGTTGTCATCCGCAAAGACACTGGATACCGTAGGATAGCAGTTATTAGTTCGTTCATCCAGTACCATGAAGTCATTGGATCCATTTACGACTAATACCCCGTCTACATTCTCTTGTAGGTCAAACACGTGCCCTTTGATGGAGCCATGATAATCAGTTTTCACCACGATTTGGTTGAAGTGGTTGGCAATATCAATTTCTACTCGGAAAACACCAGTAGAATCTGAAACACCAGTAAACAGCGTTCCTGGCTCTGTTTCGTCACTCTCCCCTATGATAGAGGTTAGCGTAAAAGGTGCTGTTTCCCCAATGGAATCCTGCATCACCAAATCAAAATTCACCAGCGTACTCGTGGCGTAATTAAATCCGTCCGGAACATCAAGCTCCTCTATCCCATCATCTACCGGCACCTCTTCTTCTTCCTGCTCATCAGGGGCTGGTGGGTCTCCCTTACATCCAATCATAACAAGACCCAACAGCAATAGCATTGCTACTGAAAATCTGAATTTCATAACTCAATCTTTTAAGGCGTTTAGTCAAAAATCTAAGTAACTACCATTCTTAGTTCAAGAATGGACTTTTAAGGAAGGTAGATATTGTTGGGTGGTAGTGGGTTGGGTAGGCTTAGCAGTTGTTACGGTACAAATATGAAGAATCCAGTCAAAAGAAAGCTAGATATTCTTTGAATGGTTCGATTTATTCTTTTTTTGGTAACATATCTTCTTTTTTTGGTATTCCTCTTTGCTACGATCCTGGTGAGCTGATCATCTAAGAAAACAATTTTTAATCGCGTTGACATGCTAAGAGCCTTAGGTAAACCTGACTTGCCATCTGCCCTTCCAACTTTTTGGAAAAGACAGATAGCAAGCGGCGAAAATCCCATGAACTAAAGGAACATTATTTATCTAAACACCTAATATTGAGCATTTTGCAACACCACAACCCGATCATATCGCTGAATACGGAATCAGTGTTTATTATACACTCTGGAACTAACCACATTAGCTGAAGTATTAGTGTACCAATCCAAGGAAGGATTGCTTTGAGCGTACTCAGCGAATCGGATATAAGCTGAGGTCAGATCAATCCCTTCCTGTGGATATTTCCATTCCGTAGGAATATAAATTCCCCAAGGCAAATTGTTTTCGGTCAAGAAGTACTTGCTTGTAGATGGGTTGCTATCGTCCTTTTCCGTTCCTAGAAGCCCAGCTGTCATATTCTGCGTTGGTGCTTTTCCGGCGATATGGATTTCATGCCCATCTGCGGCATTTTGTTCAATAAAGATCTTAGAGTCATATCCCGATGGATAGGAATACCGGCCTTCCAACTGTACTTCTACCTGGAATTCCAGGGGTTGAAAATAGGGGTCACTATTCCAGGCATTCACAATTCCTAGGGAGTAGAACATCTGTTTTGGTTTTTCAATAATGATTACCTCATCATTTCCAATCTGCGTACTAGACCAATTCACGTTGTGAGCTGAAATGACCTTGATCGATGCCTTGTTGCCCGGGTCTGGTGTAACAATACCTAGATTGTTGTTAAAGATTCCTCCCATCGCCATGATCTTGATATCATAAATGACCTTGTACACTTTACTAGTATTATTGGTAATGATCCGCTCCTGTACTTGAACTACCATATCATTAAAATCATAGTCTCCAGTTTCTGGCCATAGATCCTCGAAGGCATAGGTCCCGAAAGAGTTCTGCGAGGGCCGATATTGCACAAAGGCTTCGTTTCTTTCGGTTGGATTTGGATCTGTAGCATTAGGGACATTGTCATTATCTACATCATTGTCCACGCTATTATTATAGATATGTGCGTATTGGTCAGGAGCATCACAGTTAAAATTACATTTGACATAGGCGATGGTCTTGTTCCCATTTCCGCTGGCGCTGCAAACGAAACCGTAGTTCACAGACCCGTCACAAGCCGCAGAAGAATTCAAGGGATTGCAGGCGTCCAATGGATTGGTAAAGGCTTCCAGTTCATTGCTATCCGGTATACCGTCATCATCTGTATCATAACCGCCAAAATCAGCCACTACCGCACTAGGACAGGACATCCCATCATTGTTCGAATTGGAGGCCCCTTGAAAATGGAATGCGATCCCCGTTGGGTTACAGCCATTATTCATGGTCACTTTGTAAATCCTGCCTGTACCATTATTACTGAAGTAAAGATCCCCTTCGTCATCAGCCCAAGCAGCCCCGTATGCTCCCGAAGGTAATCCATTATAGCTAGCAATACTTTCTACTGTAGGACTAGCAGATTTGTGGTTAGCTACCAATAGTTTCTTCCCACCGGCTGTTAAGGCATAAAATTTATCGCAATTCGCATTGTACACCCAATCATGGAAGTTTTCACCCGCTAAACTGCTCGCCGCTCCCTGAGTTATGCTCAACTGTGGATTACTTGAACTTACATCAAGTTTCGACATATACCATCCGGAATCATTGCTGCTAGATGATGAACTACCACAATCACTACAAGCGGGGCCTGGAATGAGGGCAAAGTCATATCCAGGACCTGCTTTGCTGATGAAAGATATAGTACCTGTCGACCAATTGCCGCTCAAGGTGAAGTAGTACTTCTGGGTATTTCCAGCATTGATACCTTCATCGAACTTAAGACCACATATTCCAGTACTACCGTCGCAACCCTGTTCAGGTGATCCTGCACCAGAGCTTTTGCTGATACCATTGGAGGTGCTACCACTCCAGGTTCCTTTGTCCACGACCGTGGATCCAGCGAAGAGGTCAGATGAACAGCCTGGGGTGTTACTGCAATTGGGAAGGTCTCCCTGATTACAGCCACCACAGGTAAATAGCACGTGACTGATATTGGGTGCATTTCCTGAAGTGACACAATAATAAAAGGTAGTCTGATTAAGCCCTGCATTATATTCCGTTCCAGCAAGGTTGATTTGATCATTCCCAACTGTTACATTTCCTGCGGCATTACAATCAATATTACTGCTGGTCACTGCACCACCGCTGTTCCCGCTATTACTACTATTGCCATTGCTACTAGACTCCTTGTAGTAAAAGTTAGTCAAGTTGCCCTGACCATCCATATCACCCGTGTAGCTACGACCTTCAAAATTCTCAATTTCATCGAGGATAGTAATGTTACCGTTACCATATATTCTACCTAAATAGACTTTCTTCGTTTGGTTATCTTTAGCCGTGCAGTAGATATATCCGTCTTCCTCGTTATACCCTCCACCATTATAAGTATAACCGGCCGGCATGGTACCAATAGTTGTATAGGATCCTGTAATAGGGTCCAATTGCCTCAAACTTCTCCCTATGATTTGAAAGAAACTGGAGACACAGGGAATGGTGCCAGAACAGTTACCAGATTCGATACCACATTCGGGGTCAGCACAGTCCACAAAACCATCTCCATCATCATCTATACCATTATTACATATCTCTCTATCACTAGTAAAGAAAACTTGGTTAGTCGAATTATTGAATTGCTGAGGACTTCCATTGGTAAAGAAAAGCGTGGCCGACTCGATTCCTTGGCTACTACTAACTCCTACCCTTTTCCCATCTGATGAGAATAAGCCTGATATGGAAGGGAAGCAGTTTTGACCTCGACTATCTAAACTTTGTAGAATGGCACTACCATTAACGGTCAAGTTTTCATCCATAAAAGCAGAAAATCGCACGGGGTGAGCAAGGCTGGAATATCCGTATTCAGTTCTGACAAGACCTTCCTCAAAGTGACTCGGTATATTTAAGTCAACAGACATCTTACCTTCAGCATCAGTCATTCCGGAAAAGATTTGGCCCGATGCCCCTTCATCAGTGAGTCCTATGACATATACCAAGGTGTTTGGCGCCGTTTCCCCAACTGAGTCTATCGTATGTATAGATAAGCTAATATCGATAGAGGTTGAATAGTCAAACTTATCAGGCACTTGCAGGTCCACCATTTTGGAATCATTCTGTACGATTTGCTCGACAGGCTCTTGATCCTGAACTTGATCATCTTTACATGAATACATTAGTAGGCAGGCTATTGCCAGCAATAGCTTTGTCAAGTGTTGTGTCATAATGGTTTGTCTCTTAGTGTCTATTAGAAATTAGTGCAGTAGTTGACTTGTTGGAGGAAGGGCGTCGAAACCTAGGACATCCCCTATCATGTTCTTTTCGAATTGGGCGCTGGGATAGGATTGATACTAGGAATTAGCGAGTCCGAGTATGAAAGGCCATATTAATGCGGATCATCCGCTAGTCTGTATCGACCTTTCGCTAAAGGTAGTGAATGTTCTATTCCGTCTCTCCGCATCTTCTATTTTCGGCAACGATTCCTCATTTTTTGGTAGAAATCCACCTTTTTTTGGCAAAAACCACAAATCTCCAAAAAGAAAGCAGGTAAACTTGAAACCTGGCATAATTTATGATGTATTAAATAATATAACATATGAAATAAGTTTACGCACCATGTTAGCCGAAGCACGACAGAAAGTCATCGAGATCATCCAGTTGGTCTGCGAAGAGAAAAGCCCGCCTGTGGCTGTGTTAGAAGAAGTAAAAGGGAATACCCATCTTCGCAATGACCTCGGTTTGGATTCACTTGAACTAGCAGAGTTGACCGTAAGGATTGAAGATGAATTCCAAATTGACATTTTCGAAGAAGGAGTAATTGAAACGGTAGAGGAGATCTATCAAAGACTTTCTATATGAAATCTTTGTTCTTAGTAGATCTGCCAGGAGGGTATAGCACTTCTTACGAGGAACTGCTGGATCAGCTCAGACAGCAACAAGGCTGTAACTTGATCCTTAGAGCAAGTCGCCTATTACCCTTTTACCAACACCTAATCTTGGCCTTGGTCAATGATCTGCAGGTTTATTTAGTGGACGAAGATTTTGAATTACCTCCGGCTATACAAGACAAGGAAAATACCAATGTTCTAATAAATAAAGAGAAGACGGCAAAGGCTTTACAGAGCTGGGAGACCCTTCAAGAATCCCTATTAAACTCTAAAGCTACCTTGTCTCTTTTCACTTCAGGAACAACCGCAGTCCCCAAGCAAATAAACTACCCCATCGGAAGGCTGCTGCGTAATATTCGGATCGGTTCGAAATACGCAGCTGGCCGGTGGGCATTCTGCTACCACCCGGCCCACATGGCTGGGCTACAAGTCTTTCTACAAGCACTTCTTAATCATAATCTCTTAGTTAATTTTTTTGGACTAGAAAAGTCTTTGATATTGGATCTCCTAGGGCGATTTAGGGTGAGCCATATTTCTGCGACACCCACCTTCTATCGCTTGCTATTCCCGATGGGACAAATATATCGTCAAGTCATGGCGGTGAGCATTGGAGGAGAGAGATCTAGTCCCAAATTGCATGCGCGTTTGCGCGAGGCCTTTCCCAATGCAAGATTATATAACCTATTTGCCACTACTGAAACTGGAACGTTGTTTGCTTCCGAAGGTGACTATTTCACCATTCCAGCAGCCATCCAGTCAAAGGTGAAATTCGTTAACCATGAGCTATTCCTACACAGAGACCTGCTGGCCGATCCCAGTATTTTAGGTCCTGAGGAGGAGTGGTACCAAACAGGAGATACTGTGATTGTAGATGAAACTGGACGCTTTCAATTTGCCGGCCGCAAAAAGGACACGATCAATGTAGCTGGGTATCGGGTTAAGTTGATAGAAATCGAGGAAGCCCTCGATCAAATTGCTGGTATACAACAATATCGAGTCTACGGCCGTAAGAATGCCCTAACGGGACATATCATTTGTTGTGATGTAAAATTACTCGATCCTGAGCTATCGATTCCTACCATAAAATCCCGCTTAAAGGAGCATTTACAGGCCTTTAAGGTCCCTAGGATCATCAAGATAGTGGATGAAATCTCACTTACCCATACTGGAAAAATCAAGAGATGAGGCAAAATGTACTACTAACTGGTGTTTCAGGTGGTCTAGGCTTAGCCTTATGTGAGTGCTTATTGGAGGAAGGACATCAGGTATTCGGGATAAGTAGAAAACTCAGTCCGCCATTGGAGGAATTGAAAAGTCATTATTCTGGTCTTCTACATTGGCAATCGATCGACTTGGCTGACACAGCAGTTGTTCGCCAAAAGCTAGGCTCTCTCATTCCCAAGGATCTCCCAATACATGCGTTTATCAACAATGCGGCTCTAGGATATGATGATCTAATCACCAATCTAAAATTGGATGCTTTGGAGCAGATGTTTGCCGTTAATGTACTGTCTCCGATGCTTATTAGTAAATTCAGCATCAGAAATATGTTGCTGCACCGTATCTCAGGCAATTTGATTCACCTCTCCTCAATTAGCGCTCATACCGGATACAAAGGCTTGGCCATGTACGCGGCGACCAAAGGAGCGCTGGAGGCCTTTTCTAAGAATACGGCCCGAGAATGGGGAAGTAAAGGCATTAGATCTAATTGTATCGTCGCCGGATTTATGGAAACAGATATGACGGCATCCTTAACTCAGGAACAAAAGGATAGAATCTATAAACGCACTAGTCTAAAAAAGGCTACTGAAATTGGCTCAGTCGTTAGCACTATACTTTTTCTGCTGAGCGAGGGAGCCAGTTCCATTACTGGCCAGAATCTGTTCGTGGATAGCGGAACTATCTAGAATGGCTTTAGCCGGCGATACCTTTCCAAACCTTTCACTTTTCCAAACTATTCAAAATATCAGAAAATCTATGATGGGCCAATAGATCTTTCATTCCCAATCTACAGCCAAAGTCCTCCTGCAATAGTCGAGAGAAATGACTCAATTGCAAGGCATTACGACTATTATCGCATGCCTCGATGTGGCTATATTCTCCCATATCTTCTCTCCATGGGAGGCTTGGGCGGCCGAAAGCCTGGATGAGTAGCTGTCTCAAACGGATCTCCCGCCTTTTGCGACGAAGAACGGATTGACTTCCGATTAGCCTATCTCTTACATCTGACAATGTCAACTCCCTAGCAGCATAAGCGCCTTTACTGAGTTCGTACTTTGCATACCAGTGTAATACTCCTTTATGCTCTTTTGGCATCAAGGCTGTCATATGCATATCGAATAATTCGTTTAACAAGAGGGAATTCGTATTCTCACAGGCAACGTAGCCATAAACTTTCTTCAGGTGGATTTTCTGGAAGAAGAAGTGTAAAGCATGATGAAAAAGACGCAAGGCCTTACCGCCGCCAATGTACTTTGGATTGAGATAAAATCCCCACTCACTTTCCCCTCCTCTACAGTTGGCTAAGTCGATTACGCCCAGGTCTTTATCTCCCTCTTTTACCAACCAGTAAAAGCGATACCTCTGCCGAGGCAACTGCTGTAAGAATTGAAAGTGGTCCTCTTCACTGATAACATCCTTATTGTACATCCACTTTCTAACCTCAGGATGATTACGCCAGGCAAGAACCTGCCTAGCCAAATTTTTGTCTAGTTTACTGAAATGGATAAAATGGATCTCTTGCTCTTCATCAACAAAGGACTGATGAAAATCCTGCGGTCCTATCCAAATGTTATCCGACCTAAAACCATGTATTGTATTTTCTTGCCCTGTCATAGTGCCTTTATTTAGTGTGTTGAGTAAAGGAACTTTCCTCCTCCTTCTTCTGGTAGAGGTCGTATTCCAAAGTGGGTAAAGGGATTTTGACATATTGGGTTCGATTAATAGGTTCATCCTTCTTGCTAAGCAGAAAGGAATGCTGGGTCTCTGTGGTATCCAGACTAATCTTATCGTATCGCATAAGGTAGCCGGAGATATACATATTATATGTAGTGGAGGAAATGGTCTGATTTTCTCCTACGACCTGGCCAATTAGATTGGAGTCCTGTATCACGGCCGCATCACGGTTATTCATATCACCGACCTTAATGGCACAAAAGGCAAGTGCTAGGCATACCGCCATCCAGGCTCCTCCTTTGGCTATGGTAAAGGTCAACTTCCAATCCCTTTGCCATCTGGCCAAGAATTGGATTAGACTTGGACCAGCCCACCAGGCGAAAGCCAGGCTGAAGAAAGGGATAGAAGGCAGCAGGTATGGGATGGCTTGACGTGGAGATATCATGATGGGTAAAGAAGCGCAAAGCCCCAATGCAAAGTAAGTCCAAGCTAACTTAATTGTATACTCTCGTTTGTCCACTTCTTCCTCCTTCAGCTCGAATTTCATCCATCTTCTGGCCAAATAGCTGCCCAATAATGCCAACACCATGGGAACCAATATCCACATCAACTGTATTACGATATAAAATCGATTACTACGATAGTAATACAGTCTCCGCTCTCCTCTTAAACTAGCCAACAACTGTACATCAATATATTTTGAAAGACTTTCATAGGCTAGTGGATTTACGCTAACCAATACAACCAACAAAAAGGCGAAACTTGCCCCTACCCAGGCAGTGTTCAAAAAGATCTGCTTGAAACTATACCCTCGGCAGATCCGTCCATAAAGAGGGATGAAGGCCAAGGGATACAAAGCAACAACGCCCTTACTGAGGAAACCTGCTACTAGCATAAAACCGGCAGCTGCCAACCAGGCCAAACGCCCTCGATGATGAAGGCCCTGCCACATGCACCAGATGGATGCCAATCCAAGTAGCGAAATACTAGCATCCAATAGATTAGCGGGCTGGAAGTAATAAGTTACCAGGTTCACCTGCCACAAAAACAACGGTAAAATCCAATAGCCGCGCAACAATGGCCAGGATTTACTCCCCTTGCGCCAGAGGCGGGCGATGAGCAGTCCGGTCGCCAAATAATGACAAAAGCTGAAAAAACGCTCGGTAAGCCAGTGATCCCCCAAAACGCCAAAGAAGGCAGCCTGCAGTCCAAATATGAAAGGTGGATGCTCGTGAAAATTGGGAAATATAGTCTCCGAAAAGCGTGGGAACCAAAAGCTGCCCACACCTTCTGCCAGATTGCGAGAAATGACGGCATACCATACGCCGTCAATAAACATACTCTTCTCCACTAATTCGGAAAAAAATAGAATGAGGCTGGCACTAATGAATAGCAAAATCAATAGACTTCTGCCCCTCTTCACACTTTCTGGTGAGGCTGTAGAGATTTTCATCGCGTAAATTTGAATCAATGTAGCACAGCTTCCCTTCATTTTCAGCATCTTTCGTTTTTTGGTAGATGCCAAGAGGAAACCGGGAGCATATACGCTTTTTTTAGCAGCACATGCTCTATTGTATTTACGAGCCCTGTATCGATTTGTTTCTCATAAAATGAGATCGAACAGCGTTCCTACAGCTTAAGAAAGTTATCCCTACCTGGTTTATTCCAGCACAGCATGGTATCGTAGCCAGCTAGACCTTCCGATCCGGTTCTAAACTCGACCAAATAATAGCTGCAATTACACAGGCAATAGAGCCTATCAAATAGGGTGTGGATGATTCATTGGGTGTGTAAAACTTGTGCCAACCTAGAAGAAATAGGATCAATGCGCCTAATAGCATGACCCATTTTCCATACTGAGCTTTGTGAGAATTCATGAGTTTTGTTCACGTTTTATAAGTGTCTTCGATATGTTCTAGCTTAGTGTTATCATTTAGCTCAATGGAATTGCTAATTGGGGTATTGGGTATTGGGTATTGGGTATAAGGAATCGAGATATAAAGGAAAAAACAACGAGACCTTGAAAGGAAGGATACTTTGGATGAAAGATAGGCCGAGACTGGGTCGTCCCGGCCTATTTCCTATACTGATAAACACAAAATTCCATAGACTTCTTTGTACTGGATCGTACCAAGAAGTCCGCATTCAAGGGGTGTGATATGTAAGATAACCTAAATCGCAGCACGATAGTGCTGGAAAAACCTGATACTTGTCTCAAAAAAACAAACATCTTGTTAGATCAAAAATACGGCTTTTCCCAATCTGAGACCAGGACAGAAAGCAATCTACAGATAACAGGGAGTTTACCCGTAAATGGGCTACCCCAACTACAATTCACTAGAAATAAGCACCTTATGCCATGCGAAAAGAGTCATAAATACCAGAAAGGTCCCCGAGCACAAAGCACATGGAACCTAGTATAAGTACGCAAGGGCACATTTTGGGAAAGGATTTACCAAGATGGGAATCGCCCGAGTTTATCGGATGAGTGTTAAATCACCTTGAACCATCTCTACTCGACCATCAATATACTCCAGCTCTGCAAAAAAGACATAGACCGCAGCATTCATGGGTTGACCATTGAAGTTTCCATCCCATCCTAGATTTGGATCATTCGGTTGGAAGTTTTCACGTTCAAAAACCATGTTCCCCCAACGATCAAAGATTTGGAAGCTGCGGATTTCCTTTACATCATTTCCTGCATATAGGGTATATGTATCATTTATCCCGTTGCCATTGGGATAAAAAACGGTGGGAGCAAAGTAACGTTTCCGCTCTAAAACCAATATGATAATCTCATCAGAAGCGGTACAGCCTTGTGCATCTACAACCGTCACAGCATACTTTGTGGAAAAAGTAGGAATAATCAATTGTTGCAACGGGTTCGGTAAGGTATCGCCTAGAGCAGGTGTCCAAATTACTTCTGCTACATTGGAAGCATTTGTAATAGCCTCCAACAAAACCTCCTCTCCAAACAGAATTTCCAAATCGGGGCCAAGATCTACCGAAATATCTGCTTGTTCAGGAACAATGACTGATTCTTTCCAGGTACAACCATTGGCATCTTCTATGGAAAGTTCATAGGTGCCAGGAAACAGGTCATTGAATTGACTACTAGCACCAAAAGCGTTGCCATTGATAGAGAATACGAAGGGGCCGGTTCCCCCAAGAATCGAGTCGACCGCAATTCGTCCCATATCCCCACCAGCACAGGCAGGCGGTTGTACGACTAAGTTTGTCCCAGTAATGGGATTGGATAAGGATTCTACGAGGATACTATCCGAATTTGAACAAGCATTTCGGGTATTTATGAGTGTCAAAGTGTAAGTGCCAGGAGCGTCAATGGTCGTTTCCAATCCATTGAAAGGGCCGGTGAAGTTTCCGTCGTTGGTACTCCATTCGGTAGAGATTCCAGAAGCATTGTCAGAGCCTAGCCCGCTTAAGGTAATGGACGTATTAAAGCAATCCAGGGCCTCGGGAGGCAGAATATTTACCATAGGCCTTATCGTATCCGCATTAACTGTAGCCGTGGTGGATTGCTGGCAGCCATTTTCCTCATTCGTCACAACGACTTGATACATTCCTGCTGAGAAGACCGTGATTAAGGCAGTGTCTTGGGCCAAGGCTTGACCGTCAGAAGCAAACCAGTCAAAACTAAGGTTCGCATCGGCACCAACTGAGGCATCCAAGATCACCTCCGGGTTGGCACAATCGATACTCCCCACAGGACCTAAGCTGATATTCGGAAGATCAAAGTCACCGGTCAATGAAAAGATCAAGGTATCACTACAGGTATTATCGTTATCGATAACCAACAAACGATATAGACCAACTCCCTCTGCCTGTATCATGGAGTCGTTTGGGTTTCCGATTAGTTGCCCAGCTGAAAGGCTAGACCAATTATAAGTTAAGCTATGGCCTTGCGCCCCTACCGTACCACTTGCATCCAAGGTAATGACGCTGGTACTACAAGAAAATGATAAGGTATCTAAACCTGCAATACTGGCTAGAGGAGCGTCCAAATCCTCGCTAATCACCACTACGTCTTGGCTGGAACATTGATTGATCGGATCATTCACCGTCAACAAATAAGTGCCAGCTTGATTGACAACTGGATTAAGTTGATTAGTGGAGGAAACGAAATTTCCATCGGGGCTTGACCAGCTGAAGTCAACCTGTCCGCTATTACTCGTTGCTACCCCTGACAATTGAATACTTTGCGTGCTACAGTTAAACGTCTGGTCTGAACCGGCATCAGCAATAGGTGCATTTTCATCCCGCATGATGATCACAGTATCCGTAGCACTACATTGATTGAGTGTATTGATTGCTGTCAAGAGGAAGGTGTCAGGAGCAAAAATGGCAGGATCAAGGGTATTCGGGTTGTCTATTTGACTATTGTTTAAGGAACTCCAGGACCAGGTTGTATTTACACTATCCGCGGTTCCCTGCAATTGCAGACTTGGTGAGGTACAAACCAAGGTAACGTCTGTACCTGCATTGACGGCTGGTGCGGAGGTATCTGCTCCTACATTTACAGTAAACCCATTAATACACCCACTTTGAAAATCTTCCACTCGGAATCTATATTGACCCGGGGTTAGGACTTCGTAGTCCAAGGTAGCTCTGCAACTGCCATCTACAGCCTGGCCGCTACCGTCTACCTCACACCACTCGAACCCAAAACTACCCGCATCTGGCAAAGTTGCCAGCAAAATAATAGAAGAATCCGCACAAGTGAAATTAGTATCAGGAACGGCGATAACAGCAGGTAGCTCATCACTGATTTGCACTACTACACTATCTTGGCTGAAACAACCACTGTTCGTATCTCGCACCTCCAGATAATAAGTGCCTGCACAACTCACCACAGGACTACTGGTGGTCTCTCCCTGTAGACAACTAGTGTTCTCGTTACTAGTCCATTGGTAGACAATGGTATTACCCGTAGCTGAGCCACTTCCATCCAGTACAATTAGATTATTCTGACAAGTCAATTCTTGATCTGGGCCAGCTTCAGCTATTGGGGGGGCAGATTGAAGATTCACTTGTACTTCATCCGTAGTAATACACCCGGTAATCGCATCTTCCACTTCCAGGGTGTAGATCCCACTTTCAGCCACAGTAACAGTTGGACTAGCTGCCAAAGAAATGCCATTAGGGTCTGTCCAGTTAAAGAGCCAACTCGCCTCTATGCTATCTGCATTAGGAATCAATACAACTTGGGTACTATCACAGGTTAAGAATCGGTCCGGTCCAGCGTCTATCAAGGGAGATGTCGTTTCATCCAACACAGTGACTTCCAATGTCGAAGTAAAGCCGATATCATTGGTGACACTCAAAATGTAGGTGCCTGCCGCATTTAGGCTTATATCAAGTGTATTTGCAGGCCCTTGGATATTTCCTCCGATGGTCGTCCATTGGATTTGGCAATTATCACAATCATCACAAAATTCTACATCAATATCTAGTTGATCCACCACACAAGTAATGGCTAAGGTATCTGGTCCTAGTAAATCGAGACAGGGTACGCAATCTTGTTCCTCCACCACGGCCTGTGCTTGATCTACACAGCCATTATCAAGATCCAGAATTTGCAATTCGTAAGTTCCAATTTCATTGATCCGTACGGTCGGATTTTGGGCACCAGACACAATCCCGGGGCCCGTCCACTCATATTGGTAATTATTCCCGGCAGGCGTCACCAGGGCCTCAAGATCAAATTCGGTTGCTTCACAAGGGAACAGCAGATTACCAAAACTTATCTGTGGAGCATTTTCATCAATGAAGACTTGTACAACGTCCTGTGATTGGCATCCATTCTGCGTATTGGTTACTTCTAAAATGTATGAGCCTGGTTCCGTTGCCGTTGCAGTCAAATCTGTGCTCAATACCTCCCCAGTGTTGAAGCTCATCCAGCTATAGGTATAGATATTCCCTGTGGATGAACCTGCAGCTGACAATTCTAAATTGGGCATGGTGCAGGTAATCGTATCGGGATCCCCAGCTATCGCAGTGGGGGAAATGGTATCCAGGACAATCTCGACAAATTGAGTATCGGAAGTCATGACCTCCGTATTGGTCACAATCAATTGATAGGTCCCTGGACAGGTGGCTTCTGCGATGGGGTTTTCTGCTCCTTCTGATATGCAATCGGCCTCAGGTCCTAACCAAGAAAAACTGATGTTATCTCCTTGCGTTGATCCCGAAGCATCTAGCGTTACTGTTGCCTGAACGCAGGTCAAGCTGTCCGGAGGAAGAATGACGATTTGTGGACCACAATTTTCCAAAACCAATATCTCTTCCGAATCAGAACAGGTTCCATCCAGGTTGGTAACAGTAAAGATGTAGGTTCCAGCTTCTTCTGCACCGATCAGGTTGTTCGTAGAAGCCAAAGGGTTTCCTTCAAAGCTCCACGAGTAGGTTCCAAATGAAGAGTTCGAGGCATCGAGGATGGCTTGCCCGGTTTCACAGGATATATAGACCGTATCTGGTGCTAGGGCGATGGGAACCACCGAACTTACCCGAACCGTCATCGTATCCGTGTTGGTACAACCGGTGGTGGTATTTTCTATTTCAATAATGTAATCACCAGGACAGGACACCACTACGGACAGGCTATCCGCTTGACTCTCCAAGCAAGGACCGCTCCAATTGATACTGGCATTTTCCGGCAAAACATTGGTCGCTCCTTGCAAAATCAAGGAATCCGTATCACACAGGAAATCCAAATTGGGTCCGGCATCTACAAACGGAACTTGATCTATCAAGGTGACAAAAACGGTACTGGAATCACGGCAGCCAGTCGTTGTATTCTCTATCGTGAGTCGATAAATCCCTTGCTCATCAATGGTTGCTGTAGGCGATGTCAAACTAGTGGTAATGTTCCCTTCCACTGCCCGCCATTGGTACGCGAAGTTGGGACCGCTAGAATTACTTCCCCCTCCTAAGGTTAGGCTAGACACATTACAGGTGAGAGAAGTATCTGGTCCAAGATCTACCGTTGGCAATACGATGTCATCCGTGACGGTAACACTTGCCGTATCTACACATTGACTAAGCTGATCCGTTACGATCACTTCATACACACCGGTCTGATTCAGTTGTATTTCAGCCGTATTTTGTGCCCCCAATATCCCTGGTCCAACCCAGCTAAAAGCTATGCTAGCTGCTGAACTGGAATTAGCGGCAGATAAGCTGAGTTCTGTATCTCTGCAACTTAACACGCCTGGTACATCTATTATAGCACTAGGTTCTACCAAGTTCTCGGTGATGATCACGCTATCGACATTGACACAGGAGTTGTCCGTGTTGGTAACCTGGAGGATATAGGTACCTGGACAATCTACCTCTATCTGTAATTGGTCTGCGGCTGTGGTAATGCAAGGGCCTTGCCATAGATAGCTTATGCTTGG
>ENA-UENX01000405-UENX01000405.1-marine-metagenome-genome-assembly--contig:-NODE-405-length-18827-cov-3.457380_pt1 | contig 18827 bp, 14 predicted proteins | sample MGYA00237875_ERZ529327 | MGnify/ENA primary metagenome ERZ529327 (study PRJEB26372, sample SAMN05368347) | marine metagenome | biome: cultured habitat; feature: ocean water; material: water; isolation... | reverse complement strand
GTTAAGGTAAAACTAAATTGCAACTAGGCGGCTTAAAGGTAATCATTGAAGCCTAAAATCAAAGCCCAATGGCCAACATTCCCTTTTCAAATGAGCAGGCAAAATGCGATGAATAAGTCGGAAATAAAATAGCCTCATTTCGGCTCCAATTTCCCATTCTTTACAAAAAGTTTCCCAAAGCCGTGTAAATCGAAATTTATTTTGTTGTTAAATTTTATTTTCCTAATTTCATTCCAGTAGGAAGGAAATAAACTCACTTTTGTTTCAACAAGCCTATCTCGATTCCTCCTCTTCTGGGAGGCAATTACTTTTTTCAATCATCAAAAACCTTAATGTATGAGTTTTGACACCAAAGACATTAGAAATGTGGCCTTATTGGGCCATCCTGGCAGTGGGAAGACGACTTTTGCTGAGACGATGATTTTTGAAGCAAAGGAGATTTCGAGAAGAGGAACTGTCGAGGATGGCAACACCGTTTCGGATCATACGAATATTGAAAAAGAACGTGGTAATTCCATCTTTAGCACCTTACTTCATGCTAAGTGGAAAGACTCAAAGATCAACATCCTAGATACGCCTGGTTTTGATGATTTCGTGGGTGAGATTGTTTCCTCTCTTAAGGTAGCAGATACTGGAGTCATGCTATTAAATGCCAAAAGCGGCGTAGAAGTGGGCACCGAACTAATTTGGGAATATGTAGAGAAATACAAAACGCCCGCCCTTTTCGTAATCAACCAGATTGATCACGAAAAGGCTGACTATGAATCCACGCTTGAGCAAGCACAAGAAAGATTTGGTAGAAAGGTCATCCCGATCCAATTTCCTGCCAATGAAGGGTCTGGTTTCAATAAAATAGTAGATGCCTTACGGATGACGATGTATGTCTTTCCAGAAGGTGGTGGAAGACCGGAAAAGCAAGAAATCCCAGCAGAATTCATGGAACGTGCGCAGGAGCTGCACAACAACCTGGTGGAAGCAGCAGCTGAGAATGATGAGGAGTTGATGGAGAAGTACTTTGAAGATGGCTCGCTGACGGAAGAAGAACTAACCGAGGGGCTACGCTTAGCCATTTCTACACAAGAGATATATCCTGTTTTCATTTGCTCGTCTACCCAAAATATGGGCAGTGGGCGAATTATGGGTTTCATTAATGATATTTGTCCTAGTCCTGCCGATCGTCCACCTGCTAATTTGGTGGGAGGTGAAAAGTTGGCTTGCGAGTCGGACGGAACTACTTCAGTTTTTATCTTCAAAACACTATCCGAGCCGAAAGTGGGTAATGTTACCTACTTCAAAGTATATTCTGGAACGCTCAAAGCCAGTGACGAACTGACGAATCCCGCCAATCGAAACTCTGAGCGATTTGGCCAGATATTCACCGCCAATGGAAAAGAACGCGGAAGCGTACCTGAAATGAAGGCAGGTGATATCGGAGTGACGGTCAAACTTAAAGATAGTAGCACCAACAGCACCTTAAACACGAAAGGGACGGATCATCAAATAGAACCGATGGTTTTCCCTGCACCTAGAATTCGCGTAGCTGTTTCTCCTCCTAGCAAAAATGATATGGAGAAACTCATGAAGGCGTTGCACCAAATTGAGCAAGAAGACCCAACACTGCAAGTAGAACAATCTAAAGCGCTAAAACAGACCTTACTGCACGGACAAGGTCAGTTGCATTTGGATTTGATCAAATATCGGATTGAAAAAGTCAATAACGTACAGATGGACTTTATCAAACCGAAGATCGCTTATAGAGAAACGATCACCAAAGCATCCAATCAGCAGTACAGACATAAGAAACAATCCGGTGGTTCTGGGCAATTTGCCGAGGTACATATGCGTATTGAGCCTTACTTCGAAGGTATGCCGGAGCCGAGTGACTTGAGCGTGCGAAAAACAGAAGAGGAAGCATTGCCTTGGGGTGGTAAGTTGGTCTATTACTGGTGTATTGTAGGTGGATCCATCGATGCCAATTATTCCAATGCCATTAAGAAGGGAATTTTGCAAAAAATGGAAGAAGGGCCACTTACAGGTTCTTACTGCCAAGATATACGCGTGTGCATCTACGATGGTAAAATGCACGCGGTAGATTCTAATGATATGGCATTTATGCTAGCTTCAAGTCAGGCCTTTAAAAATGCTTTTGTTGAAGCCGGACCAAAATTACTAGAGCCTGTTTACCATCTAGAAATCCTTTGTTCGGATGATGTACTAGGTGATGTAATGGGCGATCTGAATACGAGACGAGCGCTTCCTCAGGGTATGGATTCTGAGGGGCACTACAAAAAGATCATTGCAAAAGTACCTTTAGCTGAGTTGTATCAATATTCTAGCACATTGCGATCCCTTTCACAGGGTAGGGCTAAATTTAGTCGAGAGTTCGCAGAATATAGCCAAGTGCCAGGAGATATTCAGAAGCGTCTAATTGATGCTTACAAAAATGAGATGGCAGAAGCTTAGCTTGTACTTACTGAATTGATCACTTGAATCCTTATCATATATGAAAGGTGTTGCTTTTGGCAACACCTTTTTTTGTATACAAAATAATCTTATTTCATAAATTTAGCCCGCAAAAACCTGACTTACAACCACTTAAACAAACCTCAACCCTTCGATTTGGGGCAAAAAAAAAGTCGCACTTTACAGTACGACCCTTTCAATTATAATCCCATGAACATATCCAAAATTAATATCTTGTGCCAAAAATATTAGTCGATCCTTTGTTCGACTAATTATTTGGTTTATCTTCGCGTCAAACAGTGGAACTAAACTCCACCTTGATATTCAATCAAATTGTAATCTTAAGGACTTTTTTGACGACGTAGTCCCATGAACATTGACCTAGTCTTAGATCGGAGGCGATTTTCCCAGAATCGCCTCTTTTTTGTTTGACGCGTTTATCTTTACGCAGGGTTTACATTTGAAAAGTGTAATTCGTCCCGACTATATCGGGACGACTTACTACCAACAAATTATAATCCCATGAACATATTTCTTCAATAATTTTCGGAACTCTTTTGATCCGACTTTTTTCTTTCCTCCTCATTTGCTCACCGATCACGATACAAATATGCAACGACAAAGCCCTGAAAACAAGGACAAAAAACCATTATTGTGAAAAAAATAATCCAAAAAAAACACACAACAAAACCAATTAACATCTGTATATCAATCACTTACAGCATACACAAAACGGCTTAAAAGTGAAAAATAAATTAAAAATCAAGCTATTTTTTGCTTAATTTTTTTCAAAAAAAGCTTGATTTTTTTCTTGCCTCGTAGTTTTTCTGCGGTTTCCCGTCTCTTTTCCTACCCTAAGAAGGTCTATACTGCTCCTAGCTCTTGCGCTTTCATTCAAGTTTATGTGGATCGCAATAAAAAGGATGGGTTTTGAAGACCTAGCTACTTCCAAGCTTGTCCAATAATGCTAGTCACATAGGTTTTATACCTACCTCCATGTTGGCAGTTGGAGTTATAAGGAACTGAAGTATTCGAGATCAGAGGCTGGCCAGGTGTACATCAGCATAACTCGAGACAACTTCATTAATAAGCTCGCAGACAAAAAATTTTTCCCCCCTCATTTCCGTTTATTACTAAAATCCTTATTTTGCGGCCCTTCTTACTCCAAAAGATCTTACAGGGCAAGAAATAGGCTTCTGCCTGAGATCACTGCACTTCAATATAGATACCCACGAATAGGCCATTGGCATTCCTTAACTCTATTAATGACAAACATGAAAAGATCATTACTCCTATCCCTATTTTGTGTGCTTTTCTCTCAGATCGAACTGCAGGGACAAACCCCAACGGTACAAGATTGTCTTGGGGCCATTCCTGTTTGTCAAGAGGTCTATACAGAAATGACTTCTCCAAGTGGTGATGGCAATTTCAATAATGAGATCAATACGAGTATCAGTTGTACGGCAGGAGAGTTAAATTCCATCTGGTACACCTTTACCGTAAATGAAGCTGGTTTTCTGGGTTTCGTTATCACCCCCAACGATAGCAATGATGATTATGATTGGGCGCTTTTCAACATCACTGGGCGACAATGTAGCGATATAAGGAATGATCCTTCCTTGCAGGTAAGTTGCAATGCCGCCGGAGGACCGGGCTGTAATGGTCCGACTGGTGCGAATGGAGGAAGTAACTTCAACGTACAAGGAGCTGGCTGCAATGCCCCTTTTCCAGATCAATTCACCGGGCGAACAACTTTCAACGATCGGATCCCGATGCAGCCTGGGAATACTTATGCATTAATGGTCTCCAATTGGTCGCAGTCACCGAACGGTTATGAGATTGATTTTAGTTCTTCTACTGGGCTCGGGATCATTGACCAGACCCGCCCAAGCGTAGAAAATGTTCGAGTACCTCAGCGGTGTGGAGAAAGTCAAATACAGGTCTCGTTTTCCGAAAACATACAATGTGCCACTTTTACTAGCATCAATTATCAACTGAACGGCCCCGGTGGTCCATATAATCTAACTCCAGTCAATAACCTTTGTACGGAAGGGGGAGAATATGAAAGAGATTTTGTTTTTGAAATCGACCCTCCTATTGAAGAACTCGGTTCGTTTAGCTTTGACTTAATCACAGATGAAGCCACCCAAATTTTGGATCTGTGCGGCAATCCTTCCATGGGACTGTCTTTTCCTTTTGAAGTGAATTTTGCCTTATCCAATAATGCTGACCTTGGACCAGATACCTCGCTAGTTTGTGAAGGGGAGGTCTTGACCTTGGATGCGACGGTACCCTTTGGCACTTATCAATGGCAAGATGGTTCCACCGACCCCACTTTAAATGTTACCACTTCTGGGATATACGCCGTGACCGCCACCAATGATTGCGGAGCAGTAATGGATCAGGTAGAAATCATCTATCAAATGGATGTTCCTCAAATTGAATTAGGAGCAGATCAAACGCTATGTCCTGGAGAAACCCTAGTCCTAGATGCTTCCAGCGAACTCGCTAGTCACACCTGGCAAGACGGGTCTACTGGCTCCACCTTTACTGTCACTGAACCTGGATTATATACGGTGGAAGTGACTAATGCCTGTGGAACCGTGACAGATCAAATCAATATTGACTACATCAGCCCTATTCAATTGGAGTTAGGGCCAGATCAAGTACTGTGTGCTGGTGAGCAGGTGGATATTGATGTTACCAATGAAGATGTGATCTCTTATCAGTGGCAAGATGGTTCTAATAGTCCTCAGCGTTCTATTACCACGGATGGACTGTACTCCGTCACCATCACCACAGCTTGTGAGGAGCAAATAGACGAATTCCAGGTAACCTTCATTACAGAGCCGGTATTGAGCCTAGGAAACGACACGATCCTTTGCGTAGCTGATGCGCCCTTGCTTTATGATCTTACTATCCCGGGAGCTACTTATCGATGGCAAGACGGGAGCACCACTCCTGTATATCAAGTGAACACTTCTGGCAACTATGCTGTGACCGTCACTACAGCCTGTAACGAATTCACTTCAAATGCTATCGTAACCGTCGTCGATTCCATTCAACAAACCCTCATTCAAGATACTTTTCTATGTCCTGGTCAAAGACTCATCCTCGATGCTCGCACACCTGTCTTTGCTGAATACCTCTGGTCAGGCGGCACAACGGAACCCACTTTGGCCATCACGGAAGCTGGAGAATATCAAGTCCTCGTATTTAATGACTGTGAAGAGAGAACCTTTACCACCGAAGTAAGAGAGTGTGAGCGCTGTGAATTCTATGGTCCGTCCGCTTTCTCTCCAAACAATGATGGCGTGAACGATGACTTCAGACCCTTAACAGGTTGTGAAATCCTCGAATATAGCCTGCAGATCTTTGATCGCTGGGGTAATCTACTGTTCGAAACTACAGATCCAGATTTGGGTTGGAATGGCATGTTAAATGGGGAATTGCTTTCAAGCGGCGTCTACGTCTGGTGGCTAGATTATACCGTACGGGAAAATGGCCAACCTGAATCCAAAATCGTTACTGGCGATGTAGCCATTGTCAAATAAGCCTTATAGTGTTGAATGTTGAATGAAGAGTGGATAATGGCCTAGGCAATTATTAATTGTTCATTCAACATTATTCATTATCCAACCTGTACATGGCAATGGAGTGATAGATATTCTGGAAAAGAATATACAACATAGGCCCTAGCGCAGCTAAGGGGCCCACAAAGGTTAAGGCCAACCAAAGGGCAAACATGGTGTTCTTCCGGCCCAATGACATGCTGTTTTCCAACTTGAGATCTGCCGCGCCAAGCCGTTCACCTAGCTGAAAGAGAATCAGTCCTAATATCGTTACGCCAAGGCCAATAGATAGAATGGCTATCCAACTCGCCTCTTCATCATTTCGAATAAAATCTGTCGCCTTTGCACTGGCGATAAATACATTAAAGAGAAAAAGGTAGAAATTAACCTTTGCCGCTTTGGCTATATAGGGCACCGCTGATGGGAGAACCTTTTTAATAAAAATACTGGAGGCAAGTGGCACAAATACAACCATGAACACAGGGATCAGAATATCCAATACAGCAATCTCTCCTATATCAGAAGAAAGTAACATTGGAAGAAATAGCGGTATGAGTAAAGCCATGGCCGGACTGAGCAGGAGGATCGACACCGTAACATGATCCACTCGTCCTCTGAGAAAGGTAGTAATCACCGGCGCTCCGGCAGCAGTGGGAGCCAGTCCGATCACTAAAATGGCGGCCGCTGTCTCTGGATCCCAGCTTCGCCAAGCCAAAAAGATCAAGATAGGCAATAAGATATTGGCGACTAATACCTTGAAATGATCGCGCCTAAGGAGTTGTGGGTTGAAATTTACCGTGATGAAGGTAAAAAACAACATGACCATCAAGTTGTAGCGGATAACGGCTGTCAACACATGTGCATCGGAAAGGAGAGCACCAGCAATGATGGCTAGGAAGATATAAATTCCCTGCAAAACTATGGTATTTCTAGGTGTTCAAACGCCTCAGAATAGTACATACTATTCTAAGCCTTTGAGTATCCCTTGTTGTCTTTGACTAAAGTTGAAAGCCTCGAATAAGGTTAAGGACAATGCCCCTTCTAAGTCACCATAATGAGTCTCGTAGTCTGCCTGACTTCGTTGTATTACTTCTTGTGCTTCTTCCCTACCATAAATGTGCGTAATCTCACATTTAGGTTCTTCTCCGGGAAGCTGCTTGTAGGTCAGGAAGTAATGCTGTAGACGATTGATCACACTGGAAGGCAGTTCTTTGATATCTTTCCATTTTCCGTACACCTCATCATTTTCCAACACCGCAATAATCTTATCGTCAGCCTCTCCCCCATCAATCATCCGAAAGCCACCGATCGGCATAGCGTTTACAATGATGTTACCGTGGGTCACTTCTCGTTCCGTCAATACGCAAATATCCAACGGATCCTGATCTCCAACAATCCCTTCTCTTCCGGTCTTTTCCATGCAATATTCAGCCACGCTATCATGACAGTAAGTTTGCGGAACAAACCCATAAAGTGCAGGTACGATATTGGAGAATTTTTGCGGCCGATCAATTTTAAGATAGCCGGTCAATTTATCGACTTCATACTTCACCGTATCAGATGGGATCACTTCGATAAAAGAGGAGACAACTTCTGGTGTCTTTGGCCCGATGGGGATGCCGTGCCAGGGATGCGATTTGTAGCGCAACCCAATCATTTTCCAGATTTTTTGGAAGGCTTCTTGGCTCATCTTTTTGTTTGCAAAGGTAAGAAGGATCAACAAAAGTTGCCGGTGGGATTGAGAAAATCAAAAAAAAGAGAGATTAAGGAACTATTCCTTTGTTTATGGAGTATTATTGTTGCTGCAAGTCGGTATATCCCGACTTATTTTCTGATAAATGTAAAGCCCATGTTCTAAATAAACCACCTCTGTGGCTAACCATATGATGCCACCTCCACTCGGCGATGTAATGGCCGATTTCCTACCTACCTCAACGACTTTAGATCACCGACTAAACAAACTACTACATTTATGATTCAGGATAATCCATCTTCGGAGCCCATATCCGATGAAGTAAATGATCCTGCCAAACAGTCCATTATGCGTCTGATTTGGGAGGCCATCAAAGGAACCAACCAATCCTACACCACCGGCAACATTAATCGAGCTATCGTCCTACTAGCTATCCCCATGATCCTGGAAATGGCCATGGAATCCCTATTTGCCGTGGTAGACACCTTCTTTGTTTCAAAGATTAGCGCCGAAGCGGTAGCAACGGTTGGCTTGACGGAATCGGTAATCACCCTGATCTATAGTATTGCCATTGGTATGAGCATGGCCCCAATGGCAATGATTGCCCGAAATATTGGAGAGGATCGACCCGAGGAAGCTTCCAAGGTTGCTCTCCAAGCCATCTATATGACCGTGGTAATCGCACTGATGATCGGAATTCCCGGTGCCTATTATGCGGAAGACATTTTGCGCATGATGGGCGGAAGCGAAACGCTAATCGCCAACAACGTAGGCTATACCCGGATCATGTTTGCTAGTAACATCTTCATCATGTTACTCTTCTTGCTAAACGGCATCTTCCGAGGGGCTGGGGATGCCTCCTTAGCCATGCGATCCTTGTGGTTGGCCAACATTATCAACATCATACTAGATCCTTTATTTATTTTTGGTATCGGCCCTTTTCCAGAACTCGGCGTGCAGGGAGCTGCTGTAGCCACGACCATAGGACGAGGCTTGGGTGTGGTCTTCCAATTGTACATTCTTACCGGTGCACATAGCCGAGTAAAGATCTATTTCCACCAAAACAAGGTAGATTGGGACATCATCAAGCGACTGGCTAATATTGCCGCTACGGGAGCCGGGCAGTTTTTAATTGCCTCTGCTAGCTGGATTTTCTTGGTCAGAATCATTGCTCAAAACTTTGGCAGTGAAGCCATGGCCGGCTACACTATCGCCATTCGCCTGATCATTTTCACCCTCCTGCCCTCTTGGGGTCTCGGTAATGCCGCAGCCACCCTTGTCGGACAAAACCTAGGAGCCAAACAGCCAGAACGAGCCGCCATTTCCACCTGGCGTGCTGCTCATTTCAACATGCTCTACTTAGGCACCGTAGCCGTTATGTATTACGTATTTGCAGAGCAATGGGTAAGTTTCTTTAGTACGGAGCCAGCAGTTTTGGCGGCGGGAACCAAGGCACTCAAAATTTTTGCCATTGGTTATGTCTGCTTTGGTTACGCTATGGTCTTAAGTCAAGCTTTCAATGGTGCTGGAGATACGCGAACCCCAACTATTGTCAACTTCATCTGCTTTTGGCTAGTAGAAATTCCGCTGGGATATTTCCTCGCCTTGAATGTGGGCTGGGGACTGGAAGGAGTATGCTGGGCAGTTGTCATCGCAGAGTCCTTGATGACTGTACTAATCATCATTTTGTTTGCGAGGGGAAAATGGAAGACGGTGAAGGTATAAGTCCATTCGGAGGGATGAAAACTTTTAGGTGTGGGGAATGAGAAGATTGATACGCTCCAAGAGCCATTTTTTGCTATAAAAGATCGGGCCCTGCTGAATCTGTTCTTGGAGTTCTTTCAAGCGCAATAAAAGTTGAGATTGCGTAATGGGTTCATTTCTACAAAAGGCCGCAAAGCCGTCCGGAGACTCCTCCAATATATGGCAGAGTCTACGGCAAGAATTCACAAAAAGTCGATAGGAGTCCACCTTGGTCGAAGCTATTCTTCGTTTTTGATCAAACACAAATTTCCCGAAGGTATTAAGGAAGTTGAGCAAAAGATCAATTTCTTTATTCTCAAAATAGATCCTTGCCAACAGGCTCTTTTGACTTAGCTTATAGTACGTGTCTCGAGGATTGCTCTGTAGTAATAGCTCCTGCGCTTCGCCATACTCTTTACGATAGTAGTGTAGATTGGCTCGATTTTGTAAACAAGCCTGTTTACGAAATACCTTAGGGCTTATGCGGTCTTGATAGGTGTCAATGAATTCTTCTACCCAATCGAAATGTCCCAACTCCAAGGCAGTAAGTACGATGTTCTTGAAGACGGTGTGATGCAGCTTGCCGGTCGGAAGCAAAGCTCCTGATTTCAACTGAGCTTGATACAAGGAGAAAAGCTCTTCGAAATAATCGGAAATCGGAAATATACCTTTCGCTGCACCTTCTAAATAAGAAAAGTAGGCACGTTGTTCAGCAGGTAAGAAGTGCTCAACACCTTGCAAAAGAAAACGCTTTAACTGGAAATAATGCTCAACCTTATCGGGCTCCAATTGGAGTAGTAAGACTTGTGCATATAACTCGATGGCCGGCCATTCTCCATATTCGCTATCGGCCAAGTGCTGCAAAATTTCCTCCAGCCAGGTAGTTTGATAGTCTACATGGATAACCCGCTGTCGGCCAAGCATAGCATTGATCAACTCCAATTTTTCCAACAGGAAGTAACGGTCCAGTGCTGCATTATAGGCCTGAAGGTTAATATCCCCACTTCTCCTATCTTGCGCAGCTTCCCATTTCGCTAGCTTTTTTTCAAGGGTCAGTTGCCATTGTATGCGCCTTGGGTCTCCTTTTTTCAATTTGCGCTGCTCCCCCCTTAACTTACGGAAGTGTGCTTCAACTTGCCTATGGAGTCCATGGCTCAAGTAGAAATCTAGTAGATGATGATGAGTTGCTTGAGGCACTCCATTTAATTGCTCAGCAACTAGAAATTGTTCCAATACCTTAAACAACTTAGAATTCAATCGATTCAAGCTTTGCCGTTCGAAGGCTTGTCCTGGATATACTTGCTCAAACAAGGCTGGCACATCGAGTTCGCCGGCATCAAAGTCAGGAGCATAGGTCAATATGGCATCAAGAAGCTGGTTCAGCTCCTGTTGTTCGTTATAGTAAGGGGAACGGACGAACTTCTGGAATCTACCACGTTCCTTGGCTGAAAGGACCCTGAGAACCTCGAGTAGCTTTTTGTGCATGAAGCTGCATTTGGATCAATACAATATCGGAACTTTGCCCCAAAAATGATAACTTGTAGGAAAGGCTCATTATGAAAGCTACTTCCCTCTTTTTATCGCTGTATCTTTCACTCTTTGCTTTTAATTCCAAGCTGTCGGGCCAAGATGCTGCCTCTTGTGCAGCGTCCTCCTTTAGTCTAAGCATGCTAGAAGGTGGCACCGATGGTATTCAAGCGCTCTTTTCTTTGGAAGAGCAAGCCAACGTTGATCGGTACACGCTTCGCTATCAATACTTCATAAATGGGCAGGCGATAGAGGACAACCTAGATATCCTCCCCCCTACTTTTGCTATCGAACTGGCCTCTGATACTGGCCTACACCGCTTCACCTTAATAAACTTATGTGTCGACGGCGATACCCATCAAGGAAGTCAACTTGCCCTGGACTTACGGGACAGTGATCTACAATGTCCAATCCCGGAGAACCTCCGTATTCTGGATTATAATGCTAACCTTATCAATTTTGAATGGGACTTCAATGACCTAGCGCAATCTTGGCATGTGCGATATGACAATGCGGAAGGCTTTGTAGATGAATTCGATGTACCTGAGCCTTTTGTTGCCCAAGAATTAGCTCCCAGCAACTACCACCTATTCACGCTTTATACCAATTGCGACGATCAAGCCTTAACTGAGGGTCAGTTTCTGAGACGTAGTCCCGCCATTCAGTTCATGATCATCACGGTAGATGATATCAAAGCCCTCAACATCAGTTGTATGGACCTTTGTGTCATCACGGAAAAAGCCTATCTACTTTATTCCAGTCGGCACGGCAAATTTGCGGCTAACAAACTAGATTTCCTTTCTACTTATAATTGCAATTGCACCACCGCGAGCCAAGAAATAGGTTCCCTTTTTCAATCCATTCAGATCTATCCAAACCCTGTACGTAATGACTTATTTATAAAACTCGAGCTCGATCAAGTAGAATACCTGAGTTTGACACTACTGGATGTCCAAGGAAGAAAACTTAAACAACTATCCACTTCCAAACGATTTCCGCCCGGTGAGCATCGCTTGGCATATTCACTCGAACACCATAAGGCAGGCTTATATTGGTTGGCGATTGATACTGGAAAAGGCGTTGAATACCTGAAGATAATGGTTCAACCCTAGGCAGGTACTATTTTTTTTGCTGCCCAATCCCCTTTGTGAAGGATTTTAACCATTTTTTGTAATCCCAAATCGCAAGAATAGGCGAGCCTAGAGCTGTTGGCAACAGTAAAGCGCTGTTTTTTACCTACTCCTTTCCTCTTTAGGCGGTGTTTTTTGCCCCGAGTCCTGTACCCATCCTCCTAGCTTCCTTTGATTTTCCACCAAAATTGTAATTGGGAAAAAGACTTCCAACCCACAAATTGCTGGTGATAATTAAACCTAAGTCAATACCCAAAATCAGCAACCAATGAAAACTTTACCATTTTTCCTCAGATTAAGTCTATGTCTTTGCTTCCTATTCTGTGGAACCTTCGCCTGGGCCAGCACGAGCAAAGACTTTGTATTCATTAACAATACTGGACGTGACGCGAATGATCTACATATCCAGTTTGACACGATTGTCGATTTTCAGCAAGTGGCCCCAAAAGCCAGTAGCAACTACCTAGGCAGCAAATTTAGAAGGATTATTCACCGTACCAGTGAGGGGCGATCTCAGATTCATTTCATTAATCGGGGCCGAAGCAAGAGCAAAGTAGTGCAGAACGGCCAAGAAGTCTGGGGGAGATTTAGCACTGAAGCTGAGGATCTACACATCGTCAATTGGTGTTGGACATTTAATGGCGATACCATCGGCGAACTGATGCAGGGCGATTTGCGTAAAGCGCAACAATCCAACAGCTTAGTAGTACCTGGCGTAGATGTTGTCACGGAATTAGAATTTGAGAATAAGATCTACAAGGGAAGACCGGGTCAAGACGGCAACGCAGTCGTAAATGACCTTCATATAGTGAGCAAACTCCCAGCTAGCTCTATCAATGAAGGCACTGCAAAAAGTATCTTTCGGGATGCTAACACCACGCATTGCGCTTGCTCCAATTTACCAGCAGCAGGCAGGGCACGAAAGCTCGCTTTACAACGGATGGATGAACCCTGTAGAAGTCTTTGTGAAAACAGCAAAATTGACCTCTACGTAATCAACCTCACTAATCCCACTGAACCTGTACCATCAGATACCAAGATTCCCGTAAAGTTGCGGGCTAGCGATAAAGTTGATGTGCTAGAATGGTGGTTCACCCAAGATGGTTTCCCCTTGAGATTCCGGGAAGGAAGTACCCAAAGTGGGAGACCAAAAGGAGAACCCAAAAGAGATGGAGAAAAAGATGAGCCCTTAAAACTGGGAAAAAATGACCAGGATTCTCGTTACGGTCCGGGCGGAAAACTAGAAGATAAAGGAGAGGTTTACCAGATTTCCCACACTTCCTATTCTCCTCCGACTAGTAATCCTAAATCCATCTATCTAGATTTGCGAGGCTCCTTGCAGCAAAGTATAGTTGCACCTGGCTTGAACACGCCTCAGCCCGATCAGATTCTTGAAATATTGCTAAATGAACAGCTAAACGATGAGTTGGAAGATTTTGCTGAATTGCTTCCATTAGAAGGCAGCCTTTCAGATATACCTTCGTATTGGACTGGATTCGACGCCAGTTTTGGCATTCCGCTTTCCCAAAAGTGGCACCTATCCATGGAAGCGGGTCGAGCCCAGGGTAAAGTTACGGGAAACATTCCCTTCCTGGACTTCAGAACGGGGACCACCACTCCTATCAATGCCAACTGGGAAGCACAAATCAGACAAGAGGAATTCCTCCTAATGATCGGATATGAATTTATCAAAGGGCTATATGCTACAGTTGGAGGGTTTAAAGGAAGACAACGTTTACTGGATAGTCACTTGACACTACGAGGACGACAATTCGCTGTACCCTTAGCGTGGGATAACAATACTTATGGAATGGCTCTACAGCTTGGCTCAAGACTTCCCTTATCCAAAGGTCTAGATTGGGTTTTCAATGCTAAACTCAAGAGCTATTTGCATCAGGATAAACCGGCTTACCGACCGGAGTTAAATATGGGAATCCGTTTCAATTTAATCCCGGTTCGTTAGGTCTAATTCTTGCTGTAGGACCACACGATTAAAGGACAGCTGTTTCCAATGTAAAGCGTTGGTCAATGGCTGTCCTTCTATATTGAAAAATAGCATCAATCTTCTGTCCCACAAAAATTATATCTGCTGCGGTTCCAATCGGTCCATAAGGAACCTTATAATGTAAGATATCCTCCATTTGAACGCCCCCATCCACCGCTTCAAAGTGATGCTGATGGTGCCAAAGCGCATACGGGCCAAAACGTTGCTCGTCAATGAAGTATCGACCATCTACTATATGGGTAATTTCCGTAACCCAGTCCATTTTAATCCCGAGAAAAGGCGAGATCTTATATTGTATGATCATGCCCTGATACATCTCTACCTTTTGAATGTCAGAGAGGATCTCAAAAGACATATCGGGGGGAGTTATGGCATTGAGGTTTTCTGGGCGTGAAAAAAAGGCCCAAACTTCGTCTAACGGTCTAGGAATAAATTGCGTCCAGGATTTTCGCTTTACTTTCATGCTCTCCGTTAATTTGCTGTTTTAACCCCCATGCTTGTAAAAAGTTTACTCAAAAAGGGCGCTCAGGTAGTATAGCTAGCGGAAGACATTTCAAGCTATTTATCTAACGTACTGGCAAAGAGGCACGCCACCTATTTCCGTCAGCATAACAAACTCATTATCAACCCTCGATGCCATCAAATCCTGATCAGAGCAGAACGCGGGATTCAGTTACAAAAATCAATTTATAAAAAAAAATATGCAAAAAATACCCAGTTTAAGGTATGTGAGTGAGGAACTGAAACCCTATATTTGTATCTGATTAAAGAAAATATGGGATATGTATATCCTATGAGCAACTACCAAGTACGCCGATTGAACGAAAAGTAAAACCGATTTTACAATTATAATTCCCAACATCCCTTAAACCGCGTAATCCCATGACAAAGAATTTACACCTTCTCTTGTGTTACGTCTGCAGTATTCTATTTCCTACCGTAATTTATTTTCCACCAATAGTACAACGAGTTTCCTAACTATGCTGGGATAGATTATTATGACCTAAAGTGTCTTTTGTCCACCTCATGCGTCTCATAATAGCAACTCAAACGCTATGAAAGGATGGGCTTAATAGAATACCCTATGAAAAGCAACAGACCCCTACACACATATGCCATAATGTTCATTATGGTTTTCTCCATCGCCAACACCACTTTTGCCCAAGGCAAGAGTAAAACCTATTCGACTACAAACTCCATATTACAAGAAACAACTTGCCAGCCGCAAATTGCTGGCCAACACCTTCATGTCTTTTACCGTGAATTGGATCAACTCAAAAAGAGTGGTCAGCCTACGGTAACGCATGCCTGCGGCGCTGCCGTAGAACTAACAAGTGACGATCAATACCATATGTTAGGATGCCAGGCGGAAGGTTTGACAAATTATTTTGCCCTGGACCGATGGTCTATGGTTAAGATTAAAGGTGACGGTGGGGTAGATGTCACCGGAGCTCCCAATTCAATGTTGGTTGAAGGGGCCAATATTGCTCAGTCGAAAGTGCCAACTACTGGAATTCAGCGGTTTCAAATCGCTATTCCGGCGGAAGGATTCATTTCTTTTGATTGGCGAAATATTGGGGGCTCCAATCTTTTTGGTATTCAAGTGAACGAAACGGACATCGAGTGGACGGACCAGAATACTAACTTCTTTTCAAATCCATTAGTAGCAGGCGATCTGCTCAATGTATATATTCCGATAGGACAAGACCTGTCAAACCACCTTTCTAATTTCCAATTTCTCACCAACGCCATGGGCGTATTGGTTAGAAAATGGACCGCTACCGATGAACAAGGATCGCAAGATCACTTCACTCAAATGGTAAGCGTAGATAAAACCTCTCTAGCACAGGTCTTCTTCCCAGCTTCAACGCACACCACACAAAAGGCTGCCAAAGCCACGCCTAATCTAACCGGCTTTCCAGTGATTGACTTGGATGGCAACCTCGGCACTACCAATGACCAATATCTATTAGAAGAAAAAGATGATGTTTTTGACCTAAGTTGGACGGATGAGCTTATCCAAAACAAGGATGGTTTCTTTTTGCAAAGAACCTGGACGGTGGAGGATTGGTGCTCAGGAAGTAACCTGCACCGTACTCAACTGATTCGTTTGGAGAGCGGCATGCAACATTTGTCTGTTGATCAGATCGATGATGCAACTGGGCTTAATCTCCGCGTTCAACCTTCTTCATCTTCTTTCTCTGATTCTTTTGAAGATGCATTTTCTGCACCTAGTTTCTAAATAAATAAACATTTTTTTTATTCTACATATCCTTTTAAAACAAAAAATTGGATAAATTTGTAGTATAAAAAAATGAAAAGATGCCATTGCGCAATGAATTTCCACCCGCTGGATCCGATTATCTAGACGGGGCAAGCGATGGGTACGAGTATCGAACCACTTTTGCAGGAATGAATCTAGGCCACACCTATGAAATGGTCAAGCAATTCCTCAAAGAGGAAGGCTACGAAGATGTACCATTACCAACCAATGAAGAAGAGCTTCTACTCTTCCGTCTTCCTACGCGCAATAAACAAATCCTTCTATTTGAAGATAATGGCTACGTTCATAATCCAATCAAGATTCTCTTCCCCATTGATCGCCGAAAGAAAAAGATCCTAACGCTCTGCATCTATAACGAGGAATACCCTGATCACCTCCTCCGTTTTCATCGGGTGCTAGAACGAAGACCGGCCGTTTCCACTCCGACTGAAACAGAACCTGCAGTCAACCAACAGAAAGTAAAAAAACAGCAACTTGAAGAAGTATAAATCCAGCAAAGCGTCTAGAATCACCATCACCGAACTCATGCTCCCCTCCCACTCTAATTTCAGTGGAAAAATTCATGGCGGCCACATCCTGAACTTGATGGATCAGATTGCCTTCGCCTGTGCCTCTAAGCATTCAGGACATTACTGTGTTACTGCCTCCGTCAATAGAGTCAACTTCCTAAATCCAGTGGAAGTCGGCGAATTATTGAGCATGAAAGCTTCTATCAACTATACGGGTAATACTTCAATGGTGGTAGGTGTACGAGTAGAAGCCGAAAACATTCAGACGGGAGAGGTTAAGCATTGCAATTCGTCCTATTTCACGATGGTGGCGAAAGATAAGGATGGAAAGAATGTCTCGGTACCTGGTCTTATCTTAGATAGTGAAGAGAGTATCCGTCGGTTCGCCCGCAGTCTAAAGCGTCTGAAGGATGGTCGATTACGCGATTCCACTTTTAGTAGTAAAGAATTTCAAGTACAAGATTATCTGGCCGAATTGGAAGGAAAGAACGCACAAGTTACGTTTCAACCGAAATAGAAAAAAGAATAGGGAAAGCAGATGCTGCTTTCCCTATTCAGTAGACTAATATTTCATTGGCCTATAGATCATCTAAATCGTCAAGGTCCAACCGATCAAGAATCTTTTCCGCATCTCCCTTCTTGAGGTTGTCGCCTTTAATATTGACCAAGAAGCGATCCTTGTAGAAAATAGAAATCTCTGCCTCTCCTCTCCGACTATCAAACTTCTCATAAGCTTTGTACCCATCTATGGTTGTAGTTCGTTCGTAGCCATCATCCGTCTCACGATCTACGTCCAACATAGTCCATGCCGCAGCGCCAAGCGAAGCCAAGGCCATTCCACCTGAATCGACGATGTTGATTTCGAGTCTTCGATCACCGTCCTTGTACTTAGCCGTAGCTTGGGAGATCTTGAAGCCGGTCACACCAGATTTTTCTCCGGTATGGCTATGGCGATCCATGCCTAGCATACGCTTAGGCAGAATTTCCTTTAGGTCACGAAAATCTGCGATTTCTACTTCTTCTCCATTTTTTAAGTTCTTTTCAACGTCTTTTAGGGCATCTTGCACCTTATTCAAAGCACCAGCCAAATCATCGTTCAGGTCATCGGCCAACTTTTCCATGGTCTCTTCAATCTCCGTCTCTGCTTCGGCCTCTGCTTCGGTCTCGGCTTGTTGTCGGCCACAGCCGACGCAGGAACTGAGCATGCAAAGCATACAGAAAAGGGATAGCTTTAAAAAATTCATGGTATTTAGTTTTGGTTTGTGAATCGGAGGGAAGATAAGATTAAAAGTAGTAGCATGATGCGCTTTTTCGACCAATGGAAGCAGAAGATTCGTCGAAACCTAGCTTGGCAATCCTACTAATTGTATGTATTATCGAGCTTTCATTTACCTAACTCCTCATTCCCATCCTAATGAATCTAGCGCAAAACAAAGAAAATGCCATCGCTTTCTATCGTACCGCCTATGAAGGAAATCCTCGCAAAGCAGTAGAATTATATATTGGCAAGGAATATATACAACACAATCCAGATGTAGCTGATGGAACGGAAGGCTTCATCAACTACTTTGAGCGCATGCAAAATGAATATCCAGAGAAGTCCATTGACTTTGTACGCTGTATTGCTGAGGGAAATCTAGTGGCTTTACATACCCACCAAACTTGGCCAGGCAATGATCAATATGTGACGATGGATTTCTTCCGCTTTGATGAAAATGGAAAGATTTGTGAGCACTGGGATGCCATCCAGCAGATCCCGAAAGATTCGAAGAATCCGAATACGATGTATTAGGGAGAGGACAACGGAAGAAGTAAGAGGTCAGAACGCTAAAAAAGTAGAGGCGAGAATCCAAAGACACTCGCCCCTATGTCCCGTCCTGATATAGGTTGACAACAAAAAG
>ENA-UENX01000404-UENX01000404.1-marine-metagenome-genome-assembly--contig:-NODE-404-length-18874-cov-142.301258_pt1 | contig 18874 bp, 18 predicted proteins | sample MGYA00237875_ERZ529327 | MGnify/ENA primary metagenome ERZ529327 (study PRJEB26372, sample SAMN05368347) | marine metagenome | biome: cultured habitat; feature: ocean water; material: water; isolation... | reverse complement strand
TATGTGTAGTCGGACTTTAGGAAATTGGTATTAGAATACCCAATTCAAGGTTCCCCTATGCAATGTCCAGAACCAAATCTGGCCATATTTCTGACTTAGAGTAACAAAGGGTTTTTCCTTTGAGAGGAGGAAGATAACTCGGCAGTTATATCGCAACTTTAATGCAACAAAGACCTTGATCTTTATTATGCAGGACTACTAAAAAAACAACTAAAAAATCGCCCTAGAAGGGCGAGGCTTTCAACCCAATTTTTCAGTAAGTCCTGAGTTAGTCTCATGTTCGATATAACAATTATAATTAAGTTACTAGTTTTGCTTTAGCCCTTAAATACTTGTCTTAGAACTAAAGTAAACTACAAATAATAACTCTATTATAACTAATTATCTAAACATGATCACGACTCATAAATTTTAAGAAAAGTCAGGGTTTGAGATGTCTTCCTTTTGTCCCAATAAATGATATTAATTCCGTCGGTTTTGTGTAAATCATGATCCAATAAGAAAACTAAAATTTTCAAAGCTCAAGGTTTTTTTGAGGTGATAGCTGACCTCTAAACCCTATGATAATAATTCAAAAGATTGAACTTCCAATACAGGACCAATCATTGCTATCGTCATTACATCATCTCGCACTATACCTGAAACTCTTGCCTTCTGGTCAGACTTACATAGATCCGTAGGAGCATCCTTTAATTCATAAGTTTCACCATCAGTCACTAACGCCCAAGTACCAGTACCAAATCCTTGTTTTTCTACCGAACCACTCACTGTGATATTCATGCTAACTTTTCCTCTGTTCTAATTGCCAAACGTGCTAAACCTAAGCATAACAGGGCATTCACAACTAGGAAAATTTGAGCTGTTATACCAGTACCTAATCCCCAAACTGCAGGATCGACAACTGCACTCACAATTAAACAGCTAGCAACACCGATAGTAGTACCGATCGCTACCCACTTCCATTGCTGATGACCTAATAACAACAGAATTAATAACGCTGGAATCAATACACTAGCAAAAATGGGATTCAAAATACCACTACCTTGAATAGCTCCACCAAGTTCGGGTAAAGAACTACCCATTAAACGCATTGGCCATTGGGGCAAATCAAAAACATAGAAACCACGCAAGAAAAATAACCCACTGCTACCTACAACTAATCCAGTATGTAAGGGAAAACTCCAACTGAAAGGAAAATAATTCCGCAGCAACCAAGCTAATATATAAGATCCTAAAACCATTCCTAACTTAGGCAACAATGCTATGGCGCCACCATCAAGCCAAAAACCAGGATTGAGATAACCATTATCATATAACCACCGGAAGAAGTCGCGGAAAGTTATTTGACCTTTAAGTGCCAATTTGACTGCTGCTGCTGCATCTAACTGACCTGCACCAAAATGGTTGAGGGGGTCTTCTTTAACAGTTCTAGCAGATTTTTTGAGAATGTTGGTAATTTCCTCTGGGTCTTGAATTCCACTAGATTTGATTAATGCTACCACTCCTGCAACGTGGGGAGATGCCATACTTGTTCCTTGGAAGGAGGCAAATACACTGTTGCCATTTTCTGGGTTAATGGTTTCTTGCAGGATACCGCCAGCTTCATTTTTATCTTTAGTGGAACCGCCAGGAGCAGAAATATCAACCCCTGCACCGAAATTGGAGTATGGAGCTTTTTCTCCAGAAGCGTCAGTGGCGGAGACACCAATAACATGAGGATAACGAGCGGGGTAGCTGGCTGAATTTTGGTTAGCGTTGCCTACTGCAGCAATGATAACTACACCTTTATTATGAGCATAATTAATTGCTTCTTTCATGATTTGGCTTTCACCGCCACCACCTAGACTCATATTAATAATGTCTGCACCATTATCAGCAGCGAATTTTATAGACTCGGCAATATCGGAAACTGTACCACCTCCACTAGCAGATAAGACTTTTAGGGGCATGATGCTAGCTTCGTAGGCGATACCTGCTACACCATAATTATTGTTAGTAGCTTGGGCAATAGTGCCTGCAACATGAGTACCATGACCGTTGTCATCAGTAGCTAATGTGCGATCATTAACAAAATCGTACCCGGGTACAAATTTTGTTTTTTCCAGGTCGGGAACTTTGGAAACACCTGTATCAATTACTGCTACAGTTATTCCGTCGCCTTGGGTTTCATTCCAGGCAGATTCGACATTGATGCTACGCAGGTTCCATTGTTTCCCATACATGGGATCGTTAGGAACGCCATCACCACTATCCAAGATAATGGCATCGGTATTGTAAATATAGTTTGGTTCTATGTATTCAGTATATTTGCCTAGAGAACTTTTGAGGTTTTTGAGGAGTTGGCGATTACCCTTGACAATATATACATTATCTGATATTGAAAATTCACTATTTAGGCGAGGTGCGACTTGGTACTCATCAGAAATTGTCCTGATTTGATCGAAAATTTTAGTAATTCCGATATCTTCACGGAAGTCTAAGACAATTGAGTCGTAGACTCCTTTATTGGCCAAACCAGAGAAGTTAGATAAGGCCCAACCAAGCCCAATTAAGAATAAGCAGACAAACAGAAATTTTTTCATTGCTTAAGATATCTACTAATATACTGAGGACTTTTTTACTACGATAGCTTATTGTTTGGTGTCTTGGATAAAAATGTGGTGTTGCCTAATTCCCTGGGGCAAACTTTTAGGGGCATACCCCCCCATAGTTGCCTTTAGTGGTAAGTAGCTGAACAAAATTAACTATACATTGAACATCTCAAGAAAAGATTCTCTTGCCCCTTGCACTGATGTTCGAAGATAAGCATTTTTGGAGATTTCTATCAATCAAAGGTGATGTATCATTTATAAATGAATACTTATCTAATTTATCACTGACTCACTCAGATATTAGTGCATGGTTAGCTCCTATAAAAATTAATAATCAAAAATGTTATGCTTGGGTAATTGGTCATCGTCTGCACTTATGGATGTTCATTCTAGGTTTGAGCAAGGGAGTGTAAAAGTTTGTGAAGATCCGATATTAATGTGTAAACAAGAACTAAAGCCATTAATGTTTATTGAAACTATAGGTGTTTCTCGGTTTAAAGAATCAAATTTATCTCAAAATGTTGATAATTCTTATAACCCTGATGATTTTGCTATTTTTCAAGTTGGTTATAAAAATCCTAACAAAAAGATTGAACGTTTTGATCAAAGATTAGTCCTCAATTTAACTTTACTTAAAAACAATTTTAAAAATTCTCTAAGAATAGGATCAAATTTTATTGTTTAATTACGAAGAATTGACTTTAATTTTATTAATATTGAAGCTGAACTTTTAGCCATATTACACGCAGAAGGATATAACAGAGGATATTTTGCTAGAACTTGGCTATTTAATAATAATAAACGTTGTTTGCTTCATCAAGCGGTAGAGGAATTTCTTGCTTGTTTAAACGCTATTAAATGGTCTGAATATTTAGGTTGAAATGATTATAAAATGAATATTTTAGCTTTGGGTATATTTGCTGTTAATTTTTTTTAATTTTGGATATATATCATATATAAATCCGGTAAAAAATTGTCATAATATTTGTGGAATTTCGATAAAATTAATGTTTTTTTTAAGCTATTAAAAGAAGCTAATATATTGCAAGTCAATACAGATAGTATATTTAAATATTATATTCAATATAAATTTTAAATAAGTAAAAATATTAAGCTAAATAAGAAGGATTAAAATATTACGATAAATAAGAATTTATTTATATAAAATTGCATATAATCATGCCAACTTTTCTCTAAAAACACAAAAAATATACGCTCAAATTAAGGAAAATAATCTTCCAATATTAAATGCTATATTTTTTTAATATGGAGTCAGTTTTTTTAGCTAGTTTATAGTCAGATAATTGTTAATCAATGAAGTAGATTTATGAATTATTTGCCAAATTTTTCTTTGTATTGCAACGGAAAATTTTACTATCGCATGATAAAATTTGATTCTATTTTTTTTGACATATCCTTAATTTTTGGCTTCACATAGCTAAAATTTATAGTCTTACTTCAATTAACGATAGGCTGCATCATCTAAAAGTAGGAAAAAGCAAGTATTATTAGTTTAAAAAAGATTAAAACGCTTTGAAAAATAAAATACATAAATTCGTATTGATATTAATAAAGCAGTAGAATTTTGCTTATCTTTAAAATCTTTTGACAAGAAAGTTATGACTTTTCAACACCTAAGTATTATGGGATTAATTCAACCTTTTACTGCTGAAGTAAGATTAGGAGATCGCATTGCGTTTATTGGTGAAATAGTATAGAAAAAAGCCCTTTAATCAGATTTATTGCTGGAGATACAAGTGTTAACTATACAGTTACTTTTACTTTAGGGGCTCGTGTTCAATAGGTTACTTTAATCAGCTACACGATCACCCTAATTTTTGGGGTAAAACTCCAGTAGAAATATTAGCTTATAATAAAATCCCAATGGAACAAGCGATGCCTTTATTAGCTCGTTATGGTTTAGCTGCAAGATATAATGTAAAGTTTGAGTATCTTTCAGGTGGACAACAACCTCGTTTATAACTAGCCACCATTGAATCCTCAGAAGCTACCTTATTATTATTAGATAGAACCTACTGATAATCTTAATATTATTTCCGCAGGAGAATTAGAGCATTAACTGAATGAATTTCAAGGTACTGAGATTTGTTAGTCACGATCGCTGTTTATGAGAAAATAGTTTTGATACTTAGCTGGTTATGAGAAAATAGTTTTGATACTTATTGGAATCTCAATGATGATGTAAAAATTGAAAAACTATCTGAATTACCTGAAAGTTATTATTGTTAATACTTATAATTTTGACCAATTTTCTAGACATAAACCCTCAAGTTTAGCTAAATTAGGTATCATTATAAAGCACAAGTAAATCCTGAAAAATAGCGTTCACTGCAATTACAGTATTTTCGAGGATAGTGAGGTACACTAACAGTAACGAGTAAATCGATAAAATAATGTGTTATGGGTAATACAGCTGTTGCTACGCTTCGCGATCGCTAGAGTCAAAGCAAGAACTAAGTAATTTGGTCAAAGTTAAATTATTATCAGTTATTAAAAATCCAAATTTTTAACTAAAATAAAAGCTTATTTTCGATAATCTCAGAAAAAAAATATTGAAACATATTTGAATCAAAAAAAGCTCAAGAAAGTCAACTAGATTTTAGTTTTCAAGTGGTGAGTAGTCTTATACAAAAACTCATCAAGAGATATGCTTAATCAAGTCCCTCTGCATTTAAAATATTAATCGTTATAGAACCCCTTCAGGTATCTTTTAAGTCCAAAGTTATAAGGATTAGCGATCGCGAATTATTAAACCAAGAGATAGGTAAATGCCTATTCCTGGATAAAGAGGTGTAAAAGCTTGACCAAAAAAATTGATTCTAACCCACCAACAATGCTACTGCTAAAATTAATCTTTGTTTGATGCGACTGATGCTTAAGAGATTAGCTCATATGAGTTAAGTGCAGTAGCTATATCGCTTAATTTTTTTAAAGATACCTGCAGAAGTTCTATATGATGTCCGAAGCATAAGTTATAAAAAAATTTTTGTTTGTAGTAGGGCTTTAGTTCACGAAATATCTATTCTTCGCGAATTTGCCCTACCACTAGATTTCATTTCAACCGGACATAATATTATTGATGGCTACAGAGCATTAGCACCACCTACAACCTCAAGAATTTCTTGAGTAATAGCAGCTTGCCGAGCCTTATTATAGGCCAAAGTTAATGTACCAGCTAATTCACTAGCATTATCGCTAGCATTACTCATTGCGGTCATCCGAGATGCCAACTCGCTAGCAGATGATTCTTGCCACGCTCTCAATAACTGGTTAGTTAAAAATAATGGCAACAAAGCATCTAAAATTTGAATTGGATCTTGCTCAAAAATCATGTCGCGGGGAAAACTTTTAACAGCTGCAGAAACAGTTTCTCGCGATACTTCAAACTCACCACCTTTGGAAGTTAAACGAAAAATTTCATCATCCTTAACTTCCAAACCTTGAGGATCTAGAGGTAACAGAGTTTGAATTACAGGTTTAGAGCTAATTAGGGAAATAAACCTAGTAAAAATTAACTCTACCCTATCTATTGAACCTGCCATAAAACCCGCCAGAATTTCATCAGCAACTACTGAAGCATTATCTGCCGTAGGAATTTTTTCAGGGTTATCATAAGTATTTAAAATTGGAACTTCTCTACGTTGAAAATATTGAATAGCTTTCCGTCCAATTAACACATATTGGCAGTTAATTCCTTGTTGTGTCAGCTCACGAGCCCTCATTTCTGCACGTTTAATAACATTAGTATTATAACTACCACACAGACCACGATTTCCAGAAATTACTAATAACCCGACTGTTTTAGCTTCTCTTTTTTGGAGTAGAGGTAGGTCTAAACTTTCAAACTGTAAACGTTCAGCCAACCCATATAAAACTTGAGCAAGGCGGTCAGCAAAAGGTCTTGTACCAATTACTTGTTCTTGGGCACGACGCACTTTAGCTGCTGCCACTAGACGCATTGCTTCTGTAATTTTTTTCGTGTTTTTGATCGACTTAATGCGATCGCGAATAGCTTTTAAATTAGGCATTGTTTTTTAAGAAGGAAGAAATAAGAAATAAGAAAGAAAATCCTTGACTTTTTCTTATCAGTCAACTATATTTTACTTTATTGAGATACTGCTTCATAAAACCTATATAAAACGTCAAAATAAGTAATATTTTAATGTTTATTTTCTGCTTTTACGGTTACTATCGACATCAGGAATTCTATTTTTAAGGTATTGACGGTCAAGCTAACCGAATTTATCGCTCCTTATACTTGCATTCTTATCTTAATTAATAGATAGATATACATTCAGAGCAGTTTTGAGGTGAGGTAATATCTCTATTGATAACAACCCTAGCCACCCTAAACGATGAGTGCTAACATTTGCTAACAATGCACAGCAAGAGCAATTGGCTTTGGGGGTATCTCCCAATATCTACAAGAAAAACTGTAGACCCTTTTTAGACCCTTTTAAACACTTACATCACCTTGATTATAAGCTAAACAAAACTTTTAAACATGCGAATAGTCACTTAATCAGGAAGTCGGTTAATTAGTGGCCTGGTTTTACACCACAAGTTACTCTATTTATCAGATTTTAGCATTTATACAACTTGATTAGTATTACTGTATCAATATATACAAGCTTATATCAATAAATATCAGTCAACCAACAATAGTTAATTAACCCAATTCCATTCTACTAACCTTACCCCAACTTATATAAGCGTAATTGCATAAGCTTTGAAACTAGCTTCGGTATTTCACCCTTATGCCCATTGATCCCAGTCTTCAACTTATCTTCAAGACCAGGCTTTAAAACGCAAGGAAGCTCAAGCTACTTATTCATATATAGTTTTCGCTCATTACCCATACAGCTACAATATTCCTATGTATTTGTAAGTTTAAATAAGTATAGTTAGTTTTTATTTAACTATCAAGTCTCATCCCAGGAGAGAAGCTAGATTGGTAAATGAATTATAGCATTGTCTAGCTCTTGACTAGGTTTAGGTCATAAACACCTTTCATCTCGTGGAGCTAAACATTTTGATTAGCCTTTAAGAACTCTATTTAGACATTCCCAATAATATTGAAACGTCCCTTTAGATTCTACCTTGATCACTCCCTTTCTTTGTTTCCCAGCTACATACTCCAACACTTTAATAACTGGTTGCTTGTTTAGGTCCATAAGTCCATTAATGATTAGTGGCTAATTGTTCTTGATCATTAACAACTAACCACTAACCCTTGATATCTCAAAGCAACATACTAAGCTGATACCAAGAATGTCTGCTTATACTCAGTGATCCCCTCTTTTAAGAGAGTTTGTGCTTCATCAGTAAGTACCTTTTCTGTTTTAATGATTTCACCAAACTTAGGCTTACTATTGTTTAAGTAATCTAGTAAACCAGCAATAAACTTAGCCGCTTTTTCCAGAGGAATATCATCTAAGTAACCATTAATACCAGAATAAATTGCTGCTACCTGCTCAGGAAGTGACCTAGGTGAATTTTGAGGTTGCTTCAAAATCTCCCGCAAACGCTGACCCCGTGCCAGTTGGTTTTGAGTAGCCTTATCCAGGTCAGAAGCAAACTGGGAGAATGCTTCTAATTCAGCAAACTGAGCTAGCTCTAACTTAATTTTACCAGCAACTTTTTTGATAGCTTTAGTTTGAGCCGCAGAACCAACCCTAGATACAGAAATACCAGCATTCACCGCCGGCCGGAAACCTGCATTAAATAAGTCACTAGACAGGAATATTTGACCATCAGTAATGGAAATTACGTTAGTAGGGATGTAAGCTGAAACGTCACCTGCTTGAGTTTCAATAATTGGTAGAGCAGTCATACTACCTCCACCAAGTTTGTCATTGAGTTTAGCAGCTCTTTCTAGAAGACGGGAGTGGAGATAAAACACATCTCCTGGATATGCTTCCCGACCTGGTGGGCGACGTAATAGCAAAGATACCTGACGATAAGCTTGAGCTTGCTTGGAAAGGTCATCGTAGATTACCAAAGTTGCTTTGCCTTTGTACATGAAGTATTCGGCAATAGTAGCACCAGTATAAGGAGCTAAATATTGTAGAGTTGCTGGATCACTAGCGTTAGCTGCTACTATCACCGTATAATCTAGTGCGCCTTTTTCTTCTAGAGTACCTACTACCTGAGCTACTGTAGAAGCTTTTTGACCAATAGCTACATATACACAGATAACATCTTCACCTTTTTGGTTAATAATAGTATCAATGGCGATCGCTGTTTTACCTGTTTGTCTATCACCGATAATCAGTTCTCGTTGACCCCTACCAATAGGAATCATAGAATCAATCGCAGTAATACCTGTTTGCATAGGTTCATAAACAGAACGGCGATCGATAATTCCTGGAGCTGGTGATTCCAGTAGACGACTATCAGTAGTTTTCATCTCTCCTTTACCGTCAATTGGACGACCAAGGCCATCAACCACCCGGCCAACCAACGCGTCTCCTACTGGCACCTGGGCAATTCTACCTGTAGCGGTTACAGCAGAGCCTTCTTGGATTTCTCTGCCTTCACCCATTAATACTGCACCTACATTATCCTCTTCTAGGTTTTGGGCAATACCTACAGTACCATCTGCGAACTCTACCAGTTCTCCAGCCATTACTTTGTCTAACCCATAAACACGGGCAATACCATCACCTACTTGAAGAACAGTACCAACATTAGATACTTTTACATCTTGCTCATACTGTTCTATCTGGTCGCGAATAATTTGGCTAATTTCGTCAGGTCTAATTGATACCATTTTATTTTTATTTTGTCAAGCTTTTTACAAAAAATTATCGGGTATTATATAGCAGTTGCCAGGGCAGTTCGGACATTCTTACTCCTCTGAAATATAGTCACAGCAATAACTTAATGGATAATTGCCATTCCCACCTACTAAATTTACCTTAATTAGGGGTAAAGAGGGCGGACTTTTTACTTCTGCTATAGTGTTTTGAGGCTGATGCCAATACGACGCAGTTGTCCTTGCAGACTAGAGTCAATTATCTGAGAACCTATTTTGATAATGACACCACCCAATATACTTGGGTCGACTTTAGTTTCTATTTCCACTTCCCTTGCACTAGTCATTGATTTGACTCGTTCACGGATTGTATTTTTTTGGTTTTCATTCAATTCTACTGTGGAGGTCACTTCTGCTAAAACAGTTTGATTGAGTTCACGCAATAGTGCTAAGTATTGTTTCCCTATCTGTTCTAGAAAAGTAATCCGACCTTTATCAATTAGTAGCATTAAGAAATTACGCATTAAGGGATCAACCTGTTCTCCCAGCATGCGTTTTACCACTGCTTTTTTATCCTCTTGCTTAATAACTGGATTTCCCACAAATTGCTTAAATTCCGGGGATTCATCCAGAATATTAATCAGGCTCCGCACATCTTCGGCAAATTTATCAGTCAAGTCTTTTGATTGAGCCAAGGACATCAGAGCTGCTGCATAAGGTTCTACAATTTCACCAGCTATTACACTCATAATTGACCTCCTAATCGCCCTATGCTACTATCTATTAATTGTTGCTGGGCATTCTCATCTAAAGTTTCTTGCAATTGAGATTCTACTTTTGCCAATGCTTTAGATGCCAGAATTGAGCGCAGTTGGGCAATAGCCTTATCTTTTTCAGAATCCATTTCTTGGTTAGCAGCTGTCTTCATCCGCTCAATATCTTGTTCGGCCTGAAGTTCAATTCTTTGTTTAACCTCCTGAGCCCTTGTTTCAGCAAGAGCTAGAATTTTTTCTGCCTCTGCTTGAGCTTGGGTCAAATTTTGTTGTTGCTCTGCTAATGCTGTTGCTGCTTCTTGTTGACGCTGTTCTGCTTCTTTTATTGCCTGTTCAATAGTAGCTCGTCTTTCACTCAGGATCTTCCCGATAAAGCCTGGAGCAAAATACAGCAAAACTGCAATTAGAATTCCTAAATTAATTAGGTTTGTATCTAAAAGATCCAGGTTTAGACCAAAACCTTTTTCAGCACTAGCTTCTGTCGCTAGTAATAAAACATTTACCATTATATTCTGTGATAGTCAGCCTTTAATTATCTTGTTAGATGTTGAGCTTAGTTATCTAATCATTCAACTCTTCAACCTGGATTTTTTTTGGCTATCTGACCAATTCTGGTCCTAATAGTTTTTCTAGAATTTGGCGACTTAGAGAGTCTACCTGTTCTTCTAACTGTTCCAAAGCTACTTCCTTTTGCTTTTCTATTTCTTGAGCTGCTTGTTCTCTTTTCACTTGTGCTTCTTTTTGAGCAACAGCCACTTTTGTAGCTGCTATTTTTTCAGCTTCTGCTTGAGCCGCAACAATAACAACCTGAGATTTCTGACGGGTTTGTGCGAACTCTTGCTCGTATTGTTCAGCTAATTGTTTAGCCTTTGCCAAACGTTCTTTTGCTTTTACTTGATTTTCGCGAATATAATCTGCACGAGAATCTATAGCTTTACCCAGAGGCTTATAAAAAATTTTGTCCAAAACAAAAGCCAGAAGTAAAAACTGAATTGCCATTAGTGGTAGAGTTGCGTTGATGTCAAACAAACCACCCTTTTCTGCTACTTCTTCAACAGCTAGTACAATTGTCAAATTTATCATTTTCTCTAATTTTTGGTGGTTCCCATAGTTTTTGATTTAAAGATTTTAGATTTTCAATCTCCTAAATTAAAAATCTAAAATCTCTACTTTCTATAAATCAGGGTTTTTATGCAAAGGGGTTAGCAAATAGTAACACCAGTGATACCACTAGACCGTAAATTGTTAAAGCTTCCATAAATGCCAAGCTCAACAGTAATGTGCCTCGAATTTTTCCTTCTGCTTCTGGCTGACGCGCAATACCTTCTACAGCTTGACCTGCTGCATTTCCTTGACCAATTCCAGGACCAATAGCACCTAAACCTACAGCTAAGGCAGCAGCAACAACAGAAGCAGCAGCAATCAATGGATCCATAATAATTTTCTTTCCTTTGAAGTATGAACTTGACGATTATAAATATATTGATTACACTGTAGTGCAATCAACTACATAATGTTGACATCCTTCCCGGCCTTTAGGCACAGGAATTATTTGCGAGCCTTAACTCCTCGGCTCACCCCACTAAGAGCTTAGAATAACAGATTTTGAGTTTTTTTTAGCAAGTTTTTTTACTACCTACTTATTCTCTTAATCGTGATCTTCTGCGCCGTGCTCTTCTAAGGCTTCTCCAATATAGTTAGCAGCCAGGGTAGCAAAAATTAGCGCCTGAATAGCACTTAAGAATAGACCCAAAACCATTAGTGGTAGGGGGATAAACAGAGGTACTAACAGAACTAGTACTCCTACTACCAATTCATCCGCGAGAATATTACCAAATAAACGGAAGCTCAGGGATAAAGGCTTAGTAAAATCTTCTATGATTTTAAATGGAACCATAAAAGGTACTGGCTCGGCATAACCTGCAAAATATCCTAAGCCTTTTTTACTGATACCTGCATAAAAATATGCTATGGAAGTCAGTAGTGCTAATGCCACTGTAGTATTAATGTCACTTGTGGGGGCCGCTAGTTCTCCTGAAGGTAGTTCTATTACTTTCCAAGGGACTAACGCTCCTGACCAATTTGACACAAATATAAATAAGAACAACGTACCAATAAATGGTACCCAAGGGCGATAATCTTTTTCACCTATCTGGTCTTTTGTCAGACTGCGGATAAACTCCAGGACAGACTCCATGAAATTTTGCATCCCACTAGGAATTCGCTGCACATTGAGTGAGGATATAAAAGCAGCCAAAAGTATCAAGGCAATTACAAACCAGGATGTGAGTAAAATTTGCCCATGTATTTTGAAACTACCTAGCTCCCAGTAAAAATGCTGGCCAACCTCCAACTCAGCCAGAGGTAAAAAGTTAATAGTGTTTAAAACATCTAGCATTTTGGTTCTCAGGCTTCCAGATTTATATCAAAGTGTGGATTAATTAATATTCATAAGACTTATGAGTTAGGCATAAGTGATGTTCGCAGTACATATATTATTAAGGCTGCTTTGTAAGTCAGAAATCCTAGGAAAATCGGTAAAATTTTTAGCTCATTTAACTGAGCTGCTAATATTATTAACCCAACAAGTATAGCTAGTCTTGTTTTGCTCAGACTTCCTTTTTCTCTACCAATACGTTCAACATCTTTAGCCAACATTCTTAAGTAAACCACACTTGTAGTTGCTCCTATCAAATAGTTTAGAGCTATGTTTAAGGAGTAAAAAACCCAGACAAAGATAAATATTATACCTGTAATTGTAAGGGTAATTACATATAATTCCTCTTGTAGTTTGTAATACTCTTTCATTGAAGGATTTGGCTCTTCTGGTAGAGCACTAACTTCTGAAGTATTACTTTCAACAGTTATTGATTCTGGTGATGTATCAGATGTATTCACAAAAAATTAGATACTAATCACAAGTGGTAGGCTTTTTTTTATATGCCAATAGTCATCATACCATGTTGAAGCCAGCATACCTAACATATATTGAATTGATATATATCTATCCATAAGTAATAAGGCATCCTTCTTTAGTCATAAGTCTGAGACTAGGAGAACCATAACATAACTTAGTTGACAATTTAGGAATTTAAGGGTTTTGAATGCCCTAGTTATTCATTCGTTATGATTATGCTCAAGTATATCAACTCGCTTTTTTGCTGCTGACATAAGTTTGAATTAATGTAACCACTAGCTAGTCAAGTAAGAATAAAGCAGTCACATAATAATAGCTTATGCTTTATCAATATCTTCCTTAACATAAAAAGTGGACATTATAGATAAGTTATTTACTTACCATTGAATAGATATTTTGAAAGAGTAAATGTATTTAACAATACCTTTTTTTCCTGATGAGTCAAACTAATTCCCATTCATTAATGCTGTACTTAGGTAAGACTTCAGTTATTAAGTAATTAAGAAAAAAAGAATAACTTTTTTACTAACTTGATCATAATTAATTTGTCTGTTCAATGCAAAGTCCCTAATCCCCTGATCAAAGTGTGAGGTTGAAAAGTTATGGATAAATGTTTAAGTTTTGGGCTTCCCTTGCCCCCTACTCTCCTATCTAATACCGTTTCACGAAAGTCAAAAGTCAAAACTCAAAATTTAAAAGTTAGATTGTATATGCTCAAAACTTTGATTAAACAGTAATTTCAGGAAATTATTTGACATTTAAAGTTGTAAACTATTTGTGACATCTTAAAAGTGAACTATTATTAGAAAAGGTTTTTAGGAGTTCCTCATCATAGATATCTTTTAAGGGGGTAAGGGGAGAGTTAACTGCTGAGTTTAGTGATAACCGGAGTTAGGACTTAGCAAAATTAAAAGTCGGGACTGAAGCGATCGCACAGTTTCTACTCCTACTGGTACATCTGTTAATATCTCCCCTACGGTGGACTGAGATTTGTTGCTTACTCCTTGAGTACAAGCTTCTAGAAATTCATATTCTGGCCTTGACAAATTTACTAATCTATAGTCACCATCAAAAATATTTTCACTAGGCCATCCCTGGATACAAGGACTTAATTCAGGTATTGCTGCCTTGAGCAACTCATCATGAGACCAATCAACCTTTTGTAGAGGTGGTCTTCCCAAAAAAAACTCGTAATGACTAATTTGAGGGTCTAATAACTCAATCAAACGATAACGTTCTTGATCATTCAAATCAATTGCTCTTTCTATCAATTCGGGAGATTTTCCCAGAAGTCGCCCTAAGTCCCAGTATTCCCAATTGGAAAATCCCAGAAACTCCAAACCAGATGCTTCTATTAACTCAAACAAGGTATCAATATTGTAGTGAATTTCCTGGGGATGAACATACATATCGGCAAAACACTCATCTTTTTTATTTTCCCAAGACCATCTTTCTTTTTCATACTTGACAATACGGTTATTCTCTGGTAAAGAAGCAAAAAGTTGACGTCCGATTTTCACTCCATCTTTGTAGTTGCCACGTTCATTACCTTGAAGGATGGCGATCGCCTGCTGCATGAGTCTAATTTCCCAGCGCCCCAACTCTGCATAAACAAAAATGTGCATAATCCCACCAGGGGCCAACTTCAAAGCGAGATTTTGGATACCTCGAATTGGATCTGGTAAATGGTGCAGTACCCCTACACAATTAATAAACTTAAACTCTCCCTCTAGTCTACCTACATCATATATGCTGAGATGATGAAAATCAACGCGGGAAGCTCCGGAACGACTACACCTTTCCTTTGCCACCCGTAAAGCACCACTACTTAAATCAATTCCTACTACAGAAGCTTGAGGGTTAAGGTGAACCAAATAATCTGTACTAGAACCTGTACCACAACCTGCATCTAAAATTCTAATATCTTGTTTTTTCGGTTTTTGACCAGTGCAAAAACTATAAGCTACTGGCCAACTCCAACGCCAGTTGTATCCAGGAGGCGCTTCATCTGTCAAAGGGTCTGGAGGAAATGGAAAGGTATCATAGAGTCCCTCAACAGCAGAACTAATATTAATTCTATCTTTCATCTCGTTTTGGGTTTAATAGTTACTAAATATATTTGCTAAAAATTATAGTGCTATATTTGTAATTATTTAAATGAAAAAATTTGCAAGTTGTTGTTAATTTTGCTGTGTTATTCTAGAAAAATATTATTACAAAGATACAATGATTGCCTCAATTATTAATATTAAGTTATAGGTAACATGACAAATTCTTTCTCGCCTCTAGTACAAGATGCGACAAAAGCTCAAAATGAAAGTATAAGAACTATTGTGGGGAAATTGGATGATAAAGAGGTATATATTCCTGGTTATCAAAGAGACTCTGAACAATGGGATGATCGTAAACAATCTCTATTTATAGAATCTTTACTAAACAATCTCACCATACCAGCTTTCTTTTTTTTGTGAAGGTGAAGACTTGAATGATGAGGTAGTCGACGGTCAACAACGTCTTAGCACTATCTGGAAATTTTATAAAAATGATTTAATTATGAGTGCTAGTCATAAGGTTTCTTATATAGCACCTCTATCAATCTTATACAGTGGTAAAAAAATTAAGGATTTAGATAAAAAACTACAAAAAATATTCTTGAATTATCCTCTGACCATTATTTATCTTCCTAAAGACTTAAAACTAGAAACAAAACTGGAAATATTCAGAAGAATAAATGAAGGTGGTACACCTCTTTCTGGTCAAGATATTAGGTTAGCTTACTATAGTAAATCAAAATCAGTTACTTTGATTAGATTAGTAGGTATTCACAAAAATACTACTACTTTCAATGATGAGGATAGTGAAGATGATGAAGATAATAAGAAGCCATTTCAAAGAATAGTTGAAATGGCTGAAAAAAAAAGAGCTATCTAACCCTTAGTAGAATTTTACTAATGCTAGAGAAAAGTGGTACGAATGGTGGAAAGAACAAAAGATATCCAAAGGTCAAGCACCTTCTTTGATGTTTTTATGGTATCTAGTTTGTCTTGATAGACAAAAGCTTAAAGATTTATTGCAGAATCCAACTCATCTTAAAATTAGATTTGGAGGGTCAACAGAGAATGCTTTAGATATTTACTGCGCATAACTTAAACATCAAGACTTAAATCAAAATGAAATACCATTAGTTTCATCTTTCCATAAAATTCAAAATCACTACTTTACAAAATTTGCGGAATGGATAGAGGTGATTTTAACTAGAAAATTACTAGGAATTAGCGTTAATAAATATAAACAGTTAGCTTTGTTTATTGCTGGAGCAGTTGAGTTAGATATATCACCAACAGAATTATCTGACGAACAATGGAATGTTACCGGAAATTTTATTAGAAGTTCTAGAAAGGTTGGTAAAGAATTATTAGATGGTGATAATTATCCAGAACAAAAGGGGCTATGGATTGAAAAAAGCGGGCAATTTAAACAGTGCGATGCCACAGTTGAAATTGTCAGAAATATTTTTAACAAGTAGAATTTTTATGAGAGAAATTCCTGAAGGTTTATAGCTATGTAATTCCCAGGCAATAAATTTTTCTATGAGTTGGAAAAAAGCTTATTTCAGATGAAATTTTAATTCAAAATTGGAAGGGTATATTTGTCAGATTTGCCAAAAGTTATTTCTAAGTTCTAAGGGTTTTAAAGAATTTAGGGCTGATCATATTCACCCTTTCAGCAAAGGTGGTTTAAAAACTTGGAATAATATGCATTTATTGTAATGGCAAAAAGAGTAACACGTTAAAGTAGTAAAAGCTATATATATTTCCGTTTTAAGTACGTATAGCTATCAGAAATAACTCACGAAAAATATAAAAATAGATAAAAACTATGACACTGTTACCTCTGCCGGTTGGTACTTGTTGCTTAATTCCAATAGTTTTTTTCACGACTATACTGAAACTTCCTATTTAATATAGGGTTTTTGTCTAAGTCAGATTAAAAAAAATATTAGTCGGTGTACATAAATTATGAGTTAATTTTTCAGTAATAATTCAGAACTTTAGCAGTCAGCTTGAGCACTTTTGCCTGCTCTAGCTGCGCAAAAAAGATGAAGTTGAGCTTAACATCTATTTCCTGTTGGACTTTTAATTCTTCTTAGAGGCTAATTCTCCTTCTGGCTGATAGCTGATAGTTGATAGCTAAATACTAAATGCTTAAATTTTTCATGGCAAAAAAAATAAGTTCAATGCTTTATCTTGGATAGCTATTGCTGATTAACTGTGGCCAGAGAATATTTGTTACTCCAAATTTTATGTTTAGTAATTTTGATGAGATAAATAATTTTTAAGTTAGTAGATTTTCTCTAGTGACCGTAAATATACCTGGCCTTGAATAAGGAATGAAAAAAAATATTTGGCATAGGTATTTCAAGCTAGATGTTAAGGATGGCTGGTAATGTTTTGCTACGGGACATGATAGACGCAGTTTATCTTCCGGAGGCTCACGGACAATTGACATGGTCTAATATCCTAATATTATCAAGAATTACTTAACAAAATTTATTATTTTTTTTAAAATAAAAGACTATAAGTCTATAAAATAAAAATCTGTAAGGTTTTTCACAAAAGCAGGTAGTTTAAGTAGGTAAGTTTTGAAATTTGTCGCTATGTAAAAAAATGTAAATTTACCTCAAATCAACTGTGTGGAGGAGCTTGGAGTCAGTACATAAATCTTAATATAGCTAAGTTTTTTCATGCCTATCTACTTAGCTCAAAAAATTTTACCTGAAAAACTAGATAGGAAAAACTATAAAGTAAAAATAGCAACAATAGCTAGTTTATTAGGCCTGAAGATTTAGATCAAGTTACTGTTATGAAAACCCAAGTTTAATAGTAAAAAAAATGATACCAATAAATTAGGGTTTTTAGGCGGTGCGATACCTAAATCTTAAAGTAAACTTAGGCGTGTCAATACTTTAGCATAATACCTAATCACAAATAAGGTCTAAATTTCTGTAAAGATTATTGGGAAAATATCAAAATTAAAAATTTGATGTCAACTTACAGTTCTTTAACGGTATAATTTAATTACTAGTGGTGTTATTTAAAGGGGAAAGAACACATAAAGCTTATTTAAGTACATAAAACCACCTAAATAATCCATAAACTCTAAAAGATTACAGGAGCTAGACAATAAATCAAATCTTCTGTAAAAGTGTTAAAGCCAAAAAAATTATCAATTATTGATTTGGTTTTAATATTAGCTTTTATGGCATAAAATATATTAAGGTAAATCTTAAAAAACTATGCTTTTATTCAAAGTAAAGCTTGTTTAAAATGCCATAAAAACTGCAGCTAAATAATCGAATCGGGAAGCTATAAAAATTTAAAATAGGGAGCGAAAAAAATCAAATGACTATCAAAGCCAGTAGTGGAAGTTCAGTTGTACGTCCGCAATTATATCAAACTGTACCAGCATCAACTATTTCTAAAGCTGAACAACAAGATCGCTTTCTGGAAAAGGGTGAAATAGACGAGCTAGCAACATTTTTTAATTCAGGAGTTAAACGTTTAGAAATTGCTCAGATATTGACCAATAATTCAGAAAGAATTGTTTCTGTTGCCGCCAATACTATTTTTACTGGTGGTTCTCCTATGACTTTCTTGGAAAAGCCAGATGTACCAGAAATGGCCATGAGTGCTGTTAGTACTAGCACAAACTCAATTTCTGAAGTCATGAACCTGGATGTAGAAAACAAAGGTGGAAATAACTTATTTCAAGGTGTACGCAGCCTATTTAATAATTTAGCTGCTGGGGGTTCTGG
>ENA-UENX01000403-UENX01000403.1-marine-metagenome-genome-assembly--contig:-NODE-403-length-18887-cov-3.794314_pt1 | contig 18887 bp, 10 predicted proteins | sample MGYA00237875_ERZ529327 | MGnify/ENA primary metagenome ERZ529327 (study PRJEB26372, sample SAMN05368347) | marine metagenome | biome: cultured habitat; feature: ocean water; material: water; isolation... | reverse complement strand
CTGATCTAATCATCAGCGATGTAATGATGCCCATAAAGAATGGCTACGAATTGTGCAATACCCTTAAAAACAACCAAAGTACTAGCCATATTCCAATTATTCTGCTCACTGCTAAGGCGGATGAGGAGTCTCGACTCGAGGGGCTAGAGAAAGGAGCAGACGCCTACCTGGCCAAGCCATTTAACCGCAAGGAACTCAATATCAGAATCCGAAAATTATTGGAGTTACGTAAGAATCTACAGCTCCATTATAGCTCCATCATCAATCATCCGTCTGGCCCTGGGGAAGTACGCAATGGAGAGGATGCCTTTTTGTGGAGTGTTCGAAAGACGATAGAAGATCACATTGATGAAGAAAACTTTGGTATTGCGGAACTATGTCGAGCAATTGGTGTCAGTCGGACGCAATTGCACCGCAAGATCAAAGCGCTAACTAATGTGTCCACTTCCCTGTATCTGAGGGCTATTCGCATGGAACGGGCCAAAAAACTATTACTAGAGACCGACCTCAACGTATCTCAGGTGTCATATGAAGTGGGCTTTAGTGACCCCAAGTATTTTTCCTCAAAATTTCGCGAGCACTTTGGGGAACGGCCTTCCGACCTACGAAAATCATAAGCAACCTTTTCAATTGACCTACTGTTCAGATATTGGTAATTCGATGATGAAACTTGTGAAATTACCCGCTTCGCTTTCTATCTGAAATTGACCCTGGTGTCCCTTGACGATAACATCATAGGCGATAGAAAGTCCCAAGCCTACGTTTCCAGCCCCGGTTGGTTTGGTGGTGTAGAAAGGGGTGAAGATCTTGTCGCGCTCCGCTTGAGGTATTCCATTGCCATTATCCCACACCCGGATGCCAAGGTGATTACCTTGAGATTGTATGGTGACTTTTATCGTGGGTTGGTATCCTTCACTTGAGGTTTGTGCCTTTTTGTGAATGGCGTAGCAAGCATTGTCGAAAATGTTGATTAAACTTTTGCTTAGCTCATTTGGATAGACCTTGGCCATTAGTTGGTCGCTTTCATAATCCCGAATTACCTCGAAGTCGAAATTGGGGTGACGCCCTTTAAAGCCATAGAAGGCAAGATCTATGCTTTCATCTGCCAATTTTTTGACGTCAGTCAATACTCGTTCCCCAGCATTTATGCTCGTGTGATTCAGCATACCAAGTACAATCTTGTCCATCCGCTCGCCATTGTTGTGGATGGATTCAATGTATTGCTTCAGTAAAGACAGTTGGCTCTTGATTTCTTGCTGTTCTTCTTGATCAGGAGACTGCTCTAGTTCAACTTGGATATCGTCAAGCAACTCGATAGATCCCAGTGAAAAGTTATTGATGAAGTTTAGCGGATTCTTCAATTCGTGCGCCATGCCTGCCGTCATTTGGCCGAGTGAGGCCATCTTTTCCTGGAGGATCAATTGCTTCTGGGTCTTCAGTATTTCCTGTGTTTTCTCATCAACGGCTTGTTCCAACTGCTGGTTTCTTAGCTCCAACTGCCGGGTCTTCCATCTGTTGTAGGAAAGGATTAAGTAGGTGATCGCTGCGATACCAACAATGATATAGAGTAAAACGGCCCACCACTGTCGGTACCAGGGAGGTAATATTCGGAATTCAAAAGTTCCTTCGCTCCCCATCACGCCATAAAGGTTTTTCGATCGGACCCGAAATTCATAACTACCTTCCGGAAGGTTGGTATAATCCTTTTGATTTTCTGGGGTCCAATCTGACCAATTCTTGTCGAATCCTTCTAACTGATATTGATACAAGGTATTCTCGGGCATTTCATAATTTACGGCACTGAATTTGAAGCGAAGGGCATTATGGATATAAGCTAAAATGGGGCTAGTAAACGCTGCCCCAGTCTTAAGGTCATTTCCTGCATATAACAAGGAATCGCCGTGGATAGAAACGCTTCGGATGAGGGTGGAGAAGGCAGTCTTATTGTCCCTTTTAATCTGAGGTTGGTATTTGATTAACCCATTGGTCGTTCCAAACCAGAGTGGATCATCGATTTCTCCATTGGTCCACATAGAAGTGAATTGTAGGTCACTTATTCGAAGGAGGTCAACCTGTTCCTCCAATATGTAATCTCCATTATCCGCTGGGGATAGTTTTCCGATCGAAGCAGTGTTCCTCCCAGGCTGAACATAATTAACCCAAATGGATTCCTTTGCCCCAGCTATCAATTCGTTAATGATGGTGGTTGTATCCGCAAAGAATGCCCCTAAAGTACTATCGGGAATGAGTTGGTCCATATCAGGAGACATTCGTTTTAATCCTTCACTGCTGGCCAGATAAAGTTTATCATGCACGAAGTAGGGGCGAGCACGGAAGGCTGATGTGGAGAGTGAATCCGGATACCTTCTTACATTTACAGTCAGTGAATCGGGTGGCGGTAAGTCAGAAAAGGATCGGTCATTCACATCTTCTAAATACGGAATCTCTACACGCAAAAAACCTTTGCTCCTTGAACCTAACCACAAAACTCCAGGTTTTTCCTCTTCTACATATCGAATTTGATCCATGATAATTGGCTTGGTAAGGATGCGAGACCATCCCGAGGCCGTTTTATATAAGATACTCAATCCAAATTCGTTAGAACCATCTCCAACATATACAATCTTATTACTAAACCTAGACGGGGTCAACTTTATCGGTACCTGCCCAAATAGTCTAGTAAGCTTATCGTTTTGCAAAGCGTAAATACCTGCATAAGGAGAAACGGCTAACAAATCTGTTCCTAGTGATAATAGATTCCAGATGGCAGTATTTGGCCCAGGGACGTGTTCGAAACGCTGCTCATCACCTACTGTTGAAACAAACAGACCGTTAGTTGTAGCCACGTATAATCTCCCATTGTGGGGAGTCATAGCATAAACGCGATAATTGATGTCTAATTGATCGGAGAAATGCGCAAGACTAGCGGGGAGATCGACTCGAATAATTCCCAATGAAGTACTCACCCAAAGCCCTCCCTGAAAATCGGGTAAGAGGTCATTAGTATCTTCTACTGGAAAGCCTGTGGCCTTGTTCAGGTGATTGATCAATTGACCGGCTTCGTTTAACACAATTATGCCAAGGTTGTCCGTGGCCAGGGCGAGCGTCCCATCCGATAAATAAGAGGCGTTGGTGATTTTGGCTGTTTGCATTAAGTCCGCAGCCTGCCCTTCTAGTGGGAAAGGTGACATCGTGTTTCCATCCCAGCTATGTAAGCCATTTCGCAATCCACAAAGCAACATTTTAGCTTTGTCTGAATTGGGAAACCAAGGAAGCATATCCACCACTACGTCTGGTATGACGGCTTCCTGCGGTAAGGGCTGTAGCTGGCCATTCGTTAATCGGGTCAGGCCATCTTCTTTTTGATAGACGTAGCAAGTACCATCAATGACGGCGCTTGACATGATCCGACCACGCGCCTTGATGACCGAAAATGTACGGTCTTCCCAGTTTTTTTTCGCACTAACCTCAAGCGTGAAAATATATTCATAGGTCTGAAAGATAACCTGTCCATCTAAGTAGACAATCTCCCATAAATCGTCAAAATCTTCATCTTCTAAAGGGAGTTTATCTCGGAGGGATACCAGCTTTAACTGACCCAAAGAATCAGAAGAGACATAACCAAGGTCATTCCTGCCGCCGTAATAAATCACCCCATGCTCATCCATTGCCAAGGACCTGATTAGGTTTCCATTGGGCGAGGGTATTAACTCCCAATTACTCCCGTCATAAGTCAGCAATCCCTCATTGTTCCCAAAAAACAGCATACCTCGATCATCTTCCAGTATACCCCAGCTTTGCCGGCTCGCCCCAATTTCCTTAGGACTATATGACTTCAATGGGGGTAGACCGCTGGCCTCAAACCCCATAGACTGAGCAGCCATTTCTGTAGGTAAACCCTGCAAAATTAGCATCAAGAGGCCAACCAGTATATATCTCATGCCAAATGTATAGTCCATGAATCTAAGCGCTTAATTATGATGGTTTGGGTCTTCTTAGGAGAGAAATAGGCACCGACGGCAATTCTCGCTTGCCATCAAACAATAGAACATTACCCCAAATTTAAAAAAATCTGCTTCCAGCTGAGCTTCAATAGCCGAGGTAGACGAAAAATAGCAGCTTGGAACAATAGTAAACCTTTTTGGAACAAATGGCGGACTCGGCCGGGCTCCAAAGGCAATAGATTTGTCCTATCAATTAATCAATAACCATCGTTCATTATCAATTATAATACCATGAGAATTAGTAAAAACCTCCATACCACCACTGAAGACATTCCAACTGCAGTTAAGTATATGAGAAAGGGAATTGGACTTATCAATAGCATTTCTGAAGCAGCAGCGATTAAATTGGTTACTAAGCTATTTTGCAAACCTGTTCGTGTGAAGATCAAGGCAAGACATGAGAAGTGGTATCAAACCGGAACTACGGATGTTTTGAACATTCAAGGATACAAAGTAAAAGTCTTGAGAAAGGGAAGTGGTAAAGCGGTTTATGTCGCTCACGGCTGGAACAGTTGTGGCTATGCGATGCGGCACATTGTCGATGCATTAGTTAATGAGGGTTACCAAGTCATTATGCCAGATATGCCTTGTCATGGGCGCTCCTCCGGTATTTTTGTAAACCAAGTGCAGATGGGCGAAGTGATTGAAGAAATCTTGTTGCACTACAATGCGCAGTCACCTATCGAACAAATTGTCACTTACTCCTGGGGTGGGACCGCTACTTTATTGGCCCTAGATAGAATCAGAAAGCAGAACAGAATTGGATTTAACATTAAGAGAATGGTATCCCTAAGTATGCCATCCACTCCGGAAGCCATCCTAGGAATCTTCATCAGAACCTTAGCTTTGTCACAAGGTGTGGCCAAGGGTCTAAGACGAAATATCGCTGCCGTGGCAGAAGGAGATGGACGTAGCCTAGTAGAAGCCTTCCCGATCGGCCTCAACAAACTCTTTGAGCGGGAGCAATTTGAATACTTGCTCCTTCACGGTACAGCGGATAGTGCTATTTCTTCCGAAAACAGCGTAACCCTAGCCAATACCTACACGCATCTTGGTACCCGCTTCTATGAAGGTTTAGGACATCATGATATTGTTAAAGACACCAATGTAATACTTGCTGTTATTAAGCACCTCGAAGGAAAGACCAAAACTTCCCCAGTTTTTGCACGAAGATTGGCGGCAGCCTATTAGTGAGTAGACAACAATTTTCAGAGAATCGCATTTAGCTATTGACTATTTAAAATTTCAAATTCCTATTTCAGAACATCATGGCTATTTTCCTATTCTTCATTGCACACTGGTATCTATCCCTATTTTTCCAGACTTTCTTTCTGCACCGATATGCTTCGCACCGGATGTTTGATATGTCTCCCTTGATGGAAAAGGTCTTTTACGTGCTAACTTTTATTTGCCAAGGATCTTCCTATCTGAGTCCTTATGCTTATGGAATTATGCATCGACTACACCATGAGCATGCAGATACGGAACACGATCCACATTCTCCATCACACGATGGTCATGTATTCAAAATGATGTGGAAGACTTACCAGATCTATACCGGTATCTTTTCCGGAGCCATCCCCGTTGATGAAAAATACAAGGCCAGCCTTCCTAATTGGGCCGCTTTTGATCGCATGGCTTGTAGCGTAGGGGTGAGAATAGCATGGGTCATGGCATATATAGCCTTCTACTATTACTTTTCTCCTTCCATCTGGCTTTTCTTGCTTATTCCTTTCCATGCTATGATGGGGCCGCTGCATGGTGCCATTGTGAATTGGTGCTCGCATAAATATGGTTACATCAACTTTAAAAGCAAAGATACGTCGACCAACTTGATGAAATTGGATTTGCTGATGATGGGGGAGGGGCTGCACAACAATCACCATAAATTTCCTTCTCGCCCTAATTTTGGGGTAAAAAGAGATGAATTTGATCCTTCATTTATATTTATCTATCTACTAGATAAAATTGGGGTTATACGCTTGAAGAAAAAGAAAGATTTCCAGCGTTTGGAATTCTCTTCTTGAGTGGGGAAGCAGATCTCTCCACGGCTTTGGGGATCATACGATACCGTCCGCTATTACTACTATATTTCTTCTTTTAAGTCGGACGAATTTTAGGTAAGGTGGCATTATCTCCTTGCCAATACTTTAGATTTGACATATCGTGAAAGCGACATTTAGAGAAATCTAAGCATGCAATTCCCTATTTAACTCATAGTTTTGCTGAACAAATGGTTTATCTAACCAGTTCTTAAAAATAAAAATTATGAGGTTATCGCTAATTCTGGTTCTTGGCCTGGCCTATATGACAGCGGCTTGCCAAACAACAAAATCTAACACAAAAGAGGAAAACGTGTCCTACCCCATTCAAAAGACAGATGAAGAGTGGAAGCAGATGCTTTCAGATGAGCAATTTTATATACTACGCAAGCAGGGTACAGAACGTGCTTTCACAGGGGAGTACTGGGATAATAAGAAAAAAGGAACTTATTACTCAGCGGCTACAGGACAGCCCTTGTTCCGTTCTGAGCATAAGTTTAAATCAGGTACAGGATGGCCTAGTTTCTACAAGCCCATTGATAAAGACGCAGTTAAAGAATTGGCTGACAGAAGTCATGGCATGGTACGCACGGAAGTAGTGGATAGCGGAAGTGGTTCACATCTTGGCCATGTATTTAATGATGGTCCACCACCAACCGGACTACGATACTGCATGAACTCAGCATCTCTACTATTTGTGGCAGATGGTGAAGAAGCACCTGCGATTGTGAAAGAATGGGAAAAATCCCAGGATAAATAATCCTTTCCAAACGATAGGGTTGGCCTAGGTATATTTCAGAAAACCAAGGCCAACCATACTGTTACTTCTCCATTTTTGAATTTGGTTTTCCTCAATGCTTTAGTACTTCCTTGCAACACACTAGACAATCATCCAGTTATTTGTCTATTCCTTTTATTCGTCTTACCCTTCCCACTCTCCTTTTGCTGATCCAGCTAGTATACCTGTCAAACCACAATTGCTTGTTTGATCTCGGTTTTGTTTTGCGGTAGACTCCCCGTCATCCGGCAAAAATCAGAAATTTGGACTAACAAAGTCCAAAAAACGAGCTACGTGATCTAGCAAAATCTTACATTTATCTTCGTGATAACTCCACTACTCAACTGAAGAAATAAGCTCCGCAGAGCCATTAGGTTTCTATGCTGCCAGCATGGGTACTCCCATGGATGGTGCTTGGAAAACCTTAGTATCAATTCGTAAAACCAGCAACCGATGAAAAGGATTCACTATTTCCCCCTGCTTTTTTCCATTACATTGTTCTTCATTTCCTGCAATCTCCAACCTGAGGCCAAAGAAGAAGTAAGCAAGAACGACTTGGCTCGATCATTTTCCAATACCTATAAGCCTCCTGTTTTTGAAAATGACAATCGTACGGAAAAAATTAAATCCCTCGCACCCGAAATACAGCAATTATTCGAGGCCTACAGAGTGGATAGAAACATACCTGGCATTGCCTATGGAATTGTGGTGGACGGTGAACTGGTGGTCGCTTCCGCCACGGGTAAAATTGATCTGGAAAAAGAACGCCCTGCCTCCCCCAAATCTGCTTTTCGGATCGCCTCCATGACGAAGAGTTTCACGGCCATGGCCATTACCAAGCTACGCGATCAGGGAAAGCTTTCGTTTAGTGATCCTGTGGCCAAGTATGTTCCGCAAGTGGGCAAATTGGAATACCTCACTAGTGATGCCCCGACCATTGATATTGAGAATCTCTTGACCATGACTGCTGGCTTTCCCGAAGATAACCCCTGGGGAGATCGTCAATTGGAGGAAACGGATCAAATGCTGATCGATTTGATTGATAGTGGGATTTCATTTTCTAATGCCCCCTCCTTTACCTATGAATACAGTAATACAGGTTATGCTATTTTAGGACGTATCATTACACAAGTGTCTGGCCAACCCTATCAGGATTATATTCGGGAGAATATCTTTCAACCCTTAGGGATGAACCATACGTATTGGGAATACGACAACGTTCCCGAAGACTTACTAGTGCTAGGCTATCGATGGGAAGATGAGCAATGGAAATTAGAACCCATGCTGCACGATGGCTCTTTTGGCTCTATGGGAGGGTTAATTACTACGATCGAAGACTTCAGCAAATATGTGGGGCTACATCTTTCTGCCTGGCCACCCCGGAGTGGGGAGGACAATGGCCCGATCAAACGAAGTTCATTGCGAGAAATGCAAACTCCACAATTCTCAGGCATGTATGCTGGAGCCACCGACTACAATGAAGAAACTTGTCCCATTACTAGCGGTTATGGTTATGGCTTACGCATCTATACGGACTGCCACGATATCACCTGGGGCTCTCATGGCGGTGCACTTCCTGGTTTTGGGAGTAATTACGTCTTTTTCCCAGAATACGGTATCGGCGTCATGGCTTTTTGCAACCTCACCTATACCACGCCCTGGCCATTAGCTAAAATTCGAAAATTACTCTTCGAGAAAGCAGACTTGAAGCCTCGTAAACTTCCTGCTTCAGATATCTTGCTAGAGCGACAAAAGCAAGTTGTAGAACTGATTCAAAGTTGGAATGAAGATGTCGATTCAGGTACAGAAGAAACCCTATTAGCCGAAAACTTTTACTTGGATAAGTCGCGGGGACATAGAGTAAAGGAGGTCAAGGAGATAATGAATGAGGCTGGTGCCATTCAAAAGGTAGAAGATTTCGTGCCATTGAATCAATTACGGGGAAGTTTTGACGTACAGACGGAGAATGGGGTACTGGATGTTTTTTTCACGCTTAGTCCGGAGACGGTACCCAAAGTGCAACGGATATATTTATCCTTTGAGGCTAGTAAGTGAAAATAAGTAGCCCTTTCAGCTATCAGGGGATTCAATTGAGTACTTGAACACCATATGGTGCTGGATCCTTGTCTACTTAGGTATGCTAAAAAGGTAAATTAGTAAGGCAATCCAGATGAAAAGTCTAAATCAGTTCCTCGAAAAATACCTACTTTTATTCTAAAGACCATTGAATGATGCTAAAGAATCTCTTCAACTTCCTGTTGCTGCTGGCCCTTAGTTTTCAAGTAAGCCATGCCCAGACCATTGACGAAAACCGACAATTTTTTCAAGATAATTTTGAAAAAGAAGAGCTGTATATCACGATGCGTGATGGAATCAAGCTCTTTACTTCTGTATATACTCCAAAAGATAAAACGCAGTCTTATCCTTTACTGATGATGCGCACGCCCTATAGTTGTTCTCCCTATGGCCCCAGTGAGTACACAACCAGGATCCCGGATTACTATACTCACTTAATGAAGGAAGGGTACATTTTTGTTTTTCAGGATGTACGAGGTAAGTATATGTCAGAAGGAGAGTATGTGGATGTCAGACCTTTTATTCCCAATAAAAAAGCTAAGCAAACCGATGACAATAGCGATACCTATGATGCCATCGATTGGTTGGTGAAAAATGTTGAAAATAATAATGGAAGAGTAGGCATTTTCGGTATTTCATATCCTGGGTTTTATTCTACCATGGCTTTACCGGAAGCCCACCCTGCTTTAAAAGCGGTATCTCCTCAGGCTCCTGTAACCGATTGGTTTATTGGAGATGACTTTCACCACAACGGCGCCTTTTTTCTGATGGACGCTTTCAGATTCTATTCTTCCTTCGGCCGTGCACGTCCGGAACCTACAACGGAAAGAAAGCCTAGCCTAATACCGCAGACCATGGAGGATAATTATGACTTCTTCTTGGAATTGGGCCCCATTAAGAATGTTAAAACCCAATATTTTGGCGATAGTATCAAATTCTGGAATGATCTAATGGCGCACCCTAACCTGGATGCGTTTTGGAAAGCGCGTAATCCACGCCCTCATCTCAAAAATGTAACACCTGCGGTAATGACGGTAGGGGGCTTTTTTGATGCTGAAGATAGCTTTGGACCTTTTGGCGTATATCGAGCAGTGGAAGAACAAAATAGTCCAAAGACGGAAAACCGCTTGGTGATGGGTCCTTGGTTTCATGGTCAATGGGCTAGAGGTAATGGAGATCGAATGGGGAATGTATTTTGGGGATTTAACTCCGCTGATTATTACAAACAACATATTGAATTGCCCTTCTTTAATCATTACCTCAAAGAAGAAGGTGATATGGATCTTCCAGAGGCTTCGATATTCCTAACGGGTGAAAATACCTGGAATGCTTACGAAGATTGGCCGCCGAAGGGAGCCGTCGAGAAAACACTCTATTTCCATCCAAAAGGAGGCTTGTCTTTTGATACCCCAGCAGGTTCGGAAAGCTTTGATGAATATTTGTCGGATCCCAATCGACCTGTACCTTATACAGAAGATGTTCATATGAACCGTACGCGCGAATACATGACCGACGATCAGCGTTTTGCCAGCCGCCGTCCAGATGTTATGGTGTACGAATCGGATATTTTGGAAGAAGATGTAACGCTTACCGGGCCGATTACAGCTAAGCTATTTGTCTCCACTACCGGTACTGACGCTGACTATGTGGTGAAATTAATAGATGTTTTTCCGGATTTGATGCCCAATTACACGCCCAATGAGAAGAGCGTTCCCATGGGGGGCTACCAAATGATGGTTCGGGGAGATGTATTTAGAGGCCGCTTTAGAAATAGCTTTGAAAAGCCGGAGGCATTTACGCCCGGGAAGGTAACCGAAGTTGAATTTACCATGCCTGATGTGGGGCATACTTTTAAGAAAGGGCACCGCATCATGATCCAGGTTCAAAATTCCTGGTTCCCATTGGTAGATCGTAACCCACAGAAGTTCGTGAATATTTACGAGTGTGATGAATCCGACTTTCAGAAAGCGACCCATCGTATCTATCACGATTCCAGTAGGCCGTCGCAGCTAAAAGTAACGGTTTTGGAAAAATAAGGAGGTGTTGGATGTACTTATCACGCGTAGTCTGGAGACGGTACCTAAGGTTACACGTGTATATGTATCGGTTGAGGCTAGCAGTTAGAAGTGAACTCCTCAATACTTGATGTTAAAATATTCATCCCGTATTTCATTGATCAAGAAATACGGGATGAATGGTTTTAAGAGATGGCAATAATCAAATGCTTCATGACTTAATAACTAAGTCCTCGCCAGCCGTCAATCCCCGTTTTGCCGATCTTGTCTACTTGATCCTTTCGGAAGTCAAAACGGCAGTAATAGTTACTCACAAAGAAGTAGGTCTTACCATTTGGGTGCTTGATGGCAGCATTAATGTTGGTGGGGAGTCCTCTCCAGCCATCAGTCCCGATTATGCCTACCTTGTCCACCTGGTCTTGAAAGAAGTCAAAGCGATAGTATTTATTGCCCACAAAGAAATAGGTCTTACCATTCGGATGCTTGACTGCAGCATCAATATAGGCAGGGAGTCCACGCCAGCCATCAATACCAATTTTACCAATCTTGTCTACTTGATCCTTTTGGAAATCAAAGCGATAGTATTTACTACCGACGAAGAAGTAGGCTTTTCCATTGGGATGCATGATGGCAGCATTGATCTTGGCAGGGAGTCCTCGCCAGCCATCAACACTGGTTCTGCCCACCTTATCTACTTGGTTTTTTTGATAATCGAAGCGATAATATTTATCCCCTACAAAGAAGTAGGTCTTGCCATTGGGGTGGGAGACGGCGGCGTTAGGTACGATTCCCGCTGGATAATTGTTTCCAGCTGCCATTAGCTCCGGCTGCACGACGGTATGGAACTGGCAATCGTTTTGGGCAAAGCAATTGGATTCATTTGCAGCGGTAGCATACTGGGTAGAGGATAAGCCAATCAGCAAAAGCAGGAAGCGGAAAATATGGATGATCTTCATTGGTTAAATATTTAAAGGGTTACTAGATTCATTAAATAGGATTGATACTGCAATTTGCAAACTCCTGCATCCCTTAGCTTCCTCACAATGGATGATTCGATCAATCTCCTCAAAAATGAGGAGTAGAAAAACTCTAGTAATACTTGATGCGTGAGTAACAATGAGATTAGGGGTTGGTACTTTGGTGAGCAGAGTGTCTTTAACCGGGCATTCAGATGAAGGACTGATGTAGTCAGGCCCTTCTCATTTGATGTTTTACTCAGTATTTCTTATTATTTGCTGTATTCTACTTCACAATGGATCTCAGCGTCAGGACGATTTAAATCAGTTCCTCAACTTGATAAGCTTTTAGGCAATGACATTAGGTAAAAGAATTTTCCTTTTCCTCTTTCTGCTCCTTTTTTCCTGTGCTGAAAAAAGTCAGCTTGCTGATGCCAGTAAAGGAACAAAGCAGTCTATGACTACGAGTTCAGGACTTGAAATTCCAACAGGCGTTCCGATAAAGATAGAGGGAAAGCAAATTGAGCTTAATGCTAGTTCTGCGCCACTTTCTTTTCCAGTGCAGAGCCAAACGACTTCATCCGTTATCACCCAAAAGCAGACGCTAGCAGGGGAACCATCCATAAAGAAGGCTATTGGAAAACGACTCCTGGATGATACCCTAAGTACGGCCCCAAAGACTATTCCTGTGAAGGGTATAAGTCAGGTAGCAATCTATCCTAAGCCTGTCCCTGCAACCCCTCCTAAAACTAAGGAAAATGCTACCTCGGATATTCGATTTTGGGGAGTTGAACAAAACTTGAATACTTCTGCTTTCTGGACGATGATCCAAGATCGGAGAGGGGACTTTTGGTTGGGTTCACTCGGGGGAGGAGCGATCCGCTTTAACGGTATCCATTTTGAACACTTCACAGAGAAGGAGGGGCTACCCAGTAATCATATTTTCGCCTTATTGGAAGACAGCAAAGGGCATATTTGGTTTGGTACCCGAGATGGGGGCATTTGTCGGTACGACGGGGCTCATTTTACCTACTTCAATACAGAAAATGGCTTACCACATAATTTTGTCCTTTCCATTTTTGAAGATCACGAGGGGAACTTATGGTTTGGAACTAGAGGTGGCCTGAGTCGCTATGATGGGGATAGCTTTTCGCATTACACTACCGATGAAGGATTGGCTTTTAACGAAGTGATATCGATATTTGAAGATAGTCGAAACCAGCTTTGGATCGGGACAGGGGAAGGATCGGGTTTACATCGGTTTGATGGTCTCAACTTCACTCATTATGATGTGGGAGCAGGGAAGGGTACGAATGATGTCCATGCTATGATCGAAGATAAGCAGGGCCATCTTTGGTTCGGCACCTGGGGTGGGGGAGTGGTACGTTATGATGGCACTTTTTTTTATACCTACACCACCGAGCAGGGACTGAATAGCAATAGTGTTTTATCTATCCTAGAAGATGAGAAGGGGGATATCTGGTTTGGGAATATGGGGGGAGGCGTTACGGCCTTTAATGGAACTGATTTTACCCATTATACAGCGGAAGAAGGATTAAGTAGTAATTATGTCCGTCATATTCTCAAAGATGATCAACACAATATTTGGGCTTGCACTTGGAACACAGGTGTGAATCGAATCAATAGAAGAGGATTTAATCATTTAGCCTCAAAAGGAGTCCTGCAAGAAGAGGATATTATGTCTATTGCAAGCGATGTCAATGGGGATGTATGGCTAGGGACGGACAAAGGGCTCCATAAATTTGATGGAAAACAAGTAACACATTTTATCACTCCTCAAAGCCTCATCCAAACGGGCGTACTATCTATCTTGGTAGACCAACAACAAAATCTATGGCTTGGGGGTAGTGCAGGTGTAAGTCATTTTACCGGAGAGGCGATTAGGGATTTTACCAGAAGAGATGGGCTTCTGGTGGGAGATGTGAGAGCTTTATACCAAGACAAGCAAGGGCATATCTGGCTGGGAGCATATGCCGGGGGCATTATCCGTTTTGATGGAGAAAACTTTCTTCAGTTTTCGGAAAAGGAAGGTTTTATCAGCGACGATGTCGGAGCCATTTATGAAGACTCGAGAGGTCGCTTGTGGTTTGGCACGCTGGGAGGAGGACTTAGCTGTTTTGATGGTACCCACTTTGTTAACTATACCACGAAAAATGGTCTAAGCAACAATTATGTAAGAGCAATTCTCGAGGATACAGAGGGCAATATTTGGTTGGGTACGGAAGATGGTTTGGATCGGTTTGACGGCCGGGTGTTTGAACGTTATTCAACGGAAAATGGCTTACCGCATAATAACATCTCTTCCCTGGCACTCGACAAGGAAGAAAATTTATGGATAAGCACTCAGAAGGGGATTAGTCTTTTAAGATCCAATCAAATGAGGGCTTTTTCGGAAAAAAATGAAAAACCAGCGGAAGTACAGTTCATCAGCTTTGACCGGCAAAATGGTTTATATCATGGCAATATATCGCGAAGGAGCTTCGTAGTAGATCATCAAAATAGGCTTTGGTTTGGCGCTACGGATGGACTGAAGATGTTTGACCTCGATCGGTTTCAATTATCCGATGAGCCACCGCAAAGCGTAAAGGTGAGTCACCTTCAAGTGAATCAAACTTTTATCGATTACCGTCAATTAGCTGATAAAGAGTATAGCCAAGAACTATTTGCTGAAACCGAGTTTAGAGCCAACTTAGATTCAGTTATTGCTTTTCAAAATTTGCCGACTCGGTTGCGACTACCTTACCACTTTAATCACTTGACCTTTCACTTCTCAGCCATAGATTGGGCAGCTCCGAGCAAAATACAGTATAGTTATAAACTGGAAGAGGTAGACAAAAGCTGGAGCCCACCACAATCGGAGCCCAAAGTGGACTATCGCAACTTAATCCACGGGAAATACACCTTAGCGTTGAAAGCAAAAGGGCAATCTAACCGCTGGAGTGAACCTGTGAATTATACTTTCACCATTACACCTCCCTGGTGGCGTACCTGGTGGGCATATCTGTCCTATTTCCTCGCATTTTCTTTTCTGATCTATCAATTGTATCAACTGCAATTGTCACGAAGATTGGCGATGGAAGAGGGCAAACGACTTAAAGAAATCAATCAAATAAAGAGCAGTATCTATACAAATATCACACATGAATTTCGTACACCTTTAACCGTCATTCATGGCATGACAGAGGAGCTAGAAGAGAGCCTATCCAAGGAGGTCCTTCCTAAAACATCACTGATCAAAAGAAACAGTCAAAAGCTGTTATCGATGGTGAATCAATTGCTTCAGCTATCCAAACTGGAAGTCAATAAAGAGAAGTTACATCTACAGCAACAAGATGTGATTGCTTTTATCAAATACCTAGCGGCCTCCCACGAATCAATGGCTTTTTCAAAAAGAGTCAACCTCCAGTGTTATAGTGAAGAGCCACTCTTAATCATGGATTTTGATGCCAAAAAACTGGAAACCATCCTCACCAATCTGCTTTCAAATGCCATTAAATTCACCAATGAATACGGTAAAGTTTTGGTAGTAGTTAAAAGGATAAACCAATTGAAGGGGTCTTTGGTAGAAGTTAAAGTGACAGATACGGGAATTGGAATTCCTGAAAAAGAACTACCTCATATTTTCAATCGCTTTCACCAAGTTAATAATGATGATCAGTATCAGGGAACAGGCATTGGCTTGGCGCTTGTCAAGGAGTTGGTGAAATTAATGGATGGAGAAATCCAAGTAGAAAGTAAGGCCAATGAAGGAGCAACCTTTATCCTACACCTACCCATCCACAATAAGGCACCCTTTGCTCCCGATTCTCCAAAAAATCGTGGTGCAGAAAATACCGCTTCTCCTGAATTTATATCAAGAGCGACAAGTGAAAGGCTAGTTGAAGATGGCCTTCCTGTACTGTTGATCATCGAGGATAATTTGGATATCATCCAATACCTGCAAACCTGCCTATCCGACCATTATCAGCTGATCATTAGTCGAAATGGTGAAGAAGGACTTGAAAAGGCTTTTGAAAAAGTGCCGGATATTGTCATTAGTGATGTCATGATGCCCAAGATGAATGGCTTTGAGCTCTGTACCGCTATAAAGCAAGATGAACGCACCAACCATATTCCCGTCATTCTTTTAACGGCTAAAACTACCGTAGATGACAAGTTGAAGGGACTTTCGAGTGGAGCCGATGCCTACCTTACAAAACCTTTTGAAAAGCGGGAATTACTGATTCGCTTAGATCAGTTGTTAGCTACAAGACAAGTCCTCCAGCAAAAGTACTTGGCAGAACTAAGTGAAGACCTTGCATCTCCTGTGGAACCGGAGCGCCCAAGCCAGCACTTTATACATAAGGTTAGGCAATTGGTACTTGATCATTTGTCTGATGATCGTTTTTCGGTAAATGAATTGGCAGCTAGCCTCCACTTAAGCCGTTCTCAGTTGCATAGGAAAATAAAGGCCCTAACGGGTATGTCTACTTCCAACTACATCCGACACATTCGCTTATTAAAAGCGAAGGAACTACTTCAAAGTTCGGACGAAACCGTCTCAGAAATACTATTCAAAGTAGGCTTTAACTCTCCCGCCTACTTCTCCCAAGCCTATAAGAAAGCTTTTGGCATCTCACCTAGTGCCGAAAGAGAACAATGATGCATGATCATCCTTCTCCAGAATGCTAGGACCTTGCTTCAGGAATTGACCGCCTCTATTTATTGAGGTTGTCTGTAAGTTTATGAAAAACAATGTGTTGTGGTGGTTGTACAACACATTTGCAACATGAGTGATAGCTGTCTCTGCCCTCCTGCGTAATTTCAGTTATAGATTTTGCACCACTAGCTAAAGCAGGGCGATCCATGTGTATCTAGTTTTGAGACTACATTAAAAATCTTTAAAAACAGATATTCATGAACAGCTTATATCTAAGCTTTCGCCTGGTCTTAGTTGCCGTTTTAGGTCTCTCCAGTATAGCGATTAATTATAGTTGCGAGAAGGCAGATGGGATGGAGCCCGTTAACGAAGCCAAGGATCAAAGAGTTGAGGAGAAGCTCTTTTCTCAATATACCCTCGATAGTTTTCCCATGAAAATCTTTGTACCCCGAGAGTATGAGAATGATAAGAATCTGCCTGTGGTGTATTTATTGGACGGCCTTCTTCCTTCGCCACTCGATAACGTGGTTTTCTTTGACGAAGTAGTTGGATCCATGCAAAAAATAGGATTGAAGGCGATTCTGGTAGCAGTGGGAGATAAAAAAGGGGTGGCTAGAGAGGAAGATTTTTTGGGTCAAGGTTGTAGAGGTACCGTAATCGGATTTGATAATTTCTTCAATTTTCTCACGAAAGAACTCGTCCCCCATATCGATGGTAAGTATGAAAGTGATCGTACCAAAAGGACATTGATTGGGCACTCCCATGGAGGTAACTTTGCTTACAATGCTTTCTTCAATGAAGATCCCAATAACATTATTTTCCGTGGATACATTGCCGTAGACCCGACCGAGTGCGACAATAATGTGCTAGTGGAGCGAATCAATAGCATGGATTTCCCAAATGATGCGCGCATGAAAATCCATCTCTCCGAAGTAGATTACGATGTTGAAAAAGTATATAACTTCCTCAAGGACAAAGATTTTCCTTGGCTATTTATGGATTTTGAGCGATATCCAGATGAAAATCACGTTAGCGTCACTCGCCCTTCCATTCGGAAAGGACTACAGTTTGTTTACGGTATTTAGTGTTTGGCCCCATACTTCTTAGGCTGCTCGCATTACTTAATATCAGCTCGTGATGTAAGTGGGAAATTGGGAGCGGCTGATCGCTACTAAAATCAAATGAAAAAAGGCCGATCACATCGTGATCGGCCTTTTTTTGTAGATCCACTAGGACTTCCCGACAATTCCGATGGATGGTCGGGATAAACTTCTCGTCCCATTAGGTCTTAATGCACAAAAGGCCCCAACTCTGTGAGTTGAAGCCTTTTCGTCAGTAGACCCACTAGGACTCGAACCTAGAACGACAGGACCAAAACCTGCTGTGTTGCCAATTACACCATGGGTCTTTACCAGTTTTTGAAGATAAGCGTCCTTTTCTCCAAAAGCGATGCAAATATATAACAATTTCCCCTTCCAGAAAAGTTCCAGCAGGATATTTTTTAGAGATATTTTTTGGGCTTACATCGTACCCTGAATTAGAGGGATTTAGCCCTGCGCTTCGCCCTCTCGCCGCTTGCGGTAGGCAACGGCACCCCGGTACATCAGACCTGCAAAGAGGACCAGACCGATGAGGAGGTAGATGTAATTGATCGTTCCAGCTTTCCCTAGTACTGCAATGAAAGAAATGGCGGCCAGGAAGAGGGTAGGGATCTCGTTGAAAAGGCGAAACTTAAAGGAGGACATCACTGTTTTGCCCGCCTCCAATTTGCGGATCACGCCCTTACAATACCCGTGGTAACCTGAAAGCAAGATGAGTAGGGTTAATTTGATGTGCATCCAGCCCATTTGCAAATAGACGGGGTTGGCCACCAGCATAGCCACGCCTGCTATCCACGTGAGAACCATAGCTGGCGTCAGGATAATCTTGTACACCCGCCACATCATGGCATTGAACTCCTTTTGTAATATGCCTTTCTCCGGCTCCGGCCTGTCGCCTGCTTCGACAAAGTATACAAAGATGCGTGCCAAATAAAACATGCCAGCAAACCAACTGACGAAGCCTATTACGTGTAAGGCTTTGAAGATTAGAAGGGTATTCATGCTCTTTTTTATAGCAATATAGGGAAAAGGGTGAGTAAGCGATGAGGGGATCTGGGATCGGGACCTCAATTTTTACATAAGAGAGACGGATGAGGGAGAAGATGACATAGGGGAGACGGATAGAGGTTAGAAGGTAGATGATAGAAGTCAGAAGTTAGATGAAAGAGGACAGATGAAAGAGGTAAGAAGTTGGAAGGTAGAAGTCAGAGGACAGATGGACCTGTCTCGTACTGAAATAAGTTTACAGTTATAGA
>ENA-UENX01000401-UENX01000401.1-marine-metagenome-genome-assembly--contig:-NODE-401-length-19017-cov-3.247577_pt1 | contig 19017 bp, 14 predicted proteins | sample MGYA00237875_ERZ529327 | MGnify/ENA primary metagenome ERZ529327 (study PRJEB26372, sample SAMN05368347) | marine metagenome | biome: cultured habitat; feature: ocean water; material: water; isolation... | reverse complement strand
CACCCCTAAGGTTTTCCTCAAGTAGTCGAAATAAGAGGTACTACGAATGTAGTTTTGTAGCTCCTCCTCAGAAACATCAATAGCATGGATCCCCCCGTTGAGCACCTTTAGTAATTGTTCTTTCCCTGCCTTGCTCAGTGGAGCTTGTTGAGCAGCCTCTTCGTGCGATAACTTATCCCTCATAATTATACCCTCTACATAATTCGGATAATTACAGAAAGGATGTTTGACCACTTTATCTTCTCCGAACACATCTCTATTGAAGAAAGTGACAGCTCCTAGATTATTGCGTTGATAAAAGTCTTTGTCATAGGCCGTTTCAAATGCCTCCACTTCTATGCCGATGTCCTTCAGAAGCGTTTGAACAATTGGGCTTGCTTTTTGGGGTTCAACAATGGATTGAGAGCCGCCATGTCCTAGCCGAATTTTGCCATTAATTGTATGTTCATTGCGTTTCGCATGTCCGCCAAAATCGTCATGATTGTCCAAAATCAGGATTTTCTTATCCTTACCATTTTTCTGTTGGTAGAAATAGGCAGCTGATAGACCACTAATTCCTCCACCTACTACCACCAAATCATAATAACCCTGAAGCCCTTCCACAGGGCCCCAATCCGATTTATTGTTCCAAGCTCGGCTATGTGCATGTGTGTTTGACCCTGGGTGGCTACCCCTTAAGCCAGTTTGCGCGGGAGGATAGTAGGGTAAATCAAGAGCTTCCGATCCAGCCTCGGAGCGGCACCCAAAAGGAAGGACAGTAGCCCCTACTGCCATTAAAGTTCCATTGATAAAATTCCTTCTCGTTATTTCACGCATCACAGTAAGTAAGTTACTAATGAACATCCATGCGAGGCTCCTCAAATTATCGCCATAAACTCGGAGTCTACCTATATATAGAAATAAAGATGGAAGCACCAGACTCCTTGGGCTTAGCATAAAGGTATAGAGAATATTGCAAAGCTGTTTACCTTATGTCTTCCAAGTCCACCGAAGTCTGGATCGAAGGTTGAAAGGCAAATATCTAGCAAATTGGAGCGTCAAAGGACTTTGGAATTGCATTCGCTCGTTCACTGGACTTGATAAGGCTATATGTTTTTTCGTTTCTTTTGTTATCTCCATTTTTCGAAGAGATACTTGCATTCTAAGCACAATAAAAGAAAGGCCTGTAAACTACATGCTTACAGGCCCGCAAAGTTCTAAGTGTTTTTCTTTTACAACTTAGCTGCCACCACAGCTTTGGATTTGACCTTATTAGCATTTGGCTTGCACTGGGCCGGTTGACAGGAACTAGGTTTGCAATCGGGTGATTTCGCCGTTTTTTGGGTAGTGGTGGGCTGACTTGCCAATACTACCTGTGCTATAGAAGCCATAGCTGCAGAGGTAGCGGTCATAGCGGCGCAGCAACCTGGAGGGCATGGCCAGCAGCAAGGGTCGTCTTTTGAGCAGTCAGCTTGCTTGGCAAGCTTGGCTGTGGCCGTCGTTTTATCGGCTTTGGCTTTGCAAGCAGCAATCTTTTCAGGGGAACAAGAAGAAGTCGCGGTCTGTGCCGAAAGTCCAGCTACCAACAGGCAGCATACGAGAGTTAAAGCAAATCGAAATACTTTCATGGTGAAATAATTTAATTGATGATTAATTCGATGTGCCAAAGGTATAGGCAGTTCGTGCTGCTTTGTGTTTCACACTTGTTAGGCACTTGTTAAAGAGCTGTTAAACGCAAGGTGAGAGCGGGCGAAATAGGTTTTCTTTGTAGTGGAATCATCAGAAGACCTATGAAAAGATTTAACTATGGTTGGTGGATCATTGGCGCCTCGGCATTAGCCCTGACTGCTTTGATCTTTTTTCAGTTACGGTGGATTCAACATTCAACGGAACTCCTACAAGAACAATTCAGTCATCGGGTAGATATGGCCTTATGCAATGCGGTAGAACAAATGGCTGGAAGCAAGAGCTGTGCAGATATCAGTACCACTTGTGCCACCAGTAGTAACAAAGAAGGCTGTCAAACGAAACTGGATTCCATTTTCCGTACGGAGGAAGGTGACGCAGTTTTAAAAGAGGCATTGGCTTTTTACAAACTAGATATGCCCTATGAGATCAGTGTGCTGGAAAAACCGGCGGATGCACCCAATGCGCACAGTTGCTCTCTATCCCCACTAATTGAAGACGAAAATCACTATCTCAATATTGACTTTGCAAATCAGGAGTCATTCATTCTGGACCGCTTAGGTTTTATGGCCTATTCTTCCTTTGCCATTATCCTTTTCATCGCGCTGGTCTTTGTGATTTCATCTTACTACTTAATTCGGCAGAAACGAATGAGCGAAAGAAACCTGGATTACTTCAACCACATGACTCATGAATTTAGAACCCCACTGACCAATATCAAGTTAGCCAGCAAACTCCTATCTAAGAAGCAAAGCCTAAATGGAGACAGCAAATATCTAAATATCATTCAGCAAGAAAGCGCCCAATTAATGGAGCAGGTAGATCGCGTGCTTCATCTGGCAAAATTGGAGCAGGAAGAATATGTACTCAAGAAAGAGCAGATCAGCGCACCCCAATTGGTGGAGAAGATTTTGCAAGAAATGAGCCTGCAGATTTCAAGAAGTGAAGCGGATGTAAGCTACACACAAAGTCCCAACCTCCCTCCGCTCCTAGGTGATCCCTTTCATCTCGGGAACGCCATCCGAAATCTGCTGGACAATGCTTTGAAATACTCCCAAAAAGGAGCAAGGATTGAGATCATCTTGAAAGACACTCCTCAAGGGCTACTAATTCGGGTAAGTGACAATGGACCAGGCATCAGTCAAGCCCAGCAAAAGCGTATGTTCCAAAAATTCCAGCGCGGAAACAATGCCCTAGTGACCGGGCAAAAAGGCTTTGGGTTAGGCCTCGCTTATGTCAAGAAGATCATCGAGTTGCATCAAGGACAAGTCAAACTACTTAGTTCTACCCAAAGCGGTACTTGTATTGACATTCACCTACCTCACACCCAAAAACTCGCCTATGCCTAAGGGAGCAAGAATTTTAGTAGTTGAAGATGATCTGAATTTGGGCTTCCTCCTGATGGAGTTCCTAGAAGGAGCAGGGTACCAAGTAAAATGGTGTAGAGATGCACTAGCTGGACTCGCCCAATTTAAGAAGCAAACGGTGGATCTCTGTATACTAGACGTGATGATGCCCGGCATGAATGGCTTTAGTCTCGCCAAACATATCTTCGAGTCTGACCACCGCACGCCCTTCCTTTTTCTCACGGCTCGCTTGCTGAAGGAAGATCGAATGAAAGGGTATCAACTGGGCGCTGAAGACTATATCACCAAACCCTTTGATGAAGACGAGCTGCTGTGCAAGATCAAAGTGATCTTACGACGACAGAAATATGCAGCCAAAGCGGAACTTCCTAACCAATTTCAACTGGGAGAATTCCTATTCGATGTCCAACGACAGGAGTTGATCAGAAACGGCGAGCTACAACGCATCACGGAAAAGGAAACGGCTGTCCTTCAATTGCTCTGTCAGCACAAGAATCAAATCCTTCGTAGAGATGAGGCGGTAGAACAGATATACGGTAAAAATGATTACTTCCTGGGCCGTAGTTTTGACGTATTCATCTGCCGCCTGCGTAAATTGTTAACCCCAGACCCTAATGTGAGTATTGAAAATGTTTTCAAGGTTGGCTTTATCCTGAATGTGAAGGACGGAACTGGCACAGAATCCCATATCTGATTAGCGTAGCTACAGCAATTCGGGTATATTTGGGGCATGAAACCCAATTCACCTCGACTGTATACCAAGTCTTCCGTACTCCTTAGTCTGCTATTGTTCCTTTTTGCCTGTAGCCCTAATGATGCACCCACGAACCCAAAGCTTGAAAAGATAGATAAGATCGTCGATAGCCTCTTCAGTGCGCAAGATTGGCCAGCACTTAGCATAGGCATTATTAATGCTGGGCAAATTCATGACTTACACCGGGGCCAACTGCTAAATGGCCAAGCTCCCAAGTCTTCCACCTTATATGAAGTGGCTTCTTTGACCAAGACCTTCACGGGTACCCTCTTGGCCCATGCTATAGTAGATGCTAAAGCAGAGATCGATCAGGATATTCGACAACATTTACCAGATAGTTTCCCCAACCTTGCTTACGAAGGAATGCCGATTACCTTTCGACATTTGGCTACGCATCAGAGTGGGTTGCCCCGCTTCTTTCCAGACACGCCAGGCCTTTTTGATGAACCAGATTGGGACAACTTGCCTGCACGTATCAATGCATTGCAAGAAGGATTTACGAAAGCAGACTTCTTCCAAAGTCTTAGCTTAGTACAATTGGATACGGTTCCTGGCTCCAATTTCATCTATTCCAATGCTGGTCCCAATCTCTTGGGCTACCTGCTGGAAAACATGTATGAAAAGACTTATGAAGATCTGTTACAAACAAAAATCCTAGCTCCGTTAGGAATGACTGGGACCCAGTTACATATCACCGCTGTCGATACCAGTCAATTGGCCTTCGGTAAGAATATGAATGGCAAACGGATGCCGGTGCGTGCTGAAAAAGGTATGATGGCGGAGGGAGGCTTATTCACCTCTACAGCAGACATGATCAAATACATGCAATTCCACCTAGATACCACCTCAGCCGTAGCCCTGGCAGCTCGTCAAGAATTATGGAATGGACAATTCGGCGATTTCGAAGCCGGTCTATTTTGGCAGATTTTCAAAGATGGGAATAATCCAGATCGGATTTTTCAGAATGGTGGCGCCTATGGCACCTCCTCCTGGGTAACATTGATTCCAGAATTGCAATTAGGTGTATTTCTGGTCACGAATTATGCAGGAGAAGGTGTGCATCAACAGTTGAATCAAATGGCGGATCAGATATTAGCCGTGCTCCAAGACCAGCATTAGGATTTTAAATCAAACCTACATCAGTTAGAATTTCCAGCACCGCTGGGCCATCATGCGCAAACACTTGCTGCATGGCCTGATCTAGTTCTTCCCCTTTTTGGGTTACTCTAATGCCCAGCGCTCCACAAGAAGTCGCATACTCAGCAAAGTTCGGGTTGTGTAGACTAGTCTTCCACACCTCTAATTCTGCAGCACGTTGTTCCTTGGAGATTTTACCCAATTCACTATTATTCAACAAGATTAGCTTGATATTCATATTGTATTTCACCGCCGTAGTGATCTCGCCTAAATACTGCACAAATCCTCCATCCCCAGCTACAGCGACGATGGATCGTTCATGCCCCACAGCGGCCCAAGCACCGATGGCAGCAGGATAAGCAAAACCAATGGAACCCAAATAGCCGGACATCAGGAAAGAATTATTTGACTTGCTTTCGTAGTAGCGGCCGAAGGAATAGGCATTATTTCCCACATCCACACACATGACTGCGTCTTCTGGTGCCAAGCGATTCATCGCCTCAAAAACGGCAATCGAACTCACCCCATGGCCATGATCATCGCGCAAACGCTTCGCTTTCTCTTTCTTCCAAATCTCCCAACGCTCCGCTAGCTCTCCTCTTTGATCTTCTGCCTGCAAATCCCTTTGCAGGCCATCTCGCAGAGCTTTCACCGTCACGGATATCTCACCCCATAACTGACAATCGATTTTATGGAATTTACTCAATGCCAAAGGATCGAAATCCACTTGAATAATCGTCTTTTTATGGGTAATGCCGGTATGTTTCGAAAAGGAAGCACCTAGCGCCAAAATGACATCACATTCATTCATAAACCAAGAAGCCACTGGCGTTCCACTTCTTCCTAAAACGCCACCTGCCAATGGATGGCTATCAGGAATCTGCCCCTTCCCTTTGAAGGTGGTCATGACCGGACAATTCAAGTGCTCGGCGAGAGCAATAATCTCCGGCATGTGGAATTTAGAGCCATGTCCAGCGATGATAATGGGACGTTTAGCCTGTTGCAAGTGGGCAATGGCCTGCTCTAGCATCTCCTTGGGAGGGGAGATTTGCTGGGGCGTGATGCGGCCTTCCGGCGTCTGTGCCTCTGCTCCTTCCTTGGCTGGCAGGGTTTGCATTTCATCGGGGAAGGTCAGGTGTGAAACATCACGGCGAAGGATAGCATGCTTGACCGCCAAGCTCATCAATTCTGCGTGTTTGCTATCTTTTTGAGCACGGTGGTTGAAGGCTGCTACCGACTGAAAAGCATTTACCAGGTCAAGCTCTTGGAAATTACCCGTACCGACCACTTGGGTGGCCACCTGACCAGTTAAGGCCAAGATGGGGGCACGGTCTACTTTGGCATCCCAAAGGCCAGTGAATAGGTTGGTCGCACCAGGACCAGCGATGGTAAAACAAAATGCGGGTTTCCCCATCAGTTTTCCGTAAGCTGACGCAGCAAAGGCTGCGGCCCCTTCATGTCTAATGCCATAGAAACGAATGTTCCCTTTCCCTTCTTGTCTGCGAATCGCATCGGCCAATCCGAGATTCGAATGGCCCACCATGCCAAAGCCTACCTCTACTCCCCAATTAACCATCGTTTCCACCATCACATCTGTAATCGTAGTCTCATGTGGCGGTTCCACAGGAACTCCAATGTATACGCCGTCTTTCCGAATTTCTACCGGAAAAGTATCAACTGCATCATCAAAGCCACCTGGTGGGCGGCCCGTCAGCGGATGATAATCCCATCCGTGCCAAGGGCACCGCAGAAATCCTTTTTCGATGGAACCTTCTCCCAATGGCCCACCTTGATGGGGGCATTTATTCGTGAGGCAACCAAATTCGCCTTGGTAATGGGTGAGGCAAAAACTCTGGTGGGCAGCAGTGACGGTGGTAACACGCCCTTCTGGAAGGTCCGCAGGGTTTTCTAGCACCTTATGCCATTCGATGTTCTTTGACATGGATATTGATGTTATTACAGGTTCTTCGGTGATTGTTTGATCAAGTTCGATTGCTTGTTGTCGCTTAAGTTAGGAAACTCTACGGAAAGTCGAACCACGGGATTCATTATAATCGATCCAAAGGTCTGTTCTAGACTTCGCTTTGCGATTTCTTTCCATTCGATAGGTGAGCACATTTCCTTTCCCTATCTTTATTGGCTAAACGACATTAGACGACCAGAGCTTTAAACTTGATCAGCCCGTATGAGAACTCTAGCAGTTGCCACATCCCTTTGTGCAACCTTCCTGATTCTAAGCCCAGGATTCCTCCTGGCCAACAACGATGATGATGACTTCAGCATTCGCATTGCCCGAGCTCAAGAAGAAATTCAGATAGATGGTGTTCTGGATGAAGCCATTTGGCAGAATGCGGATATCGCTACCGATTTCTGGATGAGTTTTCCTGTTGATGACCGAAAAGCAGATCGCAAGACCGAGGTACGCCTGACTTATGATGAGAATTTTCTTTATGTTGGCATCACCTGCCATGGGGATCGGGATTATGTGATTCAAACCCTCAAACGGGATCTAGACTTTTGGCGGGGAGATGGCTTTGCCATCGTACTCGACCCTGTGGCCCAGAAAACGAATGGATTTGTTTTCGGGATTAACCCTGCCGGAGTGCAAATGGAAACCCTCATTACCGGATACACAGGTAATAGAGGAGGTCCCCCGCGGGGCATGAATCAGAACTGGGACAATAAGTGGTTTGGGGAGGTCATGTCTTACGATGATCGCTGGACGGCGGAAATGGCCATTCCCTTCAAAACCTTGCGCTACGAGGAAAACCGTACAGAGTGGGGGGTGAATTTCATCAGGAGTGATATGAAAGACAATAGCTATCACACCTGGTCAAAAGTACCTTTACAGTTCCGTTCCATTGACTTGGGCTATACGGGCTCTATGATCTGGGATCAAGCACCTGCCAAACAGAATGGAAACGTAGCCTTTATTCCCTACATCAACAGTTCATCCACGCAGGATTTCACAGAAAAGACACCGGCTGACTACAAGACTGCAGTAGGCTTCGATGCCAAAGTGGCCGTGACGCCTGCCTTGAATTTAGATTTAACCTTGAATCCGGACTTCTCCCAAGTAGAGGTAGATCAACAGGTTACCAATGTGACCCGCTTCAGCATTCGCTTGCCAGAACGAAGGACTTTCTTTTTGGAGAATGCTGATGTCTTCGAAGATTTTGGCCGGGGACAGGCCAGACCCTTCTTTTCGCGACGAATTGGTTTGGACGAGGATGGGAATACCATTCCCATTCTTTACGGATTGCGGCTAAGCGGGAATATCGATAAGAAACTCCGCATTGGCTTGATGAATATCCAAACAAAAGCTAACGACATCCAGACAGACCAAAACTATACGGCTTTTGCTTTTCACCGGCAGATTTTTAGCCGCTCTACTATCAAAGGTTATTTCTTGAATCAGCAGAGTATGGAAGGGAGTGAGATCAACTTCCAGAATTATAGCCGAAATGTAGGAGCTGAATTCACTTACTTTTCTAAGGATGGAAAAGTGAGGGCTTGGGGTGGCTATGGTCAATCCTTCAAGCCGAATATTACGGATAAGGATCAGTTTTACAAGTTTGGCGTAAGGTATACCACGAAAGAGTTTGGAGCAATTTACAGTGCTTCCACTCAAGGCGATAATTATTACCAGGACATGGGCTTCCTACAGCGCGTAAACAATTACGATGCGGAACGGGATACGACCATCCGTTTAGGCTATACCAGTCACACTGCCGGAATGGATTATCGCATTTTCCCGAAAAAGGAGAATACAAAATGGCTTTATACTACTTGGCGCCTGTACAATACCCTTTACCTCAACAACGACTTGAGTTTCAACGAAAGCAACACGCGTCTGTCCTATACGCTAACCTATAACGGTAGAAGTGAACTGGGCTTTGAATGGAGTAATCGTGTCATTGACCTCTTGTTCCCATTCTCCTTTACCGACGAAACACCTCTACCGGCCAAAACCTATCAATTCAATAGTTTGGAAGTCAGTTTTACTTCTGACAGTCGTAAAACGTTTAGCTATGAATTAACGGGTAGTTACGGGGGATTTTACAACGGAACTCGTTCCAATCTAATGCTCACGATGAAGTACCGAGAACAACCCTGGGGCAGCTTTGGGGCGACCTTGGATTTCAATGATTTACAGTTTCCCGATCCTTTTGGTTCACGTCAGATTTTTCTATTGGGCCCTCGGATAGAGATCGGATTCTCCAGAAATCTATTCTGGACTACCTTCCTACAATGGAATACCCAAGGAGATAATTTCAACATAAATTCACGTTTGCAGTGGCGCTTTAAACCCATGTCTGATGTTTTCCTCGTATATACAGATAACTATGGTTTGGAACTATTCGCACCCAAAAACCGAGCCTTAGTCTTGAAGGTCAATTATTGGTTGAATTTGTAAAGGAAGGAACATGGATAAAGCGACCATTCTCATCCCAGACATAAGTGGATTCACGGAATTCTTAAGTCAGACGGAAATTGAGCATAGTACGCACATCATCAATGAACTGCTAGAAATCATCATTGCCGAAAATAAACTCGATTTTTTTCTGTCCGAGATTGAAGGTGATGCAGTGCTCTTCTATCGAAAAGGGGAAGCTCCTACGAGGGAATCCCTGATAGAACAATGCCTCCTCATGTTTAGAGCTTTCCACCATCAACTCAAGATCATTGCCAGAGATACGGTTTGTCAATGCGGGGCCTGCCAGATGACCCACAATCTTAATCTGAAGTTCATCGTACATGCTGGGGAATTGTTTGAATACAAGATCAATCGCTTCGTCAAGGCATCCGGAATTGACATGATCATCGCCCACCGCTTACTGAAGAATCAGGTGCCTGGTGATGAATACATCTTGATATCGGATAAACTTGGTGGACCAGCAGGTCATGAAGTGGGAGATACCAGTTTAAGTTGGCACAAGGCCGAAGATCGTTATGATTCGATTGGCGCTGTTCCATACCACTACACCACCCTCCAAGCGATCAGAGAGGCTATCCCTCCCCCTCCCCATAGAGACAATCCTGCTTTAGAACAAATAAGTCCGGATGATCGAACCCTGTCCATAAAGGTCATGGCCCCGATGAAACACGTTTATCAGACACTGGTGAATGTCGAAAAAAGGGTATTGTGGGTCAATGGCATGAAAAAAGTAGATTGGCAACCTTCAACAGAGCGCCTGGGCACTAAACATGTGTGTTTCACCAATGGGCTACGGCTGGAACATACCATCATCAAGACCGAATTCGAAGCCAGTGAGATTAGATACTATGAAAAGGTCCGTTTCCTGGAACTACTCACGGAAGTCATGAACTTATACCAAGTAAAGAAATTGACTGAAGAGGAAAGCGAAATAGCTTTGACGATTAAAATGCAGAGAAGTTATCTGATTCCCCGCTTCATTTTTAACACGATGGTCAAGGGGATTAAGAACGATCTGGAGAATTTGAAAACGCTTTGCGAAAATGAACTACAGCAGGAAACGAGCTTAAGTGCTGTAAAATAGCCTTTTAAGCGTCAAAGGTGCCTGAAATGCTTTTCCAAGCGCCTCTATTTTTTTAACTTGAGCGAAAATTCGCGACTATGGAAGCTTATGCTCAAGTACTCAATTATGCCATTCCCTTTTTTGTGATCCTAATCTTGATCGAGGCAGTTGCTGCTCGGTGGAAGGGGGTGCAAGTAAATCGAGGAGCAGATACCATTTCCAGTCTAAGTTCGGGAATTACCAACACGATTAAAGATGTTCTTGGGCTTACCGTAGTCATCATAAGTTATAACTTCTTTCTCCAATATTTGACTGTCTTCCAAGTAAAAGAAACTTGGTTGCTCTACGTGATTGGCTTTGTGGCCTTAGACTTTGCAGGCTATTGGATGCATCGATGGAATCATACTATTAATTTCCTTTGGAACCGTCACATTATTCACCATAGTAGCGAGGAGTTCAATCTGTCTTGCGCACTGCGTCAGTCCATTTCTGTTATCTTTTCCTTTTTCAATATTCTACTAATTCCAGCAGCATTATTCGGGGTACCAACCCATGTAATCGCCATTATCGCGCCTTTGCATTTGTTTGCTCAATTCTGGTATCATACTACCCTGATCGATAAGATGGGTTTCCTGGAATATTTCCTGGTAACGCCTTCCCACCATCGCGTTCATCACGCGATGAATGAGCAGTATCTCGATAAGAACTACGGTCAAATTTTCATTATTTGGGATCGCATGTTCGGTACTTTCCAGCCTGAGCTTAGTGATGTACCCGCAGTGTATGGAGTAAAGAGGCCGGTGAAAACGTGGAATCCGATCATTATTAATTGGCAACATTTAGGATTATTATACCTGGATGCCTGGCGTACTAAAAATTGGCTAGACAAACTCAAAATCTGGTTTATGCCGACGGGTTGGCGACCAGCAGACGTCATTGATAAATACCCCGTAGCTGCCGTCCAAGATGTCTACAATTTTCAGAAATATGAGACCAACCTCTCGAAACCTTTATTGGCTTGGTCTTGGTTTCAAATGATCGTCACGATCACTTTGATGTTTCATCTAACCAATAATATTGCGGACCTATCCTTCACGCATATTTTGCTGTATGGCGGCTTCTTGTTCGTATGCATATTCAGCTATACAACCTTGATGGATAAATCTAGATATACCTTGTGGGCGGAAGGTGTCAAGGCGGGAATAGGCCTGGGGATTTTATGGTGGCAAAGCGGTTGGTTTGGTTTAGAGAACTTCTCCGTTGCATTGACCTTTGTCTTGGCAGCCTATTTTCTGTTCTCCTTTGCCATGGTAGCCTTCTTCATGCGAAAAGAAGCACAGTGGGTTCAGGTTCAAGCCTAAGCTATGCCTAAACAAGCCATCCTTCTCTTTCTCTTTTTGTGGCTAAGCGGCTTTGGCTGGACACAAGGAAGTATTGACCTATCTACTTTGAAGTCCAATGTATTGGATCTTAAGGGACGGTCTGGCAACGTACAGGTCCAAGGAAGTTGGAAAGGAGATCGCCTGATTCTAAAAAACGCGCAAAATTTAGTTCTCAATTTCCGATCAAGCGTAAAGATTGAATCTACTCATAGAGAAGATGCGCTCATCTTGGAAAACCCCGTCAAACTCACAATCAAGGGTAACCGAAAATTACACCTCAATCAAAGCATCACCGTATGGGGAAATGCCCGCCAACTCAACTTAGAGGGTATTCGGATAACCGGCGCGCACACTGGCATTCGGGTAAATCAAGATCAACCCTATCAAGACATTACCATTAGCAACTGCGTCATCAAGGGATGTCAGTACGAAGGCATCTATATCGGTCCGCACTACAAAAGTGAAAAGCAATTGGCCCGCGTGATCGTTCGCAACAATCAGATTAGCGATTGCGGATGGGATGGAATCCAGGTCGGTAATTGTTCTCAGTTCGAAATCGAAGCCAATAAGGTGACTCGATGCGGTACAAAACAAGAATGGGGTCAAGATTTCGCCATCACGATCAACCCCGGCAGTCAGGGTAAACTCAGAAACAATAAAATAAAGGGTAAGATACAAGCCTTGGACAGTCGTGTCTTTTTCGAATAATCCGTAACTTAGTTTCAAACCACTTTAAACATGTTCTGTCCTACAAGCCTGGGGTCAGCTTTATCCCCTATATATCCTACTAAGCTAAATATACTTAGCCTCCTCAGTTTATTCCTATTGTATGGATGCTCGTCCGACCTAGCTCCGCCAGCTGCCGAGAATTGGCCCATGTACAGCGCCGATGCCAACGGCAGCAAATACTCACCCCTCCAGCAAATAAATGCTGATAATGTTACACAGCTCGAACCGGCTTGGATTTTGGAAACCGGCGACCATCGTACCGCTCCACGATCCACCATCCAGTGCAATCCCGTCATTATTGATAGCATCATCTATCTAACTACACCCGGGCTAAAAGTGCTGGCTGTGCATGGCGCGACTGGTGAGGAACTTTGGCGCTTTGATCCCTACGAAGGACGTTCAGCAAGTGGAGTGAATCGGGGAGTCACCTATTGGCCAGACGGAGAAAGCAGTCGCCTTTTCTATGTAGCCGGATCTTCGCTCTATGCCTTGAATCCCCGCTCTGGCGAAAAAATCGAAAGCTTCGGAAAGGCCGGTGCTGTTGATCTATATGAAGGTCTCGGCAAGCCCGTAGATTTCACTTGGGTTACAGCTGCTACTCCCGGTATCGTCTTTGAAGATCTACTAATTATGGGTACCACCCTCGGTGAAGGGCCAAGTCCGGCAGCACCAGGCCACATTAGGGCTTATGATGTTAAGACCGGAGAAATCCGTTGGGTATTCCATACTATTCCGCAACCCGGAGAGTTGGGTTATGAAACCTGGTCTCCCAATTCCTGGCAAGAATTAGGGGGCGCGAATGCCTGGGGAGGTTTTACCTTAGATCCTGAACGTGAAATCCTCTTTTGCGGTACGGGTTCCTCCACCTACGATCACTGGGGCGGTAATCGAGTGGGCCAAAATCTCTTTGCCAATTGCATCTTGGCACTCAACGTCAGAACTGGTGAACGCATTTGGCATTACCAAGTCGTTCATCATGATATCTGGGACTATGATATTCCTTGCCCGCCCAATCTAGTTCAAGTTGAACAGGACGGACAACTGATCGATGCCATTGCACAGCCCACCAAAATGGGGCATCTATTTGTACTGGATCGAGAAACCGGTGATCCCATTTTTCCCGTAGAGGAAGTCCCCGTACCCCAGAGTACCATTCCTGGCGAAGAAACTTGGCCTACCCAGCCCTTTCCTCCCCCATCACTCCGCTACGCTCAACAACGCTTTACTAGCGAAGAGGTAAGCGAGCGCACACCCGAGGTGGCCCAAGCTATTCGAAAGCGTCTTTCTGAAATGACAACTGGAGATATATTCCTTCCGCCCGGGCTGCAAGATGCCGTTACCCTCCCACAGTTCAACGGCGGAACGGATTGGGGAGGAGCCGCCTATGATCCGGAAAGCAGAACGCTGTTTGTGAATTGCAGTAATGAAGCGGAGTGGATCTCTATGATCGAGTCCAAACCCTCTCCGACAATAGCTCAGTTTGACCTTGGTAAGCAATTGTATCGCGGCCTATGCGGGACCTGTCATGGCAATACTTTAGCTCGAAACCCCGGCGCACCATCCTTGTCCGATCTTCGCCAAGTAGTGGCTCCAAAGCCAGTCGGCCACGTCATAGAGGTCCTTGAAAATGGAAAAGGACAAATGCCCAAGTTCGCCATGCTGTCACTTGATGAGAAAGAGGCGCTTGCCGCCTTTGTTAGAGATCACGGAAAAGACAAACTCCTGGATCGTTCTAAGCTAGATTTTTCATTTGCGGAAACCATCCCCTATGTAGCCACTGGTCACAATGAGTTTAAAGACCCTGAAGGTTTTCCCGTCAATAAGCCACCCTGGGGTACCGTGACAGCCATAGACCTGGATCAAGGTGAGATCAAATGGCAAAGCACCTTAGGAACCTACCCCGCTTTAGAAGCTCAAGGATTACCGCCGACAGGGACCTTCAATATGGGCGGGCCAATCGTCACTGCTGGAGGTATAGTCTTTATTGGAGCGGCCATGGACGAAAGATTCCATGCCTTTGATGCCGAAACCGGGGCCTTGCTATGGGAATATCAACTGGATGCTGGGGCATATGCCACGCCGTCCACCTATGCCTTGAATGGAAAGCAATACGTATTGATCGCTGCTGGTGGCGGCGGGAAACCCGGAACTAAGGCGGGAGGCAAGTACTTTTGCTTCGCCTTGCCAGAATAGGAATTTTGAAAACTTCCTTCCCACGGCAGAGAAATGGGATAATTTAGGCTGTCAATAGGACGAAATTAGTCAGCCTTCTGACCAAAAGTGTTAAAGTGACCCATAATTTTTATTTCTGCTAGGGAGGCTTTATTTTTGGCACGTAAAAATTGAAAACACTGAGTGTTTGTTTGGATATAATTTATGAGCTGCGAATTTTTGTTTTGGACATCTGGTGGTAGCTGAACACGGAATAGCGAGTAGGCAAAGTTCCGTCAACAGCAAGGTTAAGTCCAGCCTGAATGGCAGCAAATCATCGAATTTCTCTCAACAAGCAACAGAAGCGTAAAGCGGCGCACTATATTCCTCTATACCGCATTGGGTGAACGAAAAGAGCATACTCCACCTATTCAAATTACTACTCTTTTCTACCCATAAAGTAAAAGTATTACACTAACTATTGTCCGTCGAAATAACTACCAAGTGCCTTGGATTGTATCCGGGGTAGCTAAAAGAGATTTTTTGTAAACTAAACTAAATGTAAGTAAGATGTCGAAAAGATTTATTTACCTCGCCACACTGTTATTATGCTTTGGGGTGTCATTGAACTTGCAAGCACAAGACGAAGAAGCTTCAGCTGCTTCTTTGTATAACCAAGGCCTAGAAAAAGCCAAGGCCAAGGAATACGTTGCTGCATTAGACTTATTGGAGAAAGCTATTGCCAAAGCAGATCCAGAAAACGAAACCGACGCTAAAGTAATCCGATTGGCCAAGCGCAACGGAACAAGAGCCGCTTATGGAGCGGGTAACTTCCACCGTAAAGCCAAAGACATGGATAGCGCATTGAAAGCATATGAAACGGGCATAGAATACAATCCAGAATATTACAGCAATTACGTAGGAAAGGCTCAAGTCTTAAACGCTAAGGCAGATCCTGCTTCCGTGAAATTCTACCTATTGGCTAGCCAAAAGGCAGCAGCTGCAGATAAGGCTGAAAGAGCAGAAGGTTATGCATCTAAAGCTCAAAATATTATCGCAGTAAGCTGGGGCAAGAAAGAGTGGGACAAGACGATTGCCTACGCTAACTCCTACCTTGAGGAAAAGGAAACTGCTGATGTACATTACTACCTGGCTTCTTCTTTGAAAGCTAAGGGTGACAGTGAAAAGGCACTTGAGCACGTAGCAAAATCCATCGAATTGGCCGGAGATGCCGACGCTAGTAAGTTCTATATGCTTAAGGCTGAAACGCATGAAAAATTGGGTCAGAAGAGCGATGCCGTAGCCGCTTACAAAATGGTAAAAGATGCCAAATACGCCGAAAGAGCAAAATACAAGATCGGAGAATTAGGCGGATAATCACCCATCACTCCAATTCTTAAAAAGCCCAGCATTTTGTAGTGCTGGGCTTTTTGCGTTTTGGGCTATTCCGTGAGCTTGCCTGGAAGCGGTTTTTGAACTAATTTGCTCCTATACAAACACCACCTGACTATGATCACCTTACGCCATGCCACTATAGAGGACCTGGACACCCTCAAGCATTGGGATCAGCAACAACACAATATCGACGCCGACCCCAACGATGATTGGGAATGGGAAACGGAACTCCGTCGCCGTCCTCCTTGGCGGGAACAATTGATCGCCGAATTAGATGGCCGCCCACTTGGCTTCCTACAGATCATCGATCCATTAGAAGAGGAAACGCATTATTGGGGAACGGTAGCCGCCAACCTGCGCGCTATTGACATCTGGATTGGAGAGGCAGAGGATCTTGGCAAAGGCTACGGCACCCTTATGATGGAACTAGCGCTGGATCGATGCTTTGCTGAAGAAAAGGTAGAGGCAGTTTTGATCGACCCCTTGGTAAGCAATGAACGAGCCTGCCGCTTTTACGAAAAGCTCGGATTTTCCTTTTTGGAGCGTCGCCAGTTTGGAGAAGATGATTGCTACGTCTATAGGTTGGAGAGAAAGCACTTTCAGGCCTCTCGAACTACTAATTGATCCATTCCTATTCTTAAAGACTCCATTATGAAGTATTCCGCTACCTTCCTCGTCTTCTTGTTGCCTGTTCTGTTCGGTTGTGCTAGACTAGATTATACAGTGATTCAAAATGTCGATTTATTCGATGGTGAGCATGTACATGAAGGGATAAATGTGGTTTTTACAGATAGCTTAATCACGGCCATTCACCAAAAACGAAAATTCAACAAACGCGCCCAAATCATTGACGGCCGAGGCAAAACGATCCTGCCTCCCCTACTCAATGCTCACGTTCACGTCCGGGAACCCGATGATTTGAAAGCAGCGCAATCGGCTGGCATCTTTGCTTTGCTCGATATGTTTAGTACTAATCGACGTGCCTCCTACCTCAGGAGCTTTCGCGATTCTGTAGATCATGCGCTTTTTTATTCTTCTAATGTTGGCGCGACAGTCCCTGGTGGACATGGCACTCAGTTCCGGGTACAGATTCCTACCCTTTCTAAACAGCTTCCTCCCAAGCAATTTGTGGAAGAACGTGTGGCAGAAGGAGCAGATTACATCAAGCTCACGCAGGAACATAGCATGGCAAAACTAGGCCTGCCACAGATCTCAGCTTTGGTGCAAGCCGCCCATCAACACAATCGCAAGGTAGTAGGTCATATCTCAACTTTGTCTGATGGTTTGGACATTGCCAGGCAGGGCGTAGACGGTCTAGCTCATATTTGGTATAGAAACGGGTCGATAGCGGATGCCCCTGTGCTTGATACTTTTAAGAACAACGAGACCTTTATCATTCCTACCTTATCCGTGATTAAGCGACTCACAGATCAGGGTCAAGCAAGTGGATTTGGAGATCGCTATCTGTCATTTGAGCAAGTACTAGCAGAAGTAAAGAAAGCCCATGAGGCCTTAAAGATATTAGCGGGGACTGACGCACCGAATTTCGGCATGAATTATCACGATCAGTTATTCGAGGAATTATTCCTGCTAACGCAAGCAGGTTTGACCGAAATCGAAGCTTTGCAAGCCAGCACTTCCAACATCTACAAAACATTCGAGCTAGATGCTTTTTCTGCTATAGAAGTCGGCACCCCTGCTTCCTTCTTGCTAATTGATGGGAAGCCTCACCAACAGATCGAAGACCTTTGGAAAACAAAGCGGATCTGGAAGGAGGGAATCGAAATCAGAGGGGGCTAATTTTATCATTCCAGTCTAAGGTCCTTGGCTTTTCGGAAATGTATTGCTACTTTCAGTTGCCAAGAGCAAAACGAATACAACCCTTATGACAAGTTCAAGATTCTTCGCCATCTTACTGGCGGCAGGACTATGTTTTGGTATAAATGCCTGCCAGGATTCCTCCTCCGAAGGCACATCTCCCAATATACTTTTTATTGCTATTGATGACCTGCGGACCGAACTCGCCTGCTATGGCAAAGAGTTGGTTCATTCTCCTCATTTGGATGGAATCGCTAGTGAAGGATTCCTATTTCAAAATCATTTCGTGAATGTCCCGACCTGTGGAGCCTCCCGCTATGCCCTGCTAACCGGGACCCTCCCTAAGACCAAACAGCATCTCAGTAATCGAGCCATGTATGAATTCATGGCTGAGCAACCAGAAAAAGAAGTTCCAGAATCCTTCGTTCATCAATTGCGAAGAAACAATTACTATACCGTCGGCATTGGTAAAATCTCTCACTCTGTTGATGGTCTCGTCTATGAATATCGAGAAGAACCTAGTACCATCAAGGAAATGCCCCACAGCTGGGATGAATTTCTTTTTGATGCGGGCAAGTGGGAAACAGGTTGGAATGCCTTCTTTGCTTACGCTGATGGCAGCAACCGCAATGACATGGAAAAGCAAGTCAAACCCTACGAAGGAGCCAACGTTTCTGATGACGGCTACCCGGATGGACTTACCACAAAATTAGCCCTTGAACAATTGCAAAAACTGAAGGAGAAAAACCAGCCCTTCTTCCTAGGAGTAGGTTATTTCAAGCCCCATCTCCCCTTCAATGCCCCAAAAAAGTATTGGGATCTATATCAAGAAGATGACATGCCCATTTCTCCAGAACAAGATATTCCAGAAGGGGTAAACCGAGCCAGTCTACATCCTAGCGGCGAATTCAATCAATATGCTTTAGGAGAGGAAAAGGCTTCCCTAGATTCTACCATGAGTCCTGCCTATCAGCGTAAGCTGAAGCATGCGTACTATGCCAGCATTAGTTACATAGATGCGCAGGTCGGTGAATTGATGGCGGAACTGGAGCGTTTGGACTTAGCTGAGAATACAATCATTGTGGTTTGGGGAGATCATGGCTGGCATTTGGGAGAAA
>ENA-UENX01000400-UENX01000400.1-marine-metagenome-genome-assembly--contig:-NODE-400-length-19019-cov-157.224113_pt1 | contig 19019 bp, 16 predicted proteins | sample MGYA00237875_ERZ529327 | MGnify/ENA primary metagenome ERZ529327 (study PRJEB26372, sample SAMN05368347) | marine metagenome | biome: cultured habitat; feature: ocean water; material: water; isolation... | reverse complement strand
GGAAGTGATAATTTTTGGAGATGTCTATTATTTCCCAACAATTCTAACAGATTAATAAGAAAATCCAGAAGCTAGATGAAAACACGCAGCTGAAAAATTCGGCGTCAGTACAACTTCAATTTTTAAGGCTATCAAAAAAAATGAAAATAACCAGAAAAAAAGAAGTACGTTATCGCGCAAAGTAGTAGATAATAATGGATAAAATATTATCAGAATTTACTGAAATTAATCAAAATATATGGAAGTAAAAGTTTAGTATTTGTTTTGGAGTCAGGATTTGAATGATTTCTAAATTGTATTTATGTGTGATCAAAAGTTGATGTGTGGTCAAAAAGAGGGAAAAAAATTTCTGGAGATAGGCAAGGAAAGAGGGGAAAAAGAGAAAATTTAGTCCCTGGTAGAAGAAAAATAAAATAAAGATTTAATCCCACCAATGATATTCACGGGAAGTTTGAATGCAGAAGGTTTTGAAGGCTGGTTATATAAAGATATTTATTACTATCATTAACCATCACATTAGTTTGGATTATAAATAATGCACTAATTCATCAAAAAACATTGATTAAACAAATAGTTTAAGTGAATGTCATCAGGTCATATTCCTCCCTAATTCTTCTCCTGATTTGAAGGATATTGAACATAATTTTAGTGCCTTAAAGAGAGCCAGAATTTATATTCCTTCAAATACAGCCTTAAAGTCATCCATGATTATTGTATCGCTTAATGTTTTATTCTTAAGTTAAATGACTATAAAACTAGAATGGGATTAAAAACTATTACGGGAAAAGTAATAAATATTAAAGGAATCAAGGGTAAGGGAACTAAACAATGGGAGTATAAATATTTGTGTTTATATGGGTTAGATAGAACCAAATGTAGGAGAAAGTTTTTTATATAATTTTAGTAATTTAGATAATTTTTTTTGGGGAATATTTTCGCAAGTATTTCCCCACAATTATCCTAATAATTTACATATAATTTAAGTAAATAATGCTAGATTTTATCAACCATTAAAATTAACAATTACTGATAATATTATTCTCATATATTGACAAATATATTGTCGAAAATGTAACCAAACATAGAGGTTATAATTAGCAATAAAACAAAAAAATAAGTAGATAATATTTGGAGATTTATCAGACTTTTTGAGAAAATATTTAAGGAAATTATCCTAAATATTAACCAGATTTTGTAGCTTCATTAACAGGGTAGCAGTTTGTCATTAAGGCTTTAGAAAAAGTAGGTATAATTAACAAATTTAATTGGTCTACTCCGGCTGGGTAAGCAAGTTATCAATAATGGTAGTATAGTGTAGCATTCTATCCTCATGATCAAATGATTACCCTCATCGAAGCAATCAGTTTCAAACAACTCCTCAACACTATGACCATCAATACACCGAACCAGTGGCAAGGTATTTCAAACTTTTTTGGAAGAACTACTGGTCTCTGAACTATGGCCTTGAGCAGTTGTGGTTGAAATAATTTGCCAGCTCATAAGGTTAAGGGCATCTCTGAAGCTATTGAGGCTGTGGGTACGAGATTAATTTATCTATCTCCTTACTCTCCTCAATTTAACCCCATTGAACAATGGTGCTAAAGTCTTAAAGCCCATTAAAAAATGGCCACAGCTCGTGAACAATTAGAATAGGCTATCGCTACTTTGATCGATTTAGTTACTCCTAAAATGTTACGCAATTGGTTTACTCACTGTAGTTACTGTAGTCTATCTTTGTGAAAACTGCTATAAGTTCTATGAAACCTTTTCCTATTCTGAAAGTCAAGCTTTTGGTCCTGTACTTCATTAATTCATTATCACCTTTGCACTTTTTCAAGTCCTACATCAGCTTTTGCCTTCTGTTGCAATAACATCACTGAAGTAATTATAAGTACCAGAGTCAGTGTCTTAGGCATACCTTTACGTTGACATTTCCTTATTGTTGCAACTACTCCAAACCTATTCCCTTATAACCCAAATTCCCCGGTCCTAATAAAAAAGACGTAGTGCTGGATAAAGACTTAGGGCTTCTTTGGGAATTTTTTTACGAATTTGTTTTCAATTGGTAACTTTCTCAGGATCATCAGACTGCCATGTTTTTTACTCTTGTTTGATATGATATGTATAATTGTTCTTATTTTATAAAATCAGGAAATATAATTATGTTTGCTGAAGCTACTATCTATTCATCACCTCTACAAAAAGCAATTGACCGTCATCCATTAACTATGACTCCAGATACTCTTCTGTTTGATGTCTTACAAGTAATAAGTCAGTTACAGAATAGTTGTCTTTTGCCTAATTTGAGTATATCTAAAAATCAAGTCTATCCATCAATATTATTAAACCCAATAAATACAAAATGTGTTTTAGTAGTTGAGAATAAACCTGTTCAAGAGACTCCAAAGCAGAATATACAAGTATCTTTATTAGGAATATTGACTACTACTGATATTGTCAAATTAATTTCCGCTGGTAAAGTTAATAACTTAGAAAGTTTATCAAAAAAAATATATCTTGGAGAGGTCATGAAATCCAATATTATTACTCTCAAAGAATCAGAAGACCAAGATTTATTTACAGCCTTGTCTTTGTTCCGAAAATATAAAATTAGTCATATACCAGTACTAGATAGGAAAAACCAAATCGTTGGTGTTGTGACACCAGAAAAAATTCGTCAAGTGCTCCAACCTTCTAATATTCTTAGATTAAGACGGGTAAATGAAATCAAAAATGATTGTGTAACAGTTACAATTTCTGCAACAGAATCACTATTGCAAGTTAGTAAACTGATGTCAGAATACAAAGTGAATAATGTGATTATTACACAGAAGAAAAAACTGAAAACACAAAATAAAAAAATTGAAGAACCTATTGGTATAGTTACTCAAGATGACATTCTACAAGCTTATTTTCTGAATATGGATTTAGCAAAAATACCTGTCAAAACAATTATGGATACTGAACTGAATTTTGTGAAATCAACAAATTCTCTATGGGATGCTCAGAAAAAAATGTTGCAGGAACAAGTACAAGTATTGTTAGTATGTAGTCAACAAGGAGAATTACTAGGAACAGTGAATCAGGCAAACTTACTACAAGTTGTAGACCCTACGGTAATGTTTGGGTTGGTCAAAAAATTACGAGCTGATGTGAATCAACTACAAGCAGAAAAATTGGAGTTGTTACGCAGTCGGAATGCAGAATTAGAAAAAGAAGTGCAGGCACGAACGGCAGAAATACAGGAGCAGTTAGAGCGTGATCGACTTCTGGCAAAAATTGCTCTCAGGATTCATCAATCTCTTAATCTCAACGAAATAATAAATGCAGCAGTGTCAGAAGTGCAACAATTATTGACAGCCGATCGAGTAGTTTTATTTCAAGTAAAATCTTCAAAAGTAACAAAGATAGTTGCTGAATCAGTAGTTCATAATTGCAGTTCTTGGATGGATAATCAAGCTATAGATGATTACTTAATATCAAATTTAAAAGTAAAGAAAAATAAGACTTATGCAGTTGCTGATATCGATCAAACAGATTTACCTATAGAAGAAATTAGGAGTTTGAAGGAAAAACAGGTAAAAGCTTTCTTGATAGTACCCATTTGTCTAGATGGGCCACTATGGGGAATTATGTGTACCCAAGAATGCTCAGGCACGCGACAGTGGCAAGCATCTGAAATTGATCTATTAAAGCAATTAGGAACTCAGTTAGCGATCGCTATTCAACAAGCTCAACTTTATCAACAAGTACGAATTCTCAACACAGACCTAGAAAGACAAGTACAAGAGCGCACTATAGAATTGGAAGAAAAAGTCAAAGAATTAGAACAACTTAATATTCTCAAAGATGATTTTTTAAGTACTGTTTCCCATGAATTAAGAACACCTCTATCAAATATGAAAATGGCTATTCATATGCTGAAAGTATTTCCTATTTCAGAAAAGGGTCAAAAATATTTGAATATTTTAGATACAGAGTGCAAAAGAGAAATTGAATTAATTACTGATTTATTAGATTTACAACATTTAGAAGTGAGTAAAAAATCTATTGCTTTAGATATAATAGATTTAACAACTTGGCTTCCTACTATTGTAGATCCTTTTAAATCCCGAGCAAAAGAACGGCAACAAATTATCAATAGTAAATATCCTCAACAATTACCTAATATCCGTTCTAATAATAATAGTTTAGGGAGGATTTTAGCAGAAATTCTAAATAATGCTTGTAAGTATACCCAAAATGGTGGTGTAATTAAATTTTCAATAGAAATCAACCAGCAAAAAAGTAGCAACAAGAGTCTCTCAGAAACACTTTATAGCATCAAATTTATAGTTAGTAATCCATCAGAAATTCCTGAATCAGAATTACCTAAAATATTCAATAAATTTTATCGAGTACCTAATGCAGATCCTTGGAAACAAGGCGGAACAGGTTTAGGTTTAGCTCTAGTAAAAAAATTAGTAGAACAGTTAAATGGTAATATAATTGTTAAAAGTAGTAATGGTTGGACAACTTTTACAGTGGAATTACCGAGTTAGGAATTCATCAAATTATGATTTCTCATATTTACAGGATTTATACACCACAATAATAAACAGGCTTTTGATGATCTAATTATTGTCTTTTAAAATCATAAAATTTCGTGAATTAACCTAGTTTATGCTTAGCCATAATTTTCTTTTAGTTAGTAATTTTTTGATTTTTTATACATATTATATTATCAATTAATCATCGTAGCAGGGTCAGTTTATCTTAAAAATTATTGACAAATAGTATTTTGTATTATCCTAATTTTCAATTCTTATGAAAGGTTTTGAGATTAATTTAGTTATAAAAGTACATTCCAATTATTAAGGAAGAAAACTGATAATATAAAAATTATTTGATATTTATAATTCCTGCAAAATTTTCTATTGCAAGCAGGTAATAAAAATATTGATTTGTCAATAAAATTTTAGATGATCTTGCCCTAATAATGGTAGTAATATGCATTTTTGTTATAGGATTAACAATATTATTTTGATTTGTTTTTCTGTTATATTTTTTATTCAGAATATAAGCTAATTATAAGAAAGTAAATATTTTATATACAATCAAAAAAATAATTAAAAATATATCTATTAATCTCAAAAAAATCAGGAAAAAAACCTTATTTTAGTTATGAGTAATTCTTAGTTTAGTTAAGCACTTAGATTTTATTGTTCCTCGTTTTGCTGCCTCAGTATTATTAGATGTTTAGAAAATTATTGCTCTAAAAATATTATAAAATATCTGGTAAAAGTTTGATAAACTTTAATGGCAAACAGATAGGAAAATTAAAGCAATATAAAAATCATCCCTTATTAAAAGATTTAATAACTGCTGCTCAAAAAATTAATGGAGAACCTTTATATTTTGAAAGTTTAGGAGAACATCCCCGGTTATCCAGTTGTGGAGAGACAGAACCAAAGAATATAGGTAAAAAAATTAGGGTCTAAGTGGTCATAATATCAAAGTTAGAATTAAACAAAAGAAAGAATGGAGTAGTATTATTTTTAAATTAATAGGATTTGATGATTATAACAATAACATACTTTTTCAAGGCAATTTAGGTTATGTTACAGAATACTTTGATGCTAATATTTTTGTAACATATATTCAAAAAGGTGACATCTTTAACCTTGATTCAGATAATGAGATTCTCAAGGCTATTAATAATGCTTTGCGTTAATAATATAGAAAATTTAGAAAGAAGGATGTGGTTATTTTTTCTGTTACAAAAATGTTGAGCTGAGTCGACTAATACTTGGTTAAAAATAGTAATCACGATCTGCAATTTTCGATATAGGCCTCTAAAGAATAGCCAGTAACTGAAGAAACGATTAGGGTGTTGTTTTTCCTTTTGTGATTAAGTCAGTGGCCAAAAGTCCACCCTACTACTGTAACCCCTAGTGAATGGGCTAAGGTCTTCGTCAGGAATATGGGTAGGCCATTGATCAAAGTAACTTGAGACCCTGTAGTTGGGGTAACTATCTTTTAGTTTTTATTAGGACTCCAGAAACCAGCAATATTATTACCCATTACCTAATGTCACAAAACAGGCACCTGTAAGAGTCTCTAAATCTACAATTACATTTTTGCATCATTTTATTTGAGTCAGCCATTCTCTTATTTTTTCTCAATACTATAAATTAGTAATTAAGGTTGTTAAGAATTAAACAAAAAAAACGCTAAAACTCTAATTCACGCAATTAGTTTATAGTGTTTTTCACTTCCCATGCTGAAAATTTTATATAGTAAGATTTTGAATATTTTTACCGAAAAATTGGGTTTAAAGCCTTGCCCGCCCATCGGACAACTTTCCATGCTATAATTAATAATGATTTGAATATCCGCCTTGTGTCACAAATACTGTAGAAAATAAGATTAGGTCGAAACTCCTTCAGTTGAGAGTAAAGCAAGGTAAGCTTTCAGGTCAATGAGAACTTCACACTTGAAAGCACTAATAAAGACCAACAATATTTTTTGGTAAGTCGCCCTCAGGCATTCCGAGACTTTAAATGGACGGGTCGGCCAGTCTAAGACTACCCCAAAGGTAGCAACAGTCTGGGAAAAGTCAAACCGTCATTGAAATATGGCTCGATAGGAATTCTCGTTCCTAACAGCCGGGGAGGATGAAAATTATCCCCATCCCAACAACTCTATTGTAGTAAATAGCTGCATTAAAGGTGCGTTTAGGCAAACAAATACAACAGCAAAATTCTAATTTTAGGGATTGGTCATGGCCACTATGGCCAATTTTACCCCTATATCCCTATGGACAACGGCGGACATTAAGAAAAGAAATAGTTAAAGATACAATATGGACTTTTGACCAACTTCAGGGTATCTTCTATGTTACTGTGCCAATTAGGATGACAGTGGTCAGAATGAACGGAGGCGGTTTATTTATCTATGCCCCAATAGCGCCAACGCGGGAATGTATGCGCTTTGTCAATGAATTAGTAGAAAAATATGGAGAAGTTCGCTACATTATTTTACCAACTATTTCTGGCTTAGAACATAAGGTATATGTGGGGCCATTTGCCAGAAAATTTCCCACGGCGGAAGTTTTTGTCACGCCCAACCAATGGAGCTTTCCTTTAAATTTACCTCTAAGTTGGTTGGGTTTGCCAAGAAACCGTACATATCTGCTCCCTGTTAATAGTAAAGATACACCTTTTGCAGCAGAGTTTGAATATGCGACTCTCGGACCCCTTGATATTGGTATCAAACCTTTTGCAGAAGTAGTATTCTGCCATAGTCCATCCCAAACTTTACTGGCGGTTGACACCATTTTATCTGTACCGGCTGAACCGCCAGAAATTTTGAATTTAGACCCATATCCTTTATTGTTTCATGCTAAGGATGATGTATTTGATGTGGTAGAAGATACTCCCACAAATAGATGTATAGGGTGGCAAAAAATATGTTTATTTGGATTATATTTTCAGGTGGATGCTTTAGATGTAGTTCCAGCTGAGGAAATGTTAAAGAATGTTTGGAAAGCAAGCGATCGCTCGAAGCGTGCATATTTTGGTCTTTTACCGTGGCGCTGGAAGTCTGACTGGCAGAATTCTTTTACACAATTACGACAAGATGGGCGGTTGTTAGTAGCGCCTATATTACAAACTCTGATTTTAAATCGCGATCCACAGCAGGTGATGGAGTGGGTTGAAAAGGTGGCAACTTGGAATTTTCGGCAAGTTATTCCCTGTCACTTTGATGCACCTATTCAGGCAAGTGGGTCTGAGTTTAGGCAAGGGTTTAGTTTTTTAGAAAAGGATAGTGGAGGGTATTTACCAGAGACAGATTTAAAGTTTTTGAGAAATCTAGATGAAGGATTGAAGAAAAGAGGTATTTTACGTTAACTGCCTTTTCTCTGTAGAATTCAAGGGTGGATATTTGTGTATCCCCTCAATAATTGGGGGTAGAGAATGATTCTGCGGGTGCGTGAGCAACTGAAGGAATGGATAATTAATCAACTAGTCACTCATAAACAATGCTAAAGCGCCTCTTTTAAATTAGAACGCTTTAGCAAAAGTATTCTATAAATTTACCAACAAAAATAGTTGTACTGAAATCAGTTATTAGTTAAATCTCTTTTTTGGTCTAATCACGATCATAAAGTCATAATTTGATTTCAGGCCTTCTAAGCTAATTAATTTAAAGTCACCAACTCTTCTGCAGTAGAAGGATGAATACCAATAGTACGGTCAAAGTCTGCTTTGGTTGCGCCCATATTAACAGCGATCGCCATACCCTGAATAATTTCACCAGCATCCTTACCCACCATGTGTACTCCTAAAATTCTGTCAGTATTAGTCTCAACTACCAATTTTACCATGACTTTCTCGTCTGCACCTGTGAAACTGTGGAACATGGGACGAAACTTAGAGCGATAACATTTGATAGAGTCACCAAATTTTTCTCTTGCTGCTGCTTCTGTCAGACCTACTGTTCCTCCTTCAGGTTCTGAGAATACTGCAGTAGGAATATTTTCTAGAGAAATTGATCTAGGAATATTGCCAAATTCCGTATCAGCAAAAGCGCGACCTTGAGCAATAGCAATAGGGGTTAAATTTACTTTATCTATACAATCTCCAATAGCATAAATATTTGCTTGAGTTGTGCGACAGTTGTTACTCACAGCAACTGCACCTCTAAGTGTTTCGACTCCAGCGTTTTCTAAATTTAAGCCTGCTAAGTTTGGTTTACGACCAGTTGCACAGAGGAATGTATCAACTATTAAAGGTTCAGCGTTTTCTCCACTCAAGTGAACTTTTAACCCTTCTGGTACTTTCTCAATTTTTTCCACATTTGTATTTTCCCGGAAATTAATCCCATGCTTTACCATTCCTTCTTGAATATTGCTGGAGATATCCGTATCAAAACCTCGCAAAATTGAATCTCTACGAATAATTTGAGTCACTTCGGTGCCTACTCCATTTAAAATTCCGGCAAATTCAACACCAATATAACCTCCTCCCCAGACTGCCATTCTTTTTGGTTGTTCCTTGAGGTGGAAAATTTCACGGGAAGTAATACTATATTCTATTCCGGGAATGTCTATTTTCTCTGGTTTACCTCCAACAGCTATTAAAATTTTGTCTGCTGTAACTTTGCGATCGCCTACTTCTATTGTATGGGGATCAATAAATTTAGCATATTCTTCTATTATTTCTACTCCTGCTTTTTCAAGGAAACTGATATGTAGTTTATTCAGACGTAAGACTTCTGTATTCACAGCATCTATTAATTTATGCCAATCAAAACTGGGTTCTACTTCACTCCAACCGTAGCCTACCGCATCTTTATAGAAATGAGAAAATCTCGAACCATAAACCATAAGTTTTTTTGGTACACATCCTCTAATGACGCAGGTGCCTCCGACTAGATCATTTTCAGCGATCGCTACTTTTGCTCCATAAGATGCTGCTCTTTTTGAAGACGCTAACCCTCCTGACCCTGCGCCTATTACAAATAAATCATAATCGTATGCCATAATTTAATACCCTTTGATTGCTATATATAACTCGTTGGACAGAATTAATTAAATCATATCATTGCAATAGCAAATGTTGTGGAGCAAAATAGCCGAATGTAGGTAGTATAATTAGTTACACATTGGGGATAAATGTGAAAAATAATCAATTAAGATTGCGGATGAATGATAAAAGTATGAATAAGTTAAGATTATATCTACGACTACAAGGTAAAACAATGACTCAAGTAATTGAAGAAGTTATTGATAGTTTGCCAGAAGTTGTTGTTGAAGCAACTGAACAAGAAAAAATGTTTATCAAATAATTAAAGTCGCCCTATAAGGGCAAGGCGTGAAACCCACTTTTTCAGTTAAGAGCGAGAGTTTGTGATTGCTTTTCTAGGTCATGTTGCCCAAACACTTTGTTTCCTCCTTCCTCCAATATCAATAATAATGACAATAAATCTTTGTGTTTATTTACTTATTTTGCTTAAATTATCACATTTTGTAAACAGTTTTAACTATTGAGGTTCTACTTGGGCAAAAATTTTTTTTAGGTAGGAAGTTTTGTTAAACCAAATTGATTTCTCCAATTGAAATACCAGCTAAATTTTTTTTTCAAATAAGAAACTTATCCACGGCTTATCTAGGTTTACCCCTACTATTTTTGGGTATATTCTAGCATTGTCCCAAATAAATTATATTTCATTAAAACCAACAGTTTGTAGTTGTAATTTTGTTATTAATGAACTCCTAAACTCTGTAAATTTAACTCTTAATATATCAAGAAATATAATTTTTGAAAGTAATAAATATTCTGAATTAATCTGACTCATATCTCATTCATAATTGGGGTGAATATCTAGGAATGAGGTAGCAAAGTTAGAATTAATAATTTAGAATTAATAATTTAGAAGTTTTTTTAATCCATAGTTGCAGACAATAATAATGAGAATTTAGAATTGATAAATAATAATTTAGAAGTTTTTTTATCCATAGTTGCAGATAACAATAATGAGAATTTAGAATTGATAAATAATAATTTAGAATTGATAACTGATAATTTAGAATGCTGAATTGGGTACTTTCTCAGCCAGAGGTTAGTTAATAGCTGAGGGCTAAGTTCTGAAAATCAAATAAAGCAATAGCTGATAGCTGAAGGCTGAATGTTATTTATTAACTAATGAATATATATCAAATTAATTAATAGCTTCACCATAGCCTATTTAGGTTTACCCGCCACTACTGTTGGGTAAACTTTGGCATTATAAAAAAAAATTATCTCATTAAAACCAGCAGTTTTTAGTTGTAATTTTGTAATTAATGAACTTCTAAATGCCACAAATTTAATATCTAATATATCAAACATTATAATCTTTGAAAGTAATAAACCTTTTGAATTAATCTGACTCATATCCCATTCGGAATTGGGGTCAATATTTGGGTATGGGGTGAAAAAGCTAGTAACCAATATACCTCCTGGAATTAATACTTTAAAAAACTGCTGATATAACTCCCTTATTTTTTCATCATCTGGTTCATAAACATTTAAACCATTGCTAGTTAATAGTGTAAATTCATCTTTAAAAGTCAACTTAAAAGCATCTTTCTGATGAAATTATATTTTTTCAGATAACCCATATTCCTCAGCTAATTTTTTTACCAATTCTAAACTTTCAGAGTCAATATCAATTCCTACTAAGCGAAAATTTTCTATTCCCGTAAAATTCAACTTCAACAAATCTCTCATTACATCACAAGGTAAGGAAGCAAAAATTATATCTTCTTACAAATAATTATGAATAACTTTACCGAAATTGAAATATTTTTTTTGTGTCACAAGAGCCATAGAATTTTTATCCAAAACAAACTTTTCAAGTTTCGTTAAACTAATACCCTCTGTATCTATACCAGTAACTATTCCTTGATACTAATGTTCCATTACATAATCTGTCCAATAGCCATTTAAACCACGATTTTGTAATAAAAATTTCCCGAAAAGAAAATCTGCTAATTCATTAATAACTTCTAATTATCTGGCAACAGTAACATAGGGTTTATCTCAAGTTTCAATTATTCTTTGTTTAACCATTTCTATGGTTTTTTCAAAAGTTTCATTCAGATTTTAATGAGAGAGAATACACTGTTTATTAAATTATTGAGATTGTTAATTTATTACCCTAATTTATTTAACTATAATTTTTTTGTAGAAGCGATCGCCATCCCCAAACTAATACTATTAAAAATAGAGAAAAGAATTTCATCCAGGTGTTAATACAGAATTTAAAGTACTTGTCTAACCCTCCTTTTTAAAGTACTATTTATCTATAATTTAATTACTACTTAACCCAGTTTAACTCATAATCAAGTATTTCTTTAACCTGGAATCAATCAAGCAAATGTTTTTCCATAATTACTGAAATATTTTGAAGTTCAACATGACTATACCAAACTTCTTCTGGCAAAACTAAAATCATTGGACCATTGCCACATTTTCCCAAACATCCACTTTTCTTAATAGTAATATTAGGCATATCAAATTTCTGAAAATTAGCTAATACTTTTGCTGAACCTTGCTTACGACAAGTACGACTTTGACAGACTAATAAAAGTCTCTTGACCTGACTATTTTCCATCATAAATTCTCAAAATTATCTTTCATCTGGCAATAAATTTTTAGTAGCTAACCACTCACGATTAAATAATTTTGATTGATAACGAGTTCCACTATCACATAACACAGTAACAATAGTATGACCAGGACCCATTTGTTTTGCTAAAGCTACTGCTGCACCAACATTAATTCCTACAGAACCACCCATAAATAAACCGTCTTTTCTTAATAGTTGATAAACTACTCTTACCGCCTCTTTATCATCAACTCGAATCGCATCATCAATCATAACATTTTCCATATTTTTAGTTATTCGACTATTACCAATACCCTCAGTAATAGAATTACCCTCACTAGAAATTTCTCCAGTTTTCACATAACTATAAAGACCACTTCCCATGGGGTCTGCTAAAACAGTTTTAATTTGCGGATTTTTTTCTTTTAAAAATAATGACACACCAGCAAAAGTTCCACCCGTACCAGTAGCAGCCACCCAAGCATCTACTTTTCCATCAGTTTGTTCCCAAATTTCCGGTCCGGTTGTTTCATAATGAGCGATTCTATTTGCCAAATTATCAAACTGATTTGCCCAAATAGCATTTTCTATTGTTGATGCTAATTTACCTGACATTTTTACATAGTTATTTGGGTTTTTATAGGGAACTGCTGGAACAGGTTTAACTTCTGCACCTAAAGTTCTCAAAGCATCCATTTTTTCAACAGATTGAGTTTCGGGAATAACAATTAAACACTTATAACCTTTCGCATTACAAATATGCGCCAAACCTATTCCTGTATTACCAGCAGTTCCTTCGACAACTGTTCCACCAGGTTTTAATAAACCTTTTTCTTCTGCATCTTTAATAATATAAAGTGCTGCTCTATCTTTTACCGAACCCCCTGGATTAAGAAATTCTGCTTTGCCTAAAATTTCACATCCAGTTTCTTCACTGAAACTATTTAATCTAATTAATGGTGTATTACCAACTGTACCAATAAAGCCTGGTTTAATATCCATTTTTTTACTAATCTACTATTTAGTATTAACAACAATACATTTTACCAAAAAAGTTAGTCTAAAACATCGCCCATAAGCGAGTAAATTTTTAGTTATTTTTTCTAAAATATATATTATAATTAAATTGTAGCATGCGGATAGTCCAACACTAAAAACTGACCTAAATGTACTTTCTTTATTACAGCAACTTTATTAACCTCAGTGATACTACTTAAGTAGAGCTCAAATGAAATGATATAGCAGTTTTCATGATCAAAAATACAAATATTTTTAGCTCTTAAGCACTTATATTGGAGGTAAAAAGCAGAAGTTTTGTAATGTTAACTGGAAGTAGTACTTTAACTTTTGTTTTTAGTTGATAACGATCTATTTTACATAGAGTCAGATCATCTTAACAACCATTGAAAAATAGTATCTTTTCTGATAATTTTTTCCTGAAAGATTTTTAGATGAACTTAGTAACAAAAATATATTCTAATTGTTAAGCCACGAAAACCAATGATATGAAAATTATGTTATATTTATAATTCCTTTAAAAGCTTGTATTGCATTTAAAAGCTTGTATTGCAAGCAGGTCATAAAAATATTGATTTGTCAATAAAATTTTAGATGAGCTTACCCTCTACTTTATCCTGATATTTGTAATTATTACCTATAGAAAAATTACTCTTAACCCTAACCCTCTCCAATTTTTTTTGCAAATACTACTGGGGGGCTTGCTGATTAAATATCAAAGCATTGACTAATATTAATGCTTAGGCTTTTTAAGCGTTTAAAAAGTCCCTGGTATTAACTCCAAAACCCTCACATAGGTTAGCATTTTGAGCAGAATAATTTCGGAAGATACTAAGGAACAAATACATTCGACTATCTCCTCTATAATTCGACTTTAGTCTTTAGGGAAATTGCATATAACCTTTCTACTTACTGGTCTGTAAATAAAAAAAAATGACAGGTTAATAAAATTTGAAAACCTAGTTAATTAGTGCTTTGAGAATTTATTTTATCCTCAATTAAAGATTGAAAGAGCACTATTCCCCCATTGCCCTTCTTTTCTACTCCTGAAAAATACTTAGAAAGCAAACCCTAAATATAAGAGTTTGCAAGGTATTTAGAGTCCAAATATTAGTAACAAAGTCTTTATATTACAAACATATTGTCTGCTATAAATGTAGCTTACTAATATTAAATGCCCTATGTTTTTTAAGGAACTTGCCAAATACGTTGGTGATATTTTTCTGGTTCAGCGTATGGGTCAACCACAGAATGACTATGTTCGGGAATATTGAGTGAGTGAGAATGGTCATGATAATGGTGAGAATGACCGTGAGAATGTTCCCTATTAGTAACAGTAACTAACCTAAACTTACACATTTCACAATTCATTTTTACTTCTCCTAATTGTGTCTCTATTTCCCGTTCTCGCAATAATTCTAATAATGTTGGATGGGCTCCTATTTCTGGTAAACAAGTCATAGAAATATCTGGATATTGTTCTTGCTGTTGAGCGGTAATATCAAATATTTTCTTAACCAAAACTCCAGTAAATAAAAAGTATGGTAAAACCATAATTCGCTTCGGTTGATATAATCTTGCTCGCCGAAAACCTTCTTCTAAACGGGGATGAGTAATGCCAATAAAACAGGTTTCAACTGTTAGATAACCACTGCCTTCCCATAACATTCGAGCTAATTTATAAACATCTCCATTAGCATCAGGGTCACTGGAACCTCGCCCAACAAATAATAAAACAGTTTCAGAAGAGTTAAAGTTAGTTTTATCTAATTCTTTGAGACGCGATCGCCACAATTCTATAATCTTTGGAGTAATGCCAAAATGTCGCCCATAATAGAATTTTACTTGAGGATGTCTTTGCCTTGCTCGGTCTAGTTCATTAGTAATATCAAATTTATTGTGGCGAGCTGCAAATAACAAAATTGGTAGAGCAGATAATTCTGTGTAACCTTGTTCTACACATTTATCTACTCCCTCTTGAATAGTAGGTTTTGTTAATTCCAAAAAACAAGGTATTACAGGTCGAGATTTATCTAAATTTTGATAAGCTGCAACAAAGTCTAAGAAAGTTTCTTTTCCTTGAGAATCTCTTGTGCCATGACCTATCAATAACAAAGGTCTTTGTAAAGGTAATGATTCTAATTTTTCTTCTGTATATAAATGACTTTTTTCTATTGTTGAAGTTAGTATTTTTTGTGTTTTTATTTTGGGGTTTTGATTTGAATATTGCATTAATTATACTTTTCCCTTGTCAGGCAGGAAATTAGGGTTTACAACTAATAATTAGGTATTCTGGCTCATCAATTTATTTTAATTAATAAGTAGTTATTCATTTTTTATTTTGCTATTTTGATTGGTTTACAGTTGCCACACAGCCTTAGAATTTAACCATTGTTTCCATAATTTATTAGTAAAATATGTATCAGCAATTATTATTGCTAATAATTGCTATTAAATTCCTGCTTAGTAAGCTATATTTTTGTTATTTTAGCTTATATAGCAATCCTAAATCATTATAAAATATTAAAGTTTTAAAAGAAACTATAAGCAATCAGGTAAAGGATGTTTTATGATTTAAAATAAACTAAGAGGATTTAAACTCCTCCTAAAGCATCCAGTTTATAAATAAAAACTGGAGATTTTAACCCAGAGCCACTAAGATAATAATTGAATACTAAAAACTGATAGCTAGTTAACTGTTTAAATAAGTATTAAGTAAGTATAAATAAATTTTTGATAAAAAATCTTAAAAAAAACCCAGAAGCAAGCTATCAACTGGTTCTCACAGTGCGCAAATCGACCTTACTATTTTACGAATAACTCGACTCATCTACTGAGATAGACAAAATAACTTGTATATTTACTGATTCGCTATATTCGCTATATATGTGAGAAACATTTAATAATTCTTTAACTCGATAGTAGGATTTTCCCGACAAAATCATTTTGACATGTCTTGGATCTTTTTATTTATTTTGACTATGCATGTTTGATTTATAAAATCGTCTAGTCCGTCTAGAATATTCATTTTTTGGTATTTTGATTGGATATATTATTCTTATTATTATATCTGTATGGACAAAATAATTTATATATTTACTGATTGGCTATATTTGTTTTGTTTCTTGCTTATCTTGAGTAAGTATATCTATTTTAAATCCTCTCTGGCTTTTAGGTACAAAAATTCCTACCGAACCTTAGTTCCTTGGTGGAATAAATTTTCACATTTGTGCTGCTACCTTAGCAGATATTTTATACCAATTTCCTAAAATCTAACTACACATAATGCTATGTGTCGAAAATTATACCTGGTTACAGAAGCGATATCTTTTTAACTAAATCTACCTAATATATTTGTTACGATTATTCTTAAGAAATAAAATGAATCAAAAATGTGATTTTCCCTCCCATTTTTCACTTCTTTTCACAACTTTTATGCTTGATTAAATTGAGAACAATAAGGAAGTTGAAATAATAAAATTATTTGCTCACAAATAGAGGAAATTTAACCTTGATGTGCTACTGATCAATTATCTAACTAAATTATATGATTTTATAGAGGATATTTCTCTGCAAAAAGCTCTCAAAAATATTTCAAATCAAGGGTTATCTATATGACTAAATTCATCAAAAAAGGAGTATCCTATTTTGGGTTCAACTACACTACATCTACCCCTATCGCCTCGGTAGGAAAGGAGCATTAGGGATGGGTAAAATAACCATTGATAGAGTCCTATTGGTTTTACTCCATAAGGGCTTTATGATTTTATTAACTGTTATAGTTTTAATCCAATTCTAGTTTAATCTTCACACCAATAGGGAATGGGTCGCTTCTGTTTTAATTTTTCTGGAACATTATTGGAAAATAATATTAATTAATTAATTAAATTAATTTTCTCTTCTATTTGAGATGACAGTTTTTTTTAAGTTTTCTTTAGCTCCTTTATCTTGTTTTATATGCTTTGGACCTCACGGGGCGACAAGCTAGTTGAAAGCTATATATAGAAATAGATTTGCCTTCGGGGACTGAGGAATAATTTAATTAAAAGAAAACTATTATTGAGAAATGTTGGGGTTTAGCGCCAGGGTTCTGCCCTCGCACTACACCTCCCACTTTGAGTTTATAATTTATTCATTTAAAAAGTTTTGGAAATAGTTAAAAATATGATAAAAAGGGGTTAGTAATTACAAATAAAAATCAATAAAAGTGAATATATTAGGCTTTTATCAAGCCCATATTAAGCAAAAGTTGAGTCCATCTCAAGTAGTAACATTACAAATATTATTATATTTAATGCCAGTACATAAAAATGTACAAATATCAAAATTAAGTAATTATTTTCTACTACTAATAAAATTAGAAAATAAACGAAAAAAAATAGACAAATATTTTTAAATTTAAAATAGTTTATCCTGGCTTTATTTTGTTTTCCTTTAGTAAAAAAAACAAGAGAAAATTTATTTATTTTTCCCTCAGAATTAGTATTAATTTTAGATATAACTCAGTGGCAAAATACTAATATATTAATGATTAGTTAACGTTGGAAAAAGAGGGCTTTACCTATACATTAGAAAATTTTAACTCATAAATGAGCTAGTAATTTAACCTAACAAAAAGCAGTAATTTGTCCAGTTATAAGATTATTAAAAGGCCAGACAATTATTCTGATAGCAGATAGAGAGTTCCATAGTATTTTCTATCTCACTGGTTTAAACAATATCAGAAGCAAGATATATATTTTGTTTTGAGAAAAAAAAAATCGACGATGATTAAACCAGGTACAAAATATTGTCAACTCTCAGAATTAAAAGTAAATGTCGGTGAAACTAAACTGTTATTGAACTATATATTCCCCAAAATTTTGAAGGTAGGAACATATAATTTACTCGTGTATAAAAAACAGAAATATCGTCAAAAATCTGTTGTATAAAAATGGTATATTCTTACCAATTTATCATAAAAATGGTATATTCTTACCAATTTATCATCTACCGGAAAGATTAAAAAAAATATATAGTCAGAGAATGGAAATTAAAACAATGTTTAAAGACTATAAAACTGGTGGTTACAATTTAGAATCACTCAAGGCCAATGAAACGAGATTGAATAATTTAATTTTATTAATAGCTATTTCATACACACTTAGATCATTTCAAGTCCAAAAAAATAAAAATAAAGGGGTTCAATAATATATATCAATTTATTATATCTGTATGGACAAAATAATTTATATATTTACTGATTGGCTATATTTGTTTTGTTTCTTGCTTATCTTGAGTAAGTATATCTATTTTAAATCCTCTCTGGCTTTTAGGTACAAAAATTCCTAAACTAATGAAAAAAGTAGAAAAGAAAGAAGATACAGTAGTTTTTTTTTGTAGGATTATCTAGGATTTATTGGGCAAGAAATGATTATTTTATCTGAAAATTAGTAGAAAATTTTACGAGCCTTAATCCTCATTAATTACTATATTATTGAAGGGGAGTCAAAGGGATAAATACAGTGGTTAATTAGACAGTAATTTTTAATTAAAAATCAATTAATTAATGTGAATTTTTTCATAATATTATTCTCTGATACAGCTTGAATAATAATTAAATACAATTAGGGGATGTAGTTGGTTCGCTCTTTGAACGCACTACACCCCAATATTTCTCAATAAGCGTTTTTTTTATTGAAATATTCTTCAGTCCCCGAAGGCAAATTCCCTTCTAAATATGGCTTTTAACTCCCTTTTCATCCCGTGAGGCTTTGGACGCAGGATTTTAATTTACTTTAGTAAATCACTATATTATATACTTAACCATTTTTGTACTGTGACCCCATTGTGTCCTAATACCAATTTCCTAAAGTCCGACTACACAT
>ENA-UENX01000396-UENX01000396.1-marine-metagenome-genome-assembly--contig:-NODE-396-length-19478-cov-3.636976_pt1 | contig 19478 bp, 9 predicted proteins | sample MGYA00237875_ERZ529327 | MGnify/ENA primary metagenome ERZ529327 (study PRJEB26372, sample SAMN05368347) | marine metagenome | biome: cultured habitat; feature: ocean water; material: water; isolation... | reverse complement strand
TACTGATGATTACACTGCAACTAAGAAGATGATTATTGCTCAATAATCATTCTTAACCGAAATACATTTGGAGTGGCCCTTTGGGTCACTCCATTTTTTTTTGCAATATCACCAGGCCCGCACGGTGATATATGTTTTTTTTTGTACCTTCGTTGTGAAGTAGAATAACAAACCCTGAGCATAATCCCATGATATGAAAAATGCAACTGGAAAACTCTTCCTGCTGTGCGTCCTTTCCCTGTATGCACTGGTCCCAGCCCTGGGCCAAGTCTCCATATCACTTGACGATAAGACTGTACAACCCGGAGAAAAATTCATTCTTCCCGTAAAGGTTAATAACTATAATAATATTCTTGGCACTCAATTCTTTATCAGATGGGATCCTGCAGTTCTGTCTTTTGAGAAAGTGATGGATATTCATACTCCTTTTAAATTGGATGACAACTTTGGTGTCCCAGAATCCAATGCAGAAGGTGATCTTTCCTTTGTTTGGTTTGAAACAGGTTCTCTAACGGGGATCAACATCGAAGATGATTCAACGATGTTCTCCATTGAATTTGAAGCCAAAGGAGCATTTGGAGAGTTTTCTCGCGTAGAATTTTATGAGGACACCACTAATGTCTCTACCATCACAGAAGTGGTAGATACCAGCTTTTCAGCCATTCCTGTGGATCTTAAGAGTGCCGTAGTATCTGTTGGAGAGACTGTCGATGCCGTCTATAACAACGCACCTGATAAGATCACAGCACAAGCCTGTTACCCCAATCCTTTCGCCCATCATACAACATTAAGTTTCAGACTTACACAATCAACAACCATTCGTCTTAGCATCTTAGATTTACAAGGAAAAACAGTTTTTGAGGAACAAGCGTATTATGGAAGTGGTCAGCATGATCTAAACATTAAAAAGGACATCTTTGATCTGCCTGGCACCTATTTCCTCCATCTTACCTCTCCTGATTTTCAGGTAACTCAAAAACTGGTGTTTTTGAACCAATAAATTATATTCCCTAACATCCCAAATTCCGAACATGATGGATAGGATTTTTACACGCCTATTTGCCGGGCTCCTTTTGCTCATACCTATGGGCATGATGGCAAACCCTACCCTAGGTCGGCTCGATGACCTGGAGGGATTTACGATGACATTAGAAGATTTTGATGCAAACCAAGGAGATCAGGTCTGCCTTGACGCTACCGTCAGCGGATTCATGAATATTCTTGGTATGCAGTTCTCAATCAATTACGATCCTGCAGTTCTCCAATTTGATAACATTTCCAACACAAACCTTACTGGCTTAAGTCCCAACTCCTTTGGAAATCCTTCACCAGGAAACATTACGATGTCTTGGTCGGATCCAGCTGCAGTAGGAGTGTCCGTTGACGACGGGACGGTCCTGTTCGAGGTTTGCTTTACGATCTTAGGAACTACGGGTACCACTGTTTCTTTTTCTGAAACACCAACTCCATCAGAAGTAATCGATGGTACACTAACAGTGATTGGGTTTACTGGAAATGATTCTGCTGGGACAATTGATGGAAACCCTCCATCAGATGATGGCGGTTCCGGTGGTGGCGACGGTGGTTCTGGCGGTGGCGATGGCGGCTCCGGCGGAGGAGATGGCGGTGGTGACGGTGGCGGAGATGGTGGCTCCGGTGGAGGTGACGGCGGCGGAGATGGTGGTTCCGGCGGTGGAAGTACCGATTTTACCCTCACCATCGAGAATATTACGGCAGACCAGGGAGACCAAATCTGTTTAGATGTTACAGTTTCTAACTTCACGGATATTCTAGGTGTGCAGTACTCAATCAATTATGATCCTGCTGTTTTACAATTTAGTTCTATTTCTAATACTAACCTGGCTGGCCTAAGCCCCAATTCATTTGGTAATCCTACTCCTGGAAATATCACCATGTCCTGGTCGGATCCGAATGCTACTGGTGTTACTGTATCGGATGGGACTGTGATATATGAGATCTGCTTTGATGTCATTGGAACAGGGACAACTGATGTAAGTTTTGGTGATACACCAACGCCAATTGAGATTATAAACTCTGATCTTACTACTACTGCAGATCTAGCACAAAGCGGAGGTACTGTAACCATCAACGGCGACGGCGGCTCTGGTGGAGGCGATGGCGGCGGAGATGGCGGCTCTGGTGGAGGTGACGGCGGCGGAGATGGTGGTAACGAGGACCCCAACTTTAGCGGTTTTGGCTTGGCAATTCAAGATATCACGGCAAACCAAGGTGATGAAATCTGCCTTGATGTGGTAGCTTACAACTTTGATAATATTTTAGGATTGCAGTATTCGATTACTTATGATCCATCGGTACTACAATTTTCTTCCATATCCAATACAAACTTACCGGGCTTGAGCCCGAACTCCTTTGGCACTCCATCCTCCGGTGTGATCACCAGTTCTTGGTCAGATCCAAATGCTACAGGCTTGTCTGTCGATGATGGTACAATACTATTTGAAGTATGCTTCACGGTGATCGGTAACTCTTCTACGACGGTAACCTTTGCCAATGCACCAACCCCTATCGAGGTAATCGATAGTGGATTGAATGAGATAAACTTTGAGCAGAACGACGGTATTGTAACCGTAAATGGCGGTAACAACGGCGGCGGCGGTGGCGGCGGCGGAAACAGTGGGCCATCCTTTGACGGTTTTGGCGTTACTATACAGGACTTTTCTGCTGATCAAGGCGATCAGATTTGCCTCGATATCAAAGCTTACGAATTCAATGGCATTCTTGGTATGCAATATACCATGAACTATGATCCTAGTCGATTGGAGTTTGTAGAGATTCGAAACCCCAATCTAGCAGGTCTTTCTGCAGCGAGTTTTGGAAATCCTGCTCCTGGGGTGATTACCCTGGCTTGGTCTGATCCTAATGCAACAGGAGTCACTGTTGATGATGGAACGGTGATTTATGAGGTGTGTTTTAATGTACTTGGAAACAATGCGATCACAGCGGTGACAATCTCTGGAGATCCTACTCAGATTGAAGTCACAGATAGCGGATTAAACAATGTACCGTTTGACTTTGATACGGGAATCATTACCATTAGTGATAATGGTTCAGGGTCTGGTTTTGACGGTTTTGGAATCATTGTAGGCGATAAAAGTCTGCAGGAAGGTGATTCCTTCTGTGTACCAGTCAGCGTACAAGAATTTGTTGGTATCATTGGTATGCAGTTTTCTATCTCCTATAACTCTGCTGAGCTACAATTGGATCAGATCACTGGCTTTAATCTAAATGGGTTAAGTGAAAACTCCTTTGGTACCCAGGATGCGGGAACCATTAGGGTAACTTGGAATGATCCCGATGGCCTTGGAGTGACCTTGAATACCGATAATGATCCTCAGGCTCTTTTTGAGCTTTGTTTCACAGTAATTGGAACAAATAGTTCACAGATATGTATCACTGATTCGCCAGTGCAGGTAGAGATCACGTCTGCCGATCTCACCTTGATTGATCCTACGCTAGTTTGTGGTAATATTTTAGTGGGAGAAGATCCTCCTCCAACTGTAACACCAACAGTTACAGCTGTTAGTTGCCCAGGTGAAGATGATGGTAGTATTTCATTGGACGTAAGTGGGGTAGGTCCTACTTTCGATTACCAGTGGAGTATCAATGGTATTGGCAACACAAATTCAGCAAGTGGTTTATCAGCTGGAGACGTGACCGTAACCGTGACGGATAACGGAACAGGTCTACAAACGATTCAAACGATTACCGTACCAAGTCCGGCAGCAATTGACATCAGTTTTAATGTAACAGATGCTAGTTGTTCGGATGGTTCTGATGGTAGTATTAGTTTGGCCGTAACTGGAGGTACTGGTCCATTTTCATATAATTGGTCTCCATCAGGAACCAATACCAGCCAGAATAATGGTTTAGCGCCTGGCGATTACTTCGTAACGGTAACTGATGCCAATGGCTGTACCGCTACTGGAGGCTCTTATACGGTAGGTAGTCCTACGCCGATCAGCATTAGCGTAATCTCGGTGCAGAATGTACAATGTGCTAGTGACGAAACAGGGGCGATTGCCATTGCCGTAAATGGTGGTAGTCCTCCTTATAATATTGATTGGAACGGGAATTTGCCTGATAACACAACAACACAAAGTAACCTTTCTGCGGGTACTTATTCTGTTGTTGTTACGGATGCCAATAACTGCTCAGCTAGCCTCAATAATATTAATATTCTGAGCAACTTTGACCCGATCATAATCAGTTTGAGTTTAGCTCATATTCCGAATGAGGGAGGCACTGGTGCCATTAATGCTACAGTATCTGGAGGTACTGGGCCTGGTACATTCAGTTACTCTTGGACCGGACCAAGTGGATTTAATTCCAATACGGAGGACATTAATAATCTCGCTAATACCGGTGAATATTGTCTACAAGTAACAGATAATAATAACTGTGTAGAGACGGTTTGTGCAGATTTAGGGAATCTCCTGGAGATCACATCCTTCAACATTATAAAGGCTTGCGAAAACATATGTAATGGTGGAGTAGATATCTCGATAGTAGGTGGACTTCCTGGAGGCAGTGCGACTTATGCCTGGCAAAGAGTAGGGGAGAACCCGATTCTAAGTTCACAAGAGGATTTGGCAGATGTATGTGCAGGTACTTATCGAGTAACCGTGGTAAAAGACGGTCAAGAAGTAACTGGAACTTTCGAGGTAACGAACTTCGATCTAGATATTACAGCTACAACCACTCCATCAACTGATGGAACAAATGGAACGATTTCAATTAATATTGCAGGTGGTAACAGTGGGTTCAATATCCAGTGGGATAACGGAGATACTGGACCAAACGCTGACGAACTACCTCCAGGGGAGATTTGCGCTGATATTACCAGTACGGCAAATGGTTGTACCACAAGAGAATGTTGGTTGATCCCAACGGAACCTTTCCGTTTAGATGCCTTGAATGTTACGGAGACTACCTGTAGTGGCCGTTCTGACGGATTGGTAGAAGTTCGAGTAACAGGAGGGATTACTCCATATATGTTGATGGTGTCAGGTAGACCAGCCTTGACCCAGTCGGATAACACGACAGGAGTATTCAATATTCCTGGACTAGCTTCGGGTAATTACGATCTTGTTATTACAGATGCGCTAGGCTCGAGATTAGACCCAAGAGCCGTGGTACCAGATGTTGAACCGATCAATGTCAACTGGGAAGTGGTAAATGATACGGAAGATTCAGGAGGAACCGGTTCCATTACCTTAGATATTGCAGGAGGACGTGCACCCTATAATGTCGCTTGGAATGCCAACATCAATGGTCCACAGCCGATTCAATTGACTTGTGGTACCTACGCGCCTATCATCACAGATGCTAACGGCTGTGTGAAAGAAGCCATTGAGATTGAAGTTCTATGTCTATCCGATGATGTAGCCACGACCAACGTAGGCTGCCCAGGTGATGGCAATGGAAGTCTAGCACTTACCCTGTCTGGAACTGCTCCTTATCAATTCCAATGGAGGAATGAGCAGACAGGAGAGGCCATGGTCGGAGACCAAACGCTACAAAACCTTGCGGCTGGTGAATACACAGTCACCGTTACGGATAATTCAGGAGCTGTATTAGTTCGTACCTATGAAGTAGGTACTCAATCGAGTCTCCGTTTCAATACGCTGGAAACAGTATCTTCTTATAATGGATTTACGGTGAGTTGTAGCTACTCTAGCGATGGAATTTTGCAAGCTGTCGGTGGTGGTAACCAAGGTATGCTTACCTACGAATGGCTAAATGATGAAGGTGCAGTAGTAAGTACTGCCTCTACCTTCAACACAGCCGCGCCGGGTATGTACACTGTTCGGATCTTCGATGATGTGTGTATGGTGGAACAAACGATTGAGGCTACTGCACCAGATGGACTTCAAGTTCAGGCCGTAAACATTAGAGAAATCAGCTGTGCTGATGAAGTCGATGGACAAATTAATGTATTGGCTTCTGGAGGTATTGCACCTTATCTATATCGATGGAGTAGTAATGATTTTGGCGATGAAGCTCGCTTCTTATCCGCTGGAGATTATACGGTAACCGTTACGGATGCCAACAACTGTGTCGATGCAGCTACCTTTACTTTAGCACAACCGGAGCCACTTCAAGTTGTGATTGAGACAGAACCGGAAACGGAAGATTGCAATGGTATAGCCAGAGCAATTGTCACCGGAGGTACTGAACCTTACTTCTATAACTGGGTAAAACCAGCTGGCCAAACTACGGCTGAAATTACTGGACTATGTAATGGTACCTACTTTGTGGAAGTCACAGATGCTCAAGGTTGTACTTCCGCCTTAGGTGAAGTTTCTGGGGTAGTAAAAGACAAGCGCTTTAATTGCTTCGAAGATCGGGTAGTACTAACACCTGATGAAGATGGGTTGAACGACGATCTTGTTATCTTCTGTGCGGATGACTTTGCACAGAACAGGATTGAGATCTATAATCGATGGGGGCAATTAGTATACGAACAAGAGAATTATGACTGTACTGATTTAGGTGGCATCAATTGTTTCTCTGGACAAACGAACAGAGGAGAGGATCTACCTGAAGGTGCATATTATTGGGTGCTTGAGTATACAGATGCTAATAATAATCTAGTACAAGTTAAAGGTTCTCTTACCATTTTGAGGGAATAACGAATCCTTGGTCGGGTGTTGGCTTGACTGACACCCGATCAAAAGATTCCATGTACAAATCTTATTTTCCCATGATTCAACCGATCAAAAATGAAAAAATTATCTCTACTCATACTATTTTCTGCCATCTGCACTTTGCTCAGTGCGCAGTACGAGGCAGTTTTTAACCATTATAACTTAGGTAATGGTAGCCGTAATTTGATCAATCCAGCTGCTGCCGGTTTTGATGGAGTTTCTCAACTACAATTTAATTTACGGGCGCAGTGGACGGGTTTTGAAGATGCTCCGAAAACTTATGGAGCCTTATTCAATGCACCAATAGGTAAGTCCTTCGGTCTTGGCTTAGGCATTTACTCGGAGCAGGCCGCACAACTGAACAATCTTCGCCTCTTCCTGAACTACGCTTTTCGCTTCACAGCTGGGGAAGACTGGAAGATCTCCGCTGGGTTTTCTACTGAATATCAGCAGATGACCCTGGATAGTGACATCATGTCTACACCACTCTTACAGCAAGGAGATCAGCTGATTGATGATTTCTTGGCGGGTAAAGGTGTATTCGATGCCGCTGTGGGCTTTTATGGGACCTTTAGAGACAATACCTTCGGTGGACTAAGTATCAATAACCTAGTACGTAACCGTCTAGTAGACATCTCCGGTAGTAGAGCAGGACAATCTACTTCTGCGCTTCAGTTTTACACCTTTGCTTTTGGGCATAAGTTTGATCTATATGAATTGAATCTAACCTTAGAACCATCTTTGGTGATTCGTCAGGTATTGGGTGGGCCGGAGAATTTGGTGGATATTAATCTGAAAGCTGGATTCTTGGAGGAGCAGTTGATTGCGGGCCTATCCTACAGAGGTGGTGCTGCCAATACTTTGGCCATACTGTTGGGAACAAGACTATCTGGATTTAACCTGTATTACTCTTACGATGTATCCTTCCAGCGTTTTCAAGATTATAGCGTAGGATCGCATGAGGTAACCGTGGCATTCAGTTTTGAAAATCCTGATCGCTAGTACATCTACTTAAATAGATTGCTAATCACTTAACTATAGTTTTAGCTAAAAAGCTAAGATGTCCTTTTAACAATTGGTTTTTGGGATGACCCTTCTCCTTCCCGGAGAAGGGTCGCTTATTTTTAGAAGGGAGGTACTGCTCAAGGCTTTGTGGTATGATTTTTGCGAGTAGTAGTTCAGATATTGTGGAGGTTTTGAAAGAAGTGGAGGAGTAAACATACTATGAGGAAATAAAGACTTACCAACCATTGTGGCTAGCATTTGCTACGGCCATCCTGTCTTTCTTTTCTCTTTAAAACGAAATTTGGTGTAGTTATTATAGTTGCCTATCAACTCGTCTGGCTTAGGTTAGGCGCCCTGCCTTGGAGTTATTCGAGGCAGGGGGTAGGCTTTTGAAAGAGCGAATGTTGAATAAAATACCAGCTTTTGGGTATGCCCGGAATTGAAATAAAGCGTATATTTGTCTAGTCTATAGAAAACAAATTATAATCCATATCTCCTAGGTAATCATTGATTATTACACATCTCTTGGATTTAGCCCACCTTTTTTCGCTAAACCTTCGTGATTAGGATAGTGGATTCCCTCTAAAGAGCTTTGAGTACTACATTTCCCTCAGATTTTAGGATCAAACTTCTGTTTGATTGAATCTGCCTACCCCAGAAGATCTAATTGAATACTGGATGTGGCCCTATATCTCTTTTATAGGATAGAAAGTCACTATGCGTATTCAATTGAAAATTTGTGCAAAAATATATCTGCAAAAAGCATCTATTTATAGATTCTTGCGTAGAACCAATACAGATTTTCTCACGGAAAATTTGTTCGCTGACTAAAAGAAGACAGTGTAATTACTTACTGGTTTTTTAAAGTTTCTCATTGATTATCTGATAGATATACATATCTAAAAAATCCTTAAATTTTATTTTGTTAGAATGAAACTTTAGATATACGAGTGCGTAATACTTTATATATCTTTTATGAAACACTAAAGGCAATTATAATTAAGGCGATTGGATTGTATGTGATTCACACAAGAACCGTTTTCAAGTGTATACTTAAATCGGTTTTTGGGATGGCCTCTCTTCTATGCAGACAGAAGGGGGGCTTTTTTTATTTCCTTACCTGATGAGTCTGCGTCTTCCTGCCCTCCGATAATAACCACTTTATCATCATAGACCCAAAACTACATTGACTGATTCTCCTAGTAAATTTTGATGTATTCCCTTTCCGTAAATATCTAAGATATGGCTAGATCTAATGGCCCTGCCAGCCCATATTAATTACCCTTATAGATAAAAAATAATTTTTATTTAATTGATTATAAGTTATTTGTGATGTTTTTCTTTTTTTCTTCCTTTGGGTTTCTACAAAATTGGCACGGTATTTTCAAGATAGGGAGTAAATGTAAAAAGGTAAACTAGCTAAAAGATTGACCAGATAATTCTTTATCATAGCAATCGCGAGGATGAGCAATCCAGTAGCAGTTAAATTATCAACTCCACTCATCCCCCCAAACTTACCTTACATTATCAGACCCACTTTGTACTAGAGTAGCTAGAGTCACAGCTTTGCTGTAAGGACCCAAGCTATGCCTATTCCGATCATTATGGCCTCAACACTAAGACTCGGCACTAGTGGTATTCACCACCATTAGGCCTGGCATCCCTATGTCAAAACTCAATTATCATTATAAATACATCAGCATGAAACACTTAATTTGCAACTTTAAAATGGTCAGGTCTAGCCTCTGGGTTACGCTTTACCATCCTCCAAAAGATTGGAGCCTAATGGCTCTTATCGGTCTACTTGGCTTATTGGTTCCTTTTCATGTTCAGGCGCAAGATTGTGATCTGGCCTGTAACAGTGCTCAAGAAGCTCCAGTGCAGTTATCCATCGGTACGGATTGCATCGTTTGGTTAGAGGCCGACGGTATTCTGGAAGCTCCTCAGGAATGCGAAGGCATGAAGTCCTTGGTGTTAAGAGATGAAGAAAATATTCTCGTTGCCGATGGGATGGATCAGGTACAATTTGATGCAAAAAGCTATATAGGAAATACACTCAGTGTGACTGTTACAGATGTCAATACCGGCGTATTCTGTGTAGGTTTTGTACAGTTGATCGATAAGCTGGCACCGACGCTCTCCAACTGTGAAGAAGTTGCGATTAGTTGCATAGACAATACCTCACCCGATTTTACGGGCTATCCGACGATCGATGATAACTGCAGCGAGGATTTCGACCTAACTTTTGAGGACAATATCATTCCAGGAAACTGTACCTCAGGCACGATGAAGAAGATTGAAAGACTTTGGATCGCTTCTGATGCCTTCGATAATCGTGATAGTTGTCTTCAGCTTATTACGATAGAGAGACCCACTTTGGATCAAATCGAATTCCCAGAGAATATGGACCTGAGTTGCGATGCGCCAGATGCAGATCCAACGATCACAGGTTACCCCACCTTTTCCGGAGAAGTCATTAATTCAGATAACACTTGTGGCCTAGTTGTTAAAATGGTGGCCGATACAGCATATATCTGCGATGAATACGAATTTCAGATCCACCGATCTTGGTTGGTGACGGATGAGTGCTCTGGTTTTGAAACGGCTTCTCTACAGATCGTACATATCAAAGACACAACACCTCCTGAAATTACTTGTCCCACGGATTTTACCGTCACCACCGAGGGCGGAGATTGTATTTCTACCATCGAGTTGGAAGAACCGACCATTACCGACAATTGTGATGGAGGAATGGAATATGATGTGATTACCTCTTTTGGTGCGGTGGGCTTAGGACCACATCCCTATGTACCTGCCGGAGTTCATACTGTTCAATATACAGCGACGGATGCCTGTGGAAACAGCTCCATGTGTACGATGTCTGTCAATGTAGTGGATGAAGATGAACCTATCGCCATCTGCGAGGACTTTACCATTGTATCTGTTCCATCTGGTGGGATAGCTATGGTAATGGCCAATACTTTTGATGATGGCAGCTTTGACAACTGCCAAGATGAGGTTTTCTTCAAAGCCCGTAGGATGAATATCGGTGAGTGTGAGCAGGCTAATGGGGATGATTCCCCTTATACGACCGGTTATCAAGAATGGTTTGATGATCGTGTATTGTTTTGCTGTGGAGAGGCAGAGACCGGAGAGATTCAAGTAATCATGCGTGTATACGAACTTGATCCGGGTGAAGGTCCTGTAAATCCAGAGCGGGAAGTAAGCGGAGGAGATTTGCATCGTCATTACTCTGATTGTATGGTTATGGTGCAAATTCAGGATAAGATACCACCACGCTTCTTGACTTGCCCACCCGCGGATACCATTGAATGTAATGAAGAATACCCTGATTGGAGCATCTTTGGTTCTCCACATGTAGAAGATAATTGCGGATACACCTTGGATTCCACCGTGGTAGAAGCCATCAATGATTGTGGTGTGGGAAGTATCATCAGAACTTGGACAGCCACAGATGCTGTAGGTAATTCCTCAGACTGTAGGCAGGAGATCTTTGTGGTAAACTCCAATCCCTTTACAGAAGAAGATATCATTTGGCCAGAAGATTATACTACTGATGTTTGCGGTGCAATGGTCGATCCTGAAGATTTACCAGAAGGCTTTAACACACCACAGATACTAGGAGAACATTGTGGGGTGATCGCGCTAAATCATCACGACCAGACCTTTGACTTAGCTCAGCCTGCCTGTTTTAAGGTATTACGTACTTGGACTGTGATCGACTGGTGTCGTTATGATCCAGATGATCCATTGAGTGAAGGGAGATTCCAAAGTGTACAAATTATTAAAGTACAAGATAATATTGCACCAGCTATTACCTGTCCCTCAGATGTAACAGTAGGTGTATCGGATGATTGTGAAACAGGCGAGGTTAATTTAGATTTAGCATTGGCTGACGACTGTAGTCCTGGCGTTCTAATCAGCAATGATTCTCCTTATGCTAACGCAACCGGAGCGGATGCCAGTGGTTCTTATCCACTTGGAACGACAGTTGTGACTTATTCTGCCTCAGATCGCTGTGGTAATGTGTCCAGCTGTGAGATAAAAGTTACGGTCAGAGATGATGAGGCTCCCCAGCCATTATGTATCGTCGGACTATCCGCCTCTATTTATGAGGAAAATGGGAGCTTCATGGCTCGTCTTGACGCTACGGCCTTTGATGCGGGGGCACAAGACAATTGCACGCCACCCAATCTATTGAAGTATACCATCCGAAGACATGAAGAGGGACAGACAACACCTCCTTCTTCCACTAGTATCACTTTCGATTGTGATGATGTGGGCACGCAGCTGGTTCAACTTTGGGTTACCGATGCATTAGGAAACTCTAGCTACTGTCTCACCTACATTGATGTACAGGACAACAACAGACTTTGCCCGCAAACGAATAACATTACTTACGCGCAGTTGGCAGGAGGTATAGCCACGGAAGTAGGAGAGTATGTACAAGATGTGAGTATTAACGTGACTGGAGGACAACAATTCCAAATGTTTACTGGCGGTAACGGAGGTTACTTATTCCCAGATGTACCTTTTGGGGAAGATTATACGATTGTACCGGTTAAAGACGATGACCTGCTGAATGGTGTTACTACCATTGATTTGGTGTTAATTTCAAAGCACATCTTGAATCTCCAACCTCTGGATTCCCCTTACAAAGTGATTGCTGCAGATATCGACCGATCTGGTCATATTTCAACGATGGACCTGATCCGTTTACGACGATTGATTCTGCATATTGACGAGGAAATGCCGAATGGCAATAAATCCTGGCGCTTTGTGGACGCGGATTATCGCTTCCCAGATGTAAAGAATCCCTTCATGGCTTATTTCCCCGAGATTTTCAATATTAATGACCTGGACTATGATGAGATGCATGCAGATTTTATCGCGATCAAAGTGGGAGATGTGAATTACACGGCGATGCCAAATAGCCTCTTAGGAGTAGATGAACGAAGTACCTACGAAACGGTATCCCTGGAGACCGAGGATCAGCAGCTACAAAAGGGAGAGGAATATACGATAGACTTCAGCTTGGCGGAGATGCGCGATATCATGGCCTTCCAGTTTACACTCCAATATGATACAGAAGGATTAAGCTTCATAGGTGTTGAAGGAGGAGGAATTCCGAACATGAGTGAAAACAACTTTGGATTGCGCTACCTGGAGCAAGGGTTGATTACGGGTAGCTGGAATGAATCTACTGATGCAGATATTGGAGCCAAGGAAACGTTGTTCCGTATGACTTTCCGCGCAGAGAGGTCCGTGCAACTATCGGAGGCCATCAGCATCAGTTCGAGATTGACATTGCCAGAGGCTTATACAAAGGAAGGAGATCCTAGGTTACTGCAATTGAAGTTTGCAGAAATCATTCAGGATGATGGCTTTCAGCTTTACCAAAACAAGCCTAACCCCTTTGGTCAGGAGACGGTTATAGCTTTTAATATGCCGCAATATGACATGGCACAATTAAGCGTATACGACATGACCGGAAAACTAATCCTTCAGCAGGAAAAGCTTTTTCAGGCAGGCTATAACGAAATCACGATTCGAAAAGATCAGCTCCCCGATAGTGGTATATTTTACTACACCCTACAGACAGGGGACCGCAAAGAGACCAAAAAAATGATCCTACTAGAATAAAGGATTAAAGACTATATAAAAGGTGTAGAATGTATTGATGTATTCCGCCCCCACTGAAAGTAGTGGGGGCTTTTTAATTCTTACGATTTCGTTAACATTTGTCGAGTTTTCAGTGATTTTAGCCGAGGAAAGTGGCATTTCGTCGGTAAAACTAGCATCCTTGTAGTGTATTCAACGCAAGGCTACCTAAAGCCCATAAAGCTAAAAAGAGTGTAGCCTTTCTTCCCGACTGTACGAAAACATCTACGAACTTTTACCTTTTTGACAAATCAGGTAGAGGGTCAGAAATAAGGTATGCCGCCCTGTAGGTAAGTACGTTATCTCTGACCGTCTTGCTGGCAAAAAGCTTGGTAAGGACCATCTTTCGCAACGTTTTGATCCACAGAGTAATCGGTCAATAGGGACCATGTGCTCTGAGGATCAACGCAAGCCAAGTGACTTTCGATGCAGGAGTCACACAAATCCGCGAGGGGGCCTTCGTGCCTCTTCGACTGAAAACCAAGTAAACTTTGAAAGAGAAAGCAGTGCATCATCCTATGAAAATAGCTTGATCGCTGCTGCTTCTCTCCTTTAAAACCATTACAGAAAACCAGAAAATACGAACCCATGCAAGAATTACTTCAAGCCGCTTTTAGTACACCAAACATTGTGTTTACGGTCTTGTTGTTGGTTGTTATGTTGTACTGGGTGAGTGTATTTATGGGGCTATTGGACATGGGCTCCTTCGATGTTGATCTGGACGTAGACATGGATGTAGATGTCGACGTGGATGTCGATATTGATGCAGATGTCGATGCCAATGCAGAAGTGACTGGTGGAGGGCTAGCAGGAATCTTGCATTTCTTTAACCTTGGACAGGTACCATTTATGATCATCATGACCTTTTTGGTACTCAGTATGTGGAGCGTTTCGATCTTGTTAGATCACTATGTTGGCCATGGCTCCTTAGGTTTTGCGGCACTGATGTTTATACCCAATTTGGCGGGAAGCCTTTTGATCACTAAGGTTGTTACTAGTCCTTTAGTACCAATTTTCAGAAGCTTGGATACCTCCGAGGAGCCAGTAGACTACATTGGCCAGGTTTGTACCTTGTTGCTAAGTGCTAGTCCGAATGACCTTGGACAAGCGGAGGTGAGTGTAAATGGCAGTAGTTTATTGGTAAGCGTAATGGCTGATCGAGAGGAAATTAAGAAAGGAGAAAAAGCACTGATTGTGCAAGAAAATAAAGAGAAGTCGTATTTCATTATTCAAAAACTAGAAGAATAAATTATGGGACCATTCGCAGGTATGATGATTTTATCCATCATCATGGGTTGTTTAGCGCTTTGGATCTATGCGATCATTGATATTGTAAGAGGAGGATTCAAAAGTGAGGGAGATAAGATCGTATGGTTAGTTTTAGTACTACTTGTACCCGCGATAGGTACGGTATTGTACTACTTGATTGGACAAAAGCAAAAGCAAGAACCTGGTGATCTAGTGTAGATCGCTGGATTGTTGAAATACGCGGAACTACTAAAATGGCGCTCCTCTACAAAAGCTCGTGCAGCAGGGCCAGCTTCTGGCTGGTCTCTGCCGAGCATGACGTGAAATCATAACCCTAAAAGGCATATAAAATGACATTGGTAATGACAACTAACCCACTCTTACGAGGCTTATGTCGATGGTGAAAAACAGTCTTGTCCTTATGGGGTCTCTTACCCTTAAGGAGAATTGTTCTTCTCGTATCGAATTCCATAAAACTCGAAAAATCCTCAAAAAATGCTTTCAACAATTGGATACGTGATCATCGGTGCTTTTGTCATCGTGACTTTCGGTATCATTATAATGATTGCCAGGTGGTACAAAAAAGTACCGCAAGGGCAAGCGCTAGTACGTACAGGTGGTAGTAAGCCCAAAGTGGTCTTCAAGAGCGGTATGTTTGTGATTCCCATCATACATATGGTCGAAAAAATGGACCTGTCTGTTAAGACGGTGGAAATTGCTCGACTAAAGGAAGATGGCCTGATTTGTAAGGATAACATGCGCGCAGACATCAAGGTGGTTTTCTTTGTTCGTGTGAACTCAGATACCGATGCCATATTAAAGGTAGCACAGACTATCGGTGCGGCTAGAGCCTCTGATCCAAGTACGCTTAAGCAACTTTTCGAAGCCAAGTTTTCGGAGGCGTTGAAAACGGTGGGTAAACGATTTGACTTTGTCGAACTCTATGATAACCGCGAAAAATTCAAAAAGGAAATTATAGCCATCATCGGCTCAGACCTTAACGGCTATGTGCTTGATGACTGTGCCATTGACTACCTCGAACAAACACCTATAGAATTCCTTAAAGCCGATAACATCCTCGATTCTGAAGGTATCAAGAAGATCACAGAATTGACGGCTGCCCAAAAGGTTAAAGCGAACTTCATTCGACGGGAAGAAGAAAAGACCATCAAGGAGCAGGATGTAGAAGCACGCGAGGCTATCCTCGAATATGAGCGCCAATTGGCGGAAAAAGAAGAACGCCAGAAGCGAGAAATCGCTAACATCAAGGCGAGAGAAGAGGCGGAAATCGCCAAGATTAGTGAAGAGGAGCGCCTGCGATCTGAAATGGTGCGCATCAAAACGGAAGAGGAGCTATCTATAGCTGAAGAGAATAAGGCGAGACAAGTCGTGATCGCTGCTAAGAACAAGGAGCGCGCTGAAGCCGTAGAGAACGAAAGAGTAGAGAAAGACCGCTTGCTAGAGCAAACGGAGAAGGAGCGGATCGTGACCCTTGCGGAGATTGAGAAGGAGCGTGCGATTGAAGAAGAGAAGCGCAACATCCAGGATGTGATCCGGGAGCGTGTGATGGTGGAGAAAAAGACCGTAGAAGAGGAAGAGAAGATCAAAGATACCCGTGAAGTAGCAGCAGCTAATCGTTCCAAGCAAGTGGCAGTAATCAAGGCGGAAGAAGCTGGTGAATCTTCTATCATCGAATTGTCTAAGACCGCAGAAGCTGAAAAGCTAGCGGCTGAAATACAAGCACAGAAGCTCTTAATTGATGCGGAGGCAGAGAAGAATGCAGCTGAGAAAGAAGCAGAAGCCCGTAAGATTCGCGCCGAAGCTAAAGCTGCTGAAGAAGCGACTATTGGTTTGTCTGAGGCGCAAGTGATTGAAGCCAAGGCCAAGGCGAAGGAGCATGAAGGTAGCCTCGAAGCGATCGTAATCGAGAAGAAGGCGCAAGCTGAAGCCACAGCTATCGCAGCTAAGGCAGAGGCTATGCATAAGCAAGGTTTGCTCGAAGCAGAAGTACTGGCTGAGAAAGGCTCTTCCGAGGCTAAGGTCACTACTGAGAAAGGCTCAGCGGAAGCCAAGGCGCTTGAAGAGAAGCTTGTAGCAGAAGCCAAAGGCGTAGAGCAGAAGGCACTGGCTATGAAGAAGCTCGACGGCGTAGGCAAAGAGCACGAAGAGTTCAAGCTACGCTTGGAGAAAGATAAGGAAGTCCGTTTGGCTGAGATCGATATCCAGCGCTACGTGGCAGAGGCTCAGGCCATGGCATTGGCGGAGGCCTTCAAGCAGGCTAATATCGATATCGTAGGCGGCGAGGAAACATTCATCAACAATGTGATGAATGCTATCAATCGCGGTAAAACGGTCGATCGTATGATCAATAGCAGCCAACATTTAGGGGACCTAAAAACCGCTCTTTTTGGTAACGGCAACGGTTCTACCGGCCTGTTAACCCAGATTAAAGATGCTGTCAAATCATCGGGTTTTAAAACCAGTGACATCAAAAACTTGACGCTAGCCGCCCTGCTGTACAAGCTACAGCAAAAAGTTAGTGACAACGAAAAAGGTGACATTAGCAAACTCATTGACCAAGTACAGCAGTTTGGCTTGACTGATCAGCTAGTCGGCACGATACTGTAAGATTTTTTGGGCCGCTTCGGCGGCCCAAACCTTATCTAGCCAATACATCCAAAGTTTCTAATACTTCGGATGTATTAACTTCAAGCTCCAAAACTTCGGAAGCTTGGTTACGCTCTCACCCTTAAAACTGAACCCATGGCCATGAACAATTGGGGCGGAATTAAGGAGCATATGACCCAAACGCCTCGAAAGGCTTTTGGCAGCAGAAAAAAAACGCGCACTTTTAGCCGCTCAACACCACGCCTATCTAAAGCGGCAGAGCAACTCGCCATTCAGAAAAAGAGAAAAAAGATTATTCGAGAATTCGTTTGTTTCGGCCTCCTGCTGATCCTACTCGTCTATGCCTTGTGGCAATGGTGGTTTATCTCCTAAGATTGGATCTTTTACTACTCACACTCAAAGATCGTTAATGGACAACCGCTCTACTCATTTCAGGACCACCACCTATGTGGGGCTCTTTATCACATTGGTGCTAACTACCATTTTCTGGTATCCCTCCGTTTACAAGTCTATTTTACCTACGGATTTCGAACTGCGCAACTACCTCATGCAAGGCATAGATTGGTTGGTCGTATTGACCATAGTTGGATTGATCATCTTCGGAGAAAGGGATAAGCTGTCTACCCTGCAATTCAGGCCGATCACCTTTGAGTCTTTTTCACTCGGCATGGCATTAGGTGGATTCAGTATGCTCTACCTAGTAGCACACCGGTTTCTAGTCAATGCATCAGGCCCCGAAACTAATCTTGGCCCAGATCTAAGTAGTCCTGGTCTCGATACGGTAGGCCCTGAATTTTTCTATGTATATGGCCTATTCAGCCTTCTGACTGCAAGCTTTGCAGAGGAGATCATCTACCGCGGCTATGCAACGGAACGATTACTTCGCCTACAGGATAAAAAGTGGATGGCCTTCTTACTACCCTGGGTAGCATTCACCCTAATGCATTATCGAAAAGGGTTGGAGCATATGCTAGGGGTAGCAGTGGTAGCCGCCTTGATGCAGTGGTACTATATGAAGTATCGAAACCTGACGATTACTGTGATTGGTCATCTATTTATTGATTCAATGGCCTTGGTGGGAATATTCTATGAGCATTTTACTAGGGGGTGACTAATAGTAGACAAGACATCCGAAGTTTCTAAAACTTCGGATGTCTTGTCTACTATAGGCAGATAATGACGGATTTCGAACAGAAATGGATTATTTCGGTTGTATTGGTACATAAGTCTGGTGGCTATGGACTAATTTGTAGAGTAGATCGCAGAAGCAATTGTATGGCTGGGTAATCGAAAACGGTTCCAAAACTATACTCAACTCAGTCCTCGAGCCCCAGTTTTAACCTCTTTCGTTCAAACGTTAAATGCTAGTCATGATAAAGCAATATTGGAAATTCGCCTTTATGATTTCATTGGTCCTTGCGTTGGGATCCTGTGAAAAAGCAGATAACCCGACGCCGCGGATCGACTGGCACACCTATACCGGTAAGTGGAAGAACGTCAATGCCTCGGCCAATGATATCAGTCGGATCATCCTAACGCGGAGAGAAATCGGGCGCATCACATTGCAGGTTTGGGGGCGTTGTGGAACGGAGGTATGTCAGACAGGGCTTTTTTCCTTCACCGAAGCGGAACTAAGAGAACAGACCCTGTCGATTCAGTTGCAAATAGATGGCGAGCCATTGTCCTTGAGCTTAGGCGCTACTGAAAGTAGGAAGTTGGAATTGAAGGCAATTGATGAAAACTCGAGCTTTGATACCCAGTTTTTCTCCTGGGAACCAACAGCTTCCTTTTTTGAGCAGGTTACGGCCACCGATGTTCGCAGCTTAGAAATGACGGACACGCCTATCAACGCTGGACCAGATCATCCCGATAATCTATTGGTTTCGGGCACGATTATGGTTTTTCAGACCAGTGATAGAAAACTTGGTAAAATTCAGGTGATAAGCAATTCCCACTATCTCAGTATAAGATGGCAAACCTTTGCTGCCGATGGCACACCCAGTCCTTTGGTTGACTATTTCCCCCTATATAAGACAGGCTACTATGACTTGGATGAAGGGAAAGAAGATGAGTCTACAGATCATCTCTATAGCGACTTTTATTGGTCACTGGAAGACCGCACCATTCGTTGGCTACAACCAGTAAATGCATCTACTTTCGCAGCCTATCATTTAGAAAGGAGGAATTAATTGACCCAAGTTGCGATGAATGAGCGCAAAAAAGGAA
>ENA-UENX01000395-UENX01000395.1-marine-metagenome-genome-assembly--contig:-NODE-395-length-19482-cov-3.587125_pt1 | contig 19482 bp, 20 predicted proteins | sample MGYA00237875_ERZ529327 | MGnify/ENA primary metagenome ERZ529327 (study PRJEB26372, sample SAMN05368347) | marine metagenome | biome: cultured habitat; feature: ocean water; material: water; isolation... | reverse complement strand
ATAAAATTCACTACCAGAAACTTCACGATTACTATTGTCACACTACTTACCCTCCAACGAGAGGGGTGAGTTTAATAAAGCTGACAACTGTCTCATCGTTGACCAGTATTTCTTTGTCTAGTGATTCTACTTGAAAATTATTAACCAATACGAAGAAGCCATTTTGGGTGAAGGCTGCCCAGGCAAGATAAATTTGCTTTTCAGTATCTATCCATAGGGTTCTTTTCTTTCTCGAGAACAAGTTGAGCGCTTGTTCTTTAGCGGTTGGGTTTACGAGTAATTGGCGGGAAGACTCCTGTTTGTTATTGTAGTCCTCCACTTCAGCCTTTACACGTTGTGCAATGAGATCTCGTACACTTACCCATTCATTTTCTACCGGCAATTCCCATTCTTGCAATAGGCCACCTGTAGACGTTTCATCTTTAATCGTCAATTTGATCATGGTATTCTCATTAGGTCAACAATGACACTAATTTACGAATATTTGATCGTAAAATCAATTATTTGATTACAAAATACACGAATTTTAACAAAAATCACCTTTTTGATTACACCTCAAGCCTTTTGCAAAGCTAGTAGCTCATAATCCCAAAGTCCTTTCCGATAGGTCTTATACTGGGCGAGGCCAGTTTTATAATGGATTTTGGAAAAGTAGGTCGCGCTGTAGACGAGATTGTAGGCCTTCGTTCCGATCATACCGGCTAAAGCCGCCCAATAGATTCTATTTACAGAGGGCTTTACTTCTTTGGTAACATTCCTTCTACCGGATAGTCGTAGGCCAAAGTTTCCCGCTACCTCCTCCAGCTCCTCCAGGGTAAGGATGTCGGAAATAGCCCAACCATTGAGCATAGTTAGCATGTCTGGTTCTTGCTTAATGTCATAGGCGTGGGACTTGAAACAATCCGCTATCAGCAGGCGTCCACCGGGTTTCAGCACTCGGGCTATTTCTTGAAAGAAAAGCGATTTATCCTGAGCAGTCTGCATACTTTCAATGGCCCAGGCGTAGTCAAAAGAGTTTGCAGCAAAGGTTGTATTGGTGTAATCCTGCTGCTCAAATTGAACCAGCTCCTCTACTCCATGTCGTTCGGCATATTTTGTGGCCGTAGCAACTTGTCTGGCACTGAGGGTGATACCCTTGGCTTGACAGCCTCTTTCATTGGCTAGAAAAATACTACTCCCTCCTACCCCACAACCGGCATCCAAGACACTTGCCCCCTTGGGGATCTCCCCAAGTAGCATCAATTCCCGATTGGTATTAATAACCGCATCCTTCAAACTTTTGACTTCCTTATCCCATACCCCATAATGGAGGCCCATACTGGCATCGAGTTTCCACCACATTCGATAGTGTGGCTCCGTATGATCATAATAGTTTTCTACATCTTGGTTGGTAAAGGTTTTCATCTGCTTGGTCATTTTGAACTTGCGTAAATTAGTTTCAATCCCTTCATGTACTAAATCGAAAAGAAAATTCGAATAGTAAATGTAGTGAGTTCAAAATTAACAACACAGCTGCTGCCAACGCTAACTTTTAATTACAATCTTCCCCTTGGCTCTCCTTGTCCCTAAGTATTCAAAGGCTTTGGGGATATCAGAAAAATCATAGACTCGATCTATTACAACTTGGATCGCTTCCTCGCTGACCAAGTTCAATACAAAATCTAGGTCCGCAGTTACCGTTTCGGCATCCATGGTGAGGAAATGCTTAGCAGTAGTCTTCGAAAGCCAAGCCCCTTTTAGTAGGAAGTTAAGCAGGTTTTTGAAATTAGAATACCCCACCATCACGCATCTACCGGTAGGACTTAGTGCCTGGTTGAGTTCCTGAGTAGGACGATTACCGATTAAATCGACTATGAGATCAAAGGGCTCCCTTCCGCTGAAATCTTCTCGCTCGTAGTCAATGACTTCCTCCGATCCTAGCAAGCGAACGAGTGCTTCATTTTTACCACTACACACTGCTGTCACCGCTGCGCCAAAATGCTTGGCCAACTGCACCGCGAAAGTACCAATGCCCCCCGACGCTCCATTGATCAAGACCCTCTGGCCAGTCTGGATCTGTCCCTTGTCGCGCAAAGCGATCAAGGCGGTGGTTGCTGCCAGCGGAATGGTCGCCGCCTCTTCAAAGGAGATGGCCTCGGGAATCAGCGCCGTTTTACCTTCCGCCAGACAAGCATATTCCGCAAGCCCAACCGAAAAGTTCCTACCCATCACTCGGTCTCCCACTTTGAATGAACACACCTTCCCTCCGACCGCTACCACCACACCAGCTACATCCGCTCCAAGAATAGGCTGCTTTGGAGCCCACAAGCCATTCGACAATCTGAGCATCCAAATACTCGCCCGAAGTCGGTGCCACTCTGCCGGATTTAGGGACCAGGCATTCACCTTGATGAGCACTTCATTTTCCTTGGGCACCGGTTTGGGGTACTCTTCTAGACTCAGTACATCCGTAGGGGTACCGTATTTTCTATATGCAAAAGCTTTCATGTTTGTAACTGTCTATTGTATTGAGTGATTTAAATAGTAGCCTTAGGATAAAGGCTCCTCTGCAGGCCATTTCAGGGCAACATACAGCGCAAACAGCATGGCCAACACCTCTACCGTAGCAAAGAATATATAGGACAAAGGCGTACCCGATGATACAATGGAGGGCACTATGACCCAGAGGATGGACAGCGGTACGGCTACCAGGTGTAGTATCCGATTGGTTTTGCGCTCCGCGAATCTGGATAAGGGGATCATAATGATGGGGACCTCCATCAGAACTGCAAACAACAATACCACCCCTCCCGACATATTTGTACTTACGTATTCCAATTCCGACAGGTAGCTTGGCTTCAAGGTGTTTAGGATATCCGCATAGATCATATTCATCAAGACAAATACCCAGGTGATGGAAAGCAAAACTCTACGGTCTCGCCCCGTTGCAAACAACTTCTCTAAAAGCATAACTCTTTCTTTTTTATGGTGATCAAATGGTCAAGGGGATCAATTTCTACCGAAGGGATAAGACAGGCGTGCCTTCATCGTGCTTCCAATTTCTAAGGGTCCATAGAATTGCTATGAATCCTAGGAACTCGACGATCTTAAAAAACCAGTCATCTAAATCACTGGGAGGTTCCACCAAAAACAAGCCTGCGGTAATAATGACGGCAATCAGGTTAACCGATCGGTTGATTCTGCGCTTGAGCAATAGGGAAAAGAGGACCATGGCTATGGGAATCTCGAGAACGATGCCTCCGACTAGCATGAGCATTTCAGTGACTTCCATGCCATTGTAGTAGCCCGTAAGCAACATTTCAAGGTGAGATTTCATGGTAAATTGATGAATATCTCTAAAAATGACATTCAAAAGGATGAATAGCCATAGTGCTGAAAGTTTCAGTTTGGGGTGAATGAAATCCATAACTCCAAATCTTTAGTGATTAATAATTATATCACAAAGTTGAAGTGAATTGGACTGATGGTCTTGATCAAATGGCTTAATTACTTGACTGTAAAGCTCAAGCGGTAGGAGGAGGGAGAAGAACCGTACTTTTTCTTAAATGCCCGAGACAAATGCTCCGGACTTTCGAAACCCAAATCATAGCCAATATGGCTAATGGCATCATCTGAGATGCGCAAGGATTCAGCTACTTTCTCCAGTCGTTTTTCGAGGACATATTTACCTGGTGAGGTGTCGTAAATTTCTTTGAACTTGCGTTTGAAGGTAGAAAGGCTATAGTTGGTTAATTGCGCAAGATTCTCGATCGATGCTGCGCTGAGAATATGAGCATCCACTAACTCTTTAAAGGTAAAGGTTCTTTCGGAGAATAAACTCTTGATGATCTGGCGAATCGATTCCGCATTGTCGGTTTGTAAAAGCAAAAGAACGATCTCCTTTAGTTTTATCTTTAAAATCGTATCACTGATGGCGGCTTTGTTTTCAAAGAGACGCCCGATGCCCTCAAAATAGAAATTGACCAGCTCATTGGCGGCCGTTTGTACGACGTATTGGCTAATGGGTGTCCGCAATTCTTCCCAGAGCGTTGGCTTATCATCTTCAAAAATTTGTTGTAATAAGGGTCTGTTGAGATGGACTATAATGGAGTCCATTATGCCCTTCGGTTGCTCTGAGATCATTTTACCCACGGTCAATCCACAGGTAGATAAGATCACCGTTCCCGCTTTAGCTAGAATGTTCCCTGCTTTCGCGAGTCGCTGCCCACTTCCCTTTTCAATGTAGAGATAACAAGCATCAGAAGGCAAATGCAGCGCCTCCTGCAAGGGTGTCTCCAGGCTGATGACGGTAAAAACGGGAGTGCCGTTAAGCGATATTTGGTCTTGATGTTTTATCATGATCCTCTCTGTATTCTCAGGTTGAGAGTTACGCCAAAGTTATCGATCTTTCCGCTTGAAACTAATCTTCTCCAAGCCGATTTTTAGTGATAAATGATATGATCTCGTTTTCGAAGCTTGCGAGAATTTCATGGTTGAATGGAAGATGACCCATTTTGGGGATTAACACCAGCTCCGCATTCGGGATCGAGGCAGCCGTTTGTACAGCTCCATATTTATCAACAGCGTAGTCCTCCTCTCCATGCATGACTAAGGTCGGAATATTGACGGTGGCTAATGCTTCTGTTCTGTCCGTGAGGGTCTCTTGCGCCTTGACATGCGTGGCTCCGAGCGCTCCATCAATAGCTTGCCGCTCGTACAGATTCTTGGTGTAGGCAACGGCCAATTCTTCGTCAAAATCAGCAGTCCCATTCAAATAGTCCCAAACCTTCATAAAGCCAGCCAAGTCCTTTTCAAAATTGTTCTGGGGATGATTGGACAAAAATATATCCCAAGTCTCTTTTGGTGGCGGCGGAACGGTTGGTGAACTGGTAGAGGAAGAAATAGAAGTCATCGAGAGAATGCGATCAGGAAAATGAATCCCCATTAACTGGACAATAAATCCTCCCATCGAGTGTCCAACCACATGTGCTTGGTTCACACCTAATTCATCCAATAAGGCTAGAGCATCTTTCGCCAGTTGCATGAAGTCATAGGGATCTTCATCCCAATCAATCTTTGTTGAATAACCAAAGTCACGATGGTCATATTTTATTACATAAAACCCTCGTTCCACCAATTGCTGACAAAGTCGGTCCGACCAGAATGAGCTATTGGCTCCTGCGCCTGATATCAACAAACAGGCCTCCTGCCCTTTTTCCCCGAATGTTTCCACCCACAACTTAAGCTCAGGTTCGATGGCAATATGTCGATCTTCTCGCATAGTTTTTCTTTCTGCTTGCTGGCATCCCAATAACGTGAATCCCAATACAAAATATAGCCATTTCATGTTATCCCATATTAGTATACCGGTAAGTTCTTCACCGATAGAAGAACAACTTACAAAGTCAGGACAACCCAGCTGGCGAAATTGTTGCAGGAATCCTTTACTTCGAGTACCCATTTCTAGGACTCCGGACAACACGATCACACCGTTTCACCATAGCTTACTAAAGGTATCTTCTTCCACAACATTTGAATATTTCTTCAGTATCAAAGAAACAAGGCCTAATCGGCGGGGTCGATTAGGCCTCAAAAGGCTTACTCTAGTGGGAGTCTAGGCAAAAAGGTTTACCTCAACAAAAGGGTGAAAGGTGGATTCTTGACAAGTCTAGAGAAGGACTTTTTCGGTAGTTCTCGTTCCAAATTCCTTCCAAAGTGCTTCGGTCATCTTACCCAAATTAGCCCCCTCCGCTCGATCAAAGATCAACTCCCGTACCCGACTCATATCCTCCCACATGAGGCGATGCCCCTTGGTGCCTCGCACTGGCCGTACCATACGCTGAAAGGGTTCCCGCTCTTCCGGTGTCCCCTCTCTCAACTCCCCTAAGCGACCATAGAGACGAATGGCTGGTGGACGCTCAAAACGGCCCTTAAAAATGGATTTGATCCAAAACCAACGACCCGTATTTACCGCTAGCATGCAGATCTTTTGTCCTGGAGTGCCATAGCGAGAAAAGGTACTGGTGAATTTTTCGAAGAAATAGCCTCCAGGCTCTCGGTTGAGCATCACCGACCCAATGGGCATGGTGCGGGGATAGCCTTCATCGTCCACCAAGCTAATAACGAAATGAGAATTGGCTTGTCGACTCCGGCGGAAATGCTCACGAATTCGTTTCCATTCTTTTTCGATCGGGATATTTTTCATAATTCTTTAATTTAGCATACCATACAGTATTGTATGTATTTGGACAAAAAATAATAACCTATTTAAGATCGTCTTCGACCAGCTGGGCATACTTCAGGTAAAGACTTCGTACTCTTTTCCCAAACTTCCCGGGATAGCGATGCTGGACGCCGATCAGGAGCGCGTACTCCAACTCAGCCATGATACTGGCTTCCCTTTGCTCATACCCCTTCGCTCGAAAAATCTCTTCGAGGTAACTGATCCGCACTTGGTCTACTCGATCTAGATATTCCTTCACTAAGGGTTGATAAAAACCCCAGGAGCGAATGGCCGCTTCAATGGCGTGATCCTGCTGTAAAATGAGATCATTCAAGACATTCATCTTGTCTTGGGCTTCACTCTTCTTGTTGGCCGCCTCAATATATCTCTTGGTATTGTCCTTTTCCCACCGTTGCATCAAACTGGCTACATAGTTTTCGATGCTACTGAAGTGGTGATAGAAAGAGCCCCTTGTCACCTTCAAGCGCTGACAGAGGTAGAGGATTCGCAGCCTGTCCTGCGCAAACTCTCTGAGGATTTTAAACCCTTCTTCCAACCAATCTTCTTTCGACAACCTTGCCATGCTACAAAGATAAGGGATTTATACATACCATACAATACTGTATGTTTTACTGCTCGAAAGAAGGGAGAGGACAAAACCTCTCCCTAACAACCTATAATTGGTAAAGTATATGAGAAGAGAATTGTCCTTTCTTCTTTACTTGGTAATTTCTCCGTGACTGACTCGTAATATATAGTGTGCTATCTCTTGTGTATGCTCGCTATCCGCATTCCTGGCCATATCGAGATATAAAGCAGAGTGATTCTTGTCTCGGACATGATAGAATTCAATGTGCGGCTTATCCCCTACCCTATCTTCCAAGACCTTGGTATAATCATAGGTATCTGTTTCCGAAACCACTAACATAGGAATGATCGAGGGATCAATATACTCCGTTGGACTAGCTTGTTTTACATCATCCAGCTCGCCGAATACCCCTAAGACGTGGCTATCTGCCATTTCCTTACCGTTTGCCTCTACATGGGTATTGTAATAAGCCACCATATCGTAGGCACCAGCCATGGGAACCGCCCCTTTCAGATCGGCAAAGGATAAGCCTTCTGCTTTCAAATACTGCTCGTCCATGCACATGAGCGCTGATAAATGTCCACCGGCTGAATACCCCCCTACAAAGAAGTTCTGGGGATCGTAACCGTATTCTTTTGCTTGCTTCTTCAGCCAGGCTAAAGCGCGGGCACAATCCTGGATATGATCGGGATGTTTTGCTGAACCGGTAAAATTGGGGTTCATCCATCTACCATCACTTAAGCGGTAACTCATCACCGCTACACCGACGCCCTTTGCCACCAAGTGCTTGGCTAGCCCTGCTTCTTGTTTTCTACCGCCAGTTACCCAAGCCCCACCATGAATCCATAGCAGCAGCGGTGCTTCCGTCTTATTTTCAGGTAAATACAGATCCAGTTTGTGTTTGTCTGCATCCGCATCAGGTCCATTGTAGTATTCCAAATTCAGGTGTGATTCTATGCCAAGGTTGTCTTGGTAGTCACTTTTCATACCAAGTAGGACCATGGCAATTAAGCCCAGTCCAAAGAATCCGCCAAGGAGTTTTGCTTTCATAATCGCTTGTCTTTAATTTGAGAATGTAAGTCGGGAGATCGAATCTCTTTGAATTAAAGATCAAGCCTATTGGTGGGAAAAGACCGAGAATCCTGCTAAGTACTAGGTGCCTAGCAGAATGGGAGATCAGTTAAGGAGTTTTACACCAAATCTCCCTCGTCATAATTTTTTCTTTCCACGGGCCGCCGGGAGTCCAAGTCCAGGAATTCGTCGGTAGCTTGTTCTTCTCGCATCAGGTCCAAATCAGCCTCTGTGCCGCCCAGATTCTTCAATTCCTTTTCCATTTCTTCTCTTTCCCAATCCTCGTCGCTCCCCATACCAGGAATGCCATAAGCCTCTACATAATGAAATACTAAACCAATCCCCCAAAAGAAGATCACGGTTTGCCAGGCATTGAAAAAGCCGTACATCCAACCTATGCCCAGCATAATGGCATTGGTGACGATAAAGGATTTGAGGTGCTCTCTAAATTCCTTCTTCTTTTTGACTCTTTTCTTTGCTTCTTCGTACTTTTTAGATTCCATATCAATTGATCTGATCCATAAACTGACTGCCCAAAAATACGATTTTAGGATTAGGATTGAAAAGTGCTGTTCGACATCTAATCTATGAGAATTAATTGGTCGCTGATGGGGAAAAGAAAACCTACTTGCGGAAGTGGGAACTGATATGCCAATTATGGGCCAGCTCAATCATTTACATAGAGAGGATATTCCTTCTTGGCCAATTTTGCTCTCGTCAAATCAAGCTCAAGTGTTAGGAAAGGATTTTCATCTGAAGTAGTTCCCAATAATGCTCCATCCATCGGTTGGGCAATCCAGCCTGTGCCACCCCGTTTGAAATTATCTTCTCCAAGTCCAGCGCGATTGGAACTGAGACAATAAGCGCCACTAATCACCGACAGCGTTTGCCCAGCCCGGGTCCACTGTGCAACGGAGGAAGCTCCAGTTGCTCTGGGGCATAGTAGCAGATCTACCCCTTCCAATCCGTACTTTCGTGCATATTCGGTGAACCATAGCTCCGTACAGAGTAGGAACCCCAGCTTCACTCCTCTCACCTCTATCAATTCGAAGTGTTTGGGTTCCCTATCAAACCAGGTATCCTCATAAAATACGTCTTCTTCCGGGAAGAAATACTTGGTGTGTGCCTTGAGGTGTCCTGTCTCTTTAGTCCAGATATAAGCTGTGTTGAAAAACTTGTCTTCTTGTATCCAGGGTTTGGAATAGGCTACTATTGCATCTCCTAATTCATCTATTCGCTGTAACCATTCTTCATGCGCTTGCACCGCGGCATCTTTTAAGGAATCATCTACCGAGGCCTGATTCGCGATCCAAGGGTGAAAAGGCATTTCTGATAAGAGGACCAATTCACTTCTATTGGATTGGCAATGAGCGACCAATTGGTCCCAATCTTTCTCAAATTGCTTGCTGTCATTGCTAAGTTCACAGGCGGTAACTCTCATAAGATTAGTCAATTGTATCATGAAACTTTCCCTTCGCTATCCGGAATAGCCGGTCAAAGCCACAAGTTACCTGTTTTCGCTATTTCACAAAGCGTCAACTGTTGAGAAAATTGGACTTACGCTTGAGCATACCGAAATCAGAAACCTACTTGTCTCGAGCCCCCCGAAATACTTTTAGAAAGCTCACCTGTAAACCGAATTCACGGAAAATGTAATAGGGTTGTTCCTGCACATTCGGATTTCCTTGCATATACAAGGCCGTCTGAATAGACCAGTTTTCCGATACAGGCATGGAAGTCCCAGCGCGATATTGCCATGCCCAGGACCTATAGGGATGGTCTCCAGCGGGTAAGGTGTAAAAGATGCTAGCACCAATGAAAGGATCAACGGGCCTATCTTTAGTGAGCAATACATTGAAGCCAATGGGTATTTCTAAAAACTTATAATGCAGACTGGTAGTGAATTCAGGAGGAGCCATATCACAGAAGTCACAGCTAGGATAGCCTTCGTCAAAACGGAGCGTATAGGTAAAACCGGTAAAGAGAAAAAACCTTTCTTTCCAACTGACACCGCCCTCTACCCCAACCTTTAGATGAAAAGGAATTCTTGATTTTCCATCTTCAAAAGTATTGAAGAAAGCAGGATCTGTTTCCCAACGCAAACCACTGCTGGGTAAAATCTGGGCTGTATTTTTATTGATGCCGACCGAGGTGTTTGGTGACAGGAATAGGTTTAACTTGGACTGCGCCTGTAGTTGACAAAAGAGTCCGATTAACATCAAGAAAAGAAGGAAGTACCTCATAGTATTTCTTTTGTTATAGCGGGCAATGAAGTTTGTATTCGGCCATCATTCAGACTTGCGAAAAACCTTGACGAAACTCAGTTGGGCACCGGCTTCTCTGAACGTGTAGTACGGGTTTTCTCGAGTCCGACGGTTTCCTAAAGTGTAGAGCACTAGCTGAAGCGTAGTAGTATTTCCGATACGAAAGGAAGTTCCTAGTCGCCACTGAAAAGCCCAGGAGACATAATTGTCTTCCGTTGCAGCATGTGAAAAAATAGTGCTGGCACCGAGGAAGGGACTTAATCGTCTCTTTGGGAGGAAGTGGTAATTGATGCCGATGGGAATTTCCCAAAATTGATGCCTCAATCGTATGGGGCCTCCTCTATAGACAAAGCCACAAACCTCACAAACTGGAACCCCACGATCTCGACGCACGGTATAACCTAATCCAGTAAAAACAAATAATTGGTCCCGCCAACTTTAGCCGAAGTCCATTCCCAATCTGTATTGGTGGGGGGTAGAAAATGAAGTATCCACAGTTTCTGACAGATATCTGAAGTCAGTAGCCCAACCAAATCCGCCTTGTCGATAGATGACCGCAGGCTGCGTTCTCAGTCCGACACCTCCAGTGGGAGATAAAAAGAAATTAAAGTCGGTCTGACCATACACAGCACTTATGCACATGCACATCAACAGGAAAGAAATTAGTTTTTTCATACCGCAAATCTTTCCTCGATAGACTGTGCAACAATGTGCCAGGGTTGGGTCTGGCACTGGGCAAGAGGACCATCGGATCAGTTTGCTTGGACCGAGGCAATAGGTGAATTACCGCATAAGCAGGTGCCACGCAGAGTTTGTTAAGCTGAATCGTGTATGCTCTTACTCCTGAGGTTCAATCGATACAATGAAATAGTTGGTATCTCCTTGCCAAGGCATAGATTGGTTGATCTCTTTATAGCGCAAAACGACTCTTTGCCCTTGCAATTTTTCCAATTGCTTGACAATAGCTTCATCTTTCACAGAAAAGCTCCAGGTATCGCTTAAGCCTTCATTGGTATTGCTTAGATCGATACCGCCCAATTTCAGCTGTCCCTCGTAGGTTTTGAATAACATACCTTTCTTGGAGATCTTGATGAGGTTACCGGCTCTCGTCCCTTCGCTATAGGTATAATTCGCATATAGCATATAACCAGCACCAGCTAAAGTTGCTAGCACTAGCAAACCGATCAGCAGCCGTCTAAAGAAGCTCTTGGTTCGTTTTACACCCGCGTCAATCTTCTCCGAAATTTCTTTATCGGCATCTTTGATGAAGTCCTTCACTTTATCTTCCAGTCCCTCTAAAACGCCTGGCTTCTCTTCTTCAGGGGTCTCTTTTTCAGGAGCGTTAGTTTCAGGAGTTTTTTCTTCAGAAGTGTTCTTTTCAGGAGCGTCTTTTTCTTTTGGTGAATCGTTGTTTGACTTTTCCATGCTAGTTTTTTAGTCAAATTTAAGATAATATGTCAGCTCCTGCACCTTGTGGTTTTAATTCAAAGATATTTTCAAGACTTCTTCTTCTTGTTCCATCATACATTTGAAATGCCCTTTGGGACATTGCTGATACCCGATCTTAGAACAGGGTCGACAGGAAAGATGACTGACTTGTTGAGTGGTGTTGCGGTTGGGCTGAGTACCGTAGTACGGATACATGCCGAACTCAGGAATGGTATTTCCCCAAATCGAAATAATTTCTTTTTGAAAAGCCGCTGCCACGTGCATTAATCCCGTATCATGGCTAATCACCTTATCCGCTTGGCGGACGACAGAAGCAGATTGATGCAGTCGCAAGCTACCACAGGTATTGATCACGTGTACCCCAGCCGCAGCAGCTATACTTTCTCCCACCTCCTTCTCTCCTGGTCCTCCCAATAGGATTACAGGTTGAGCGATCTTCTGACACATCGAGATGATCTTGCTTTCCGGAAGTCGCTTGGTGGCATGGGCTGCTCCGATGACGAAAGCTATATACCCCTTGGCATTCGCAGGGAGTATGGTTGCAGGATCAACCTCATCCGCCTCGGGGATAAAGTAATCCAGTCCTTGGCCATCCTTCTGAATGCCAAGGGGCAATGTGGTAGCTAAATATCGATCAACAATATGGATATCTGGTAATCGATTCACTTTAAATCTTACCATGAGCCACTTCTGCCAATTGAGCTTATCAAAAGAGTGACTGGGGGCTCTTAAGGCCAGTTTCACTTGCAAGGAGCGCAAGTTTCGATGAAGATCGATGATATGATCAAAACCTACACGCTTCAATTCCGGCATTACTTCGCTAACCTTCTTATCAATGGCATGTACCTGATCGATGTAGGGGTTAGGATCGACTACCTGTCGGAAGCGCTTCTTGGTCAAGAAGTGTATTTCGGCTCCTAGTTGTTGCTTTACACAACGAATAACCGGAGTGGTAAGGACTATATCACCAATGGAACTAAAACGTATGATCAATATCTTCTTCACCCTGCAAATGTAGGGTTTTCAAGCAGAAAGTATTCCTCGGTGCTAAAATCCTTGTCATCCCTGAATCACCCCTAGGGCTCTTGCTGCACTAGAAGAGATATTAAGGCTTCGTGTGGAATGCGCTCCCATGCTTGGGTAAGGGGTAAGCCATAATAGGTGCGCTGACCTTTCATCAAGATTTTAAACTGCAACTGAGGAGCGGCGGCGGCTCTTGCCCGCAATACCTCCGTTTGCTCGCGACTAAGGACAATTTCTTGTACTACCTTATTCGTGGAATCCCTGAAGTGAACTCGTTTATTTTCATTGATATTCGGCTGGAGGTCTGGGGAGGTCGCATAGATGTCGGATAAAAAATTAATAGGATAGCGTTCCCGTGCGCTTTCCAACTGAGCAAATTGTTGCTTCGTCATCACCCATTCGAAACCAACGTAAAAGTCTTGATCTAGCCAGAATTCCTCTTGTAAGCTAAAGCTGAGAATAGCCCGTTTCTGTGTAGCCGTTTGAATCAAAGTTTCTTGCAACAAATCCTCGCCAGGAAGTCCGGTATCCGGATGCTTGGCAAAGATCCTACAGCGCAACTGCAAGGAGTCCATATTGCTCTTACCAACACTAACGCTAATTTCCTTAATCCGTATAGGCTTATCAATTTGATCAAATAACATGGCCACCGTCACTCCTTTGAGCGGGCTACCCAGACTAAAGTTGTTTCTAGAACCTTTCCGCTTCACACCAAGTCTTACTTCTTCCAATCGAGAAGATCGGATCGTAATGGCCGGTAAAGCGATGGGATTGGTTTTGAGGATAATTTTGGAAGGTTGCTGCTCTATGAATTCCTGATAGCTCAGTTTTTTCCTTTCATAACCAATAGCGGATATCAAGAGAGAATCTTTCAAGTATCCCTTGTTGAATGGGAAAGTAAAACTGCCATCTTCGAAAGTATTGGTTCCGAACTGCTTGGCAGGAATTCCGACGGCAACATAGGCTATTCCGATTCCTTGCTCATCGACAACTTGGCTAGAAATTACCTGATTCTGCCCCACTAAAGTATCGGATGACACTAGAGCTAAGAACAGTAGGAGAACTTTAAAATCAAGTAGGTATTGTGTTAGTTTTTGAAGCTTTTCCATGGCATTGTTCTCTTTATTGTTCATGTAAAAAGGCAAATAACTCAAAGCCAAATTCCGAGACCTGATTGGCATTGGTGAAATATACTACGCCCCATTTTTGCGCTCTTTGAATACCAAAGGCAGAAGTAAATCCAGGATTGTTGCCACCATGCGTGTAGAAGGTACCAAAGGGAGAATTGAATTTAGAAAATCCAAGGGTCCAATGCGTATTGCCGGTTTGGGCGTTTTCAGAGTCTTCCGGAAAGCTTACTTGGTCCTCAAATAAAAGCGCGTAACTCTCCTCTGTCAACAGGGCTCCATTCAATACGCCAATGAGCCACTTGGAGAAATCCTGAGCTTCTGTATGCACCCCATAGGCGGCACCAAAGGCCTTATTGGTAAAGCTAGACTTCAGCTTCACGCCTTCCTTATACGGTGTGGCTTTTCGGGTCAAGTTAATCGAATCTTGTATAAATCGGGTGTGAGTCATGCCTAATGGAGCAGCAATCCGTTCTTGAAAGAGGGCTTCTAATCCCTTCGCATCAGTCTTCGCCAGCTTCGCCAAGACTAAGGCTAGATATTGATAACCCTCGCCAGAATAGTGCCAACTTGATCCCGGCTCAAACTGAATAAAAAGTTGCTGCGCTGGATAGTCTGTTCGCCAATTGGGGAAACCCGTAGTATGGCATAGAACCATTCTTGCTGTAATCTGCTTATATCTTTCATCATGAGCGATATCTTCATAGGGAAGATATTCGTAAAGCGGTCGATCCAAATTTAACTTTCCTTCCTCCACAAAGGTCATTACAAAATGCGCGAAAAGAGGTTTGGAAAGAGAGGCGCCTTCAAAGATTGTTTGCTCATTAACTGCTTGTTCGTTTTCTCGATCCGACATCCCCTTCACCGTATGATAGACCACCTGGCCATCGTTGATAATCGCTAAAGAAAGTCCCGGCATATCAAAATCCTCCATTGCAATGGCGAGGAAGGACTCCAGATCTTGCGGGGTTACCTCTTGCCCTTGTGCATTTTTAATCAATGCTTGTCCTGGGAGAACTAAGGGTACAACATAGGATAGCATTAGAGCTACATAGAAAAAGTAGCGTTTCATATGTCAATTGTTTTCTTGGATACGAAATAATACGGTATGTATTTTCTTCGGCAAGATGAGCGGATTTCCGATCATAATCATCTGAAAATGAACCAAGCCTATCCCAAATCTGGATTTGAAACAGGATTTTGGCCCTATTAAGTCGAAAATCAATGGATGAAATCGGTGGGAAGCTTTTGCGTCACTTTTTTGAAGGCCCGGTAGAAGGTAGATCGAGAAGAAAAGCCGACTTCGGCCGCGATCCCTTCCAGAGTTAGATGCTGTAGGTTATCGTTCTGGATCTTTTCGATAGCCTCTCCTACACGATACTCATTGACAAAATCATTGAAGCCCTTCTGAAAATGCTGGTTCAGAATGTAGGAGATTGATTTTTCACTCAACCCCGCTTGCTCACTAAGTTGTTTGAGCTTAAGGCCAGGATCACGGTATAGCTTTTTTTCTTCCATCAGTTGAGAAAGGATCTTCGCCTTCTCTGACAAGTCTGAGATGACCGTTCCTTGCTTACTCCAAGGAATTTGGTTCAGCATAAACTTGACTGTAAGAAAATAGATCAGTCCCACAATCGGAAAGTGAACCAGATACGCGATGGAATAAGGGAAGTCATCCAAGAGCAAGTAGACCCAAGGTGAAAACAGAAGCAAAGTCAATAGACCATATGAAATACTTAATGCCGTAAAAACCGATAAGAGCGTTTTGAGCCATCGGAATACAGTTACACTGGTTTTATCCCGATGAAATAGAAGCAATCTCCAACTTAGACACAGATAGATAGAGATACTTAATACTCTAGGGACCAAAAGATAGAGCTCCACTTTACCCAAAGCATAGGTTAGGTTCAATGCCTGATCTAAACTCATCCAATTCACTCCTAGAGCAAATGCAGCTATGATCGCTACAATGAACGGCATCAACTCCAAAACTAAGGGTAGAAAATGAAGCTGATCCCTTCTTCGGAGTTTGAAGGAAGGATCAAGCATTGATCGCTGATAGAAATACAGCGCAGGTCCAAGTAGCAAAAAGATGAAATAGGGGAAAAACTGAAACAATAGACGGGACTGTATCGAATGCAGATAATCATTGAGCCAATAGGTTCGGAAGGCGCCCAAAGTGCTCAGGGTAAGGGTTAATAGAATCAACCCAAAAAACCGATAGGCCAATAAATTGGTCGACTTGCGGCGCATGGTGGCATAAATCACCACCACCCCTTGGATTAGGCCCAACAATAGTAGTGCATCCGTAAAGTTCAGCTTCATGATTTAGCTGCCCCGGCTTACTAAGGCAGTACCTTCACTTCAATATCCTCCGTATCGATCCTAGATAACTCCTTCATCATACCTTGTTCAAACAAGGCATCAAAGGTGCCCACCTCTCTGGAGTCCGGCTCAGGCTTGTAGTTTATGTAATCGGCAAAACGGATTCCTTCAACAGTTCGAACATTATAAGCCTCTCGAAAACGGGCTCCTCCTCCGTCGGTGAGGTAATTGTAGGCTAGATAATCCATGGTGTGATTGTCACGGTGAATCCAGTAAACAAACTGATCTTCAAAATCTTTACCACCCCCTTCTTGTCGAAAGGTTACCTGGATCTTATGATAGGGCTGCCCCTTTATGTTGCCGCTCCCCAGGTACGTTTTAATAGCCGCTGGATCATTTAGGAAGTATGGTAGTAAGGCAAAGTAGAAGACGGAATTGACAGAGTTCGCATAGGCGCTACTGTCCTTGGCTGTAAGTTCAATTTGCGCACCATTTTTCTTTCGGATGAGTCGTTCATTGTCAAGAATGTCCAAGAGCTCTGTTCCGTCTTCTTGGACAAGCTTTCTTTCATAAGTAAACTTCCCGTTCGCTCGACTCCCCCTATAGGTCCGATCTCTAAAAGCGAATGAAAGCTCCATGCGAGAATAGGCTTCACCGCCGTGTTTTGCAATAGCTTGATCTATAATTTGTTGAGCCGGGTTTTCAGCTGTGACGGTGGTCTCCTCTTGCTCAACGGAGCTGGGTTGCTCACAAGCCACAAATAAAGCACATACTGCAAGGGATAAAAAATACTTAATCATATCTCTTTCTTTTTTCTAATCTTATGGACCTCAGCCGTGACCGATTTTCTCTCCCGTTTTGAATCAGTAAGCCTAAATGGGCCTATGAAATTCAAGCTTTTTCAAGGGAAACTCTACCGGTTTGGGCGGCTGCCAGTACAGCAGTGCGATGCAAGGACAAAATCTTATTTCCACCTCAAACGCACCTAGCCAAAGATTAATAGCAATTTTTAACATTTAAAAAAAAACAAATCTTTCTTTTGCTATTTTCTCAAAATTAATAAATTTGTAACCGTCATTCTTGTCTAATCAGCAATTCTAACCACATACATCAGAAACACAAAATCTAGCTGATACTCTTATCCTAAAATCTCAATAGTCGAAAAGCCACCTTTTCACCCGCACTCCTACAGTTCGTTCAAAGTAAACATGTAAAACCCTATACTCTACTCACCTATGCCTTATTTAGAAGGCTGGGAGTTGATCTATAAACTATACACCGTGATGCGTATGGCGGTGCTAGTCGTGTAATGCTAAATTTATTTTTTAAGCTGAGTTTACAAAACACATAGTGTCCCCCTAACCACCTTTCTCAATCAGGGACCGTGAATGTAATCTAACCAAAATAGTTGTACATACGCTTCTTGTTCCATGCTCCCTTACTGTGGTGCATGGAATTTTTTTTGTCCACCCTACCACTTCCTCAATCAGTTTGTGCGTTCCCTAAAATTTTCACTTTTTTTCCCATCTAGGGCACTTTTCTGATTTTTTTCGTCGTTTAGTTTGGGAATTAGATACAGAAACAAAATCCCTATGAGCGAAGAAAAAAGGTTTCCCTTTCTATTTGTTCATTTCTTTCACATTCCCCGGTAATTCAATTCTTCTTCCCAAAGAACTTTTTTATCAATCCATGACATATCTACCCAGTTAACAAGTCGTAGCAGTTAACAGTACATTTTCTTTGCTGCATCCAATGCAAACCCTGTGCTGTCACCCATTGTCTTCCCGAAAGGATGACCTAAGGGGCTATGCGTTGACTGAACATAACCTACAATTTCATAGAACATTTAGGTCTTCAACAAGATGTAGAAGATCGAAAGATATAGGGCTATAGTAGCCCTTGATTCGCCTAATTGTCAATTGGCGGACAGGGCGAGGTATGTCCAAAAAACAAACACGCATCACCTAATTTTTTGTAACCGAAAACCGATTTCAACATCATGAGAATCTTTTTAACCCTGCTTTGGGCAGTGGCAGTCTTAAGTATTGCCCAAGCACAAACACAATTTTCTACAATCAGTCCAGCAGGTTTGGTCGAAATGGGTAAAACGAGTGGACTCGAATTTCAGTCTAAGACACTTTTTACATTGAATCCTCAAGGAAGGAATCGAACAGAGATCGCACAAGCCGGAATAAGCACCTATGACCACTTACAACTAGAGGAAGAAGAACTACAGGCACTATTAGCGGAAGCTCCCGAATCATTTAAGATGCAAATTCCCTCGCTGAATAGACAGCAAATGGAAGTCGAGCTAGTAAAGGTCGACATCTTAGCAGAGGGATTTCGGGTAATCGAAAGCGATGGCAATCGCCCTATCCTCTCCGAAATGGGTGTACACTATAGAGGTGTCGTCAAGGGAGTCGACAGATCAGTAGTTGCCATCAGTGTATTTGAAAATGAAGTAATGGGGCTTTTTAGCCTTCCAGATCAAGGAAACATCGTCCTGGGGAAACTCACAGATGATGAGCAAGCACCTACAGATCAATATATCCTATATAATGATCAAGAGGTCAACAAGAATACTCCTTTTGAATGCGGCACACCTGATGATGGGCCAGACTACACCCGCGAACAGCTAATGGACATGGTTGGTGGCGGCCGCGATGTTGGAGATTGTATCCAAATCTATTTTGAAGTAGATAATGACATTTACCGAGATAAAGGTAGTAGCTCTCAGGTGACCAACTATGTGACCGGTCTTTTTAATGAAGTCGCCACCTTGTACTCTAATGAAAATGTGAACATTACGATTTCCGAAATCTTCATTTGGACCAGTACCAGTCCTTACTCCGGAAGCAGTAGTTCAGCTATGCTTTCACAGTTTCAAAACATCAGAAGGAGCTTCAACGGAGATCTTGGCCAACTACTATCTTATCAGGCTAGCGGTGGTATTGCAGTGCTTAACGGGCTTTGCCACCCCTACACTGCGGCCCGATTGAGCTTCTCCAGTATTAATAAGACTTATCGAGCCATTCCTAACTACTCCTTCTCCGTGATGGTTGTGGCCCACGAACTTGGACACTTACTAGGCTCTCACCACACCCATGCCTGTAAATGGAACGGCAACAATACAGCAATTGACGGTTGTGCCGGCTTTACAGAAGGAAGTTGTGGTAATCCAGGGATTCCCTCCAATGGCGGAACGGTCATGTCTTATTGCCATATCAGCAGCACCGGTATCAATTTCAGTAAGGGATTTGGTCAACAACCGGGAAATGTGATCCGAAACATTATCGCTAATGCAAGGTGTACCTCCGCTTGTGATGGCGGCGGTGGAGATAACGGCGGCGGAGACAATGGCGGTGATGGAGACAATGGCGGTGATGGAGACAACGGCGGTGGAGACAACGGCGGTGGAGACAACGGCGGTGG
>ENA-UENX01000394-UENX01000394.1-marine-metagenome-genome-assembly--contig:-NODE-394-length-19517-cov-145.064104_pt1 | contig 19517 bp, 17 predicted proteins | sample MGYA00237875_ERZ529327 | MGnify/ENA primary metagenome ERZ529327 (study PRJEB26372, sample SAMN05368347) | marine metagenome | biome: cultured habitat; feature: ocean water; material: water; isolation... | reverse complement strand
CTATTTCTGATGAAAAATACCTAAAATCATTATCGTGTAATTTTTTTAGATTTATTCAGCAAACCCTAAGTAAGGGTATTTAGCTGCAAAAAGATACAAAACTATAGAGATAAGATGCAAATATAAATAAACTTGATAAATGTGATTAGGCAATACCTATGAATTCCTGTACAAATTCCATTAACAAATTTTATTGACCAGGAAGTAAACATTAAAATATCATGACTAGTGACGTTTTATATAAGTTTTATAAAGCAGAATATCAAACAGTCATCCTTGCCCTAAAAATGCAATAATTATTAAAAGTATATTTATGGCAGGAGTGAGGATGTGCCAAAATCTGCAAATTATTTGCTAATTGGATCGACTGAAGCCTACAGTGGCAAGTCTACAATTGCTATAGGATTAGCTCATAAGTTACAAGAACAAGGTATAGCCATTGGTTATGGAAAACTCTTGGGAAACTGTTTAGCCACAAGATCCATTTCTACAGATGCTGATGTTCAGTTTGTAACTGACACTCTCAAACTTTCAGACAATAGTATTCAACCAACTTTGTTGATGCTGAATGAAAGTATTATAAATAAGCGGTTGCTGGCAGAAGAAAAAACTGATTATCAAAAATCTCTAACACAATATCTACAGGTAAAGGGAGAAAATTTGGTAATATTAGAAGGACCTAGCAACCTAGATGAGGGTAGTTTGTTTGAATTATCACTGCCACAAGTTTCTGAAATTCTTAATTCTGCTGTAATTCTGGTAACTCGTCCAAACTCACATTCTTATATAGACTCTTTACTTTCCGCCAAACAACGTTTAGGTAATTCCCTTATAGGTGTAATTATTAATGATGTGCCACTCCCAGCGCAAGAAACAGTGACGACTTTAGTAAAACCTTTTCTGGAAGCTAGAAATATACCTGTATTAGGAATATTGCCCAGAAGTAATCTATTACGCAGTGTTACAGTTGAAGAATTAGTGAAGCAGTTAAAAGCTCATGTGCTTTGTCGTTCTGACCGCCTAGATTTAATGGTAGAGAGCTTGACAATTGGTGCAATGAATGTTAGTTCAGCTATCAAATATTTTCGTAAGGCTACAAATATGGCTGTAGTTACAGGAGGCGATCGCACAGACATTCAGTTAGCAGCTTTAGAAACTTCGACCCATTGTCTAATTTTAACTGGACAACTTTCACCAGATGAGTTAGTATTAAGTCGTGCTGATGATGCCGAAGTCCCTGTATTATCAGTAGAGTATGAAACCCTTTCTACAGTAGAAATAATTAATAGAGCTTTCGGAAGTGTTCGTTTACACGAACCTGTTAAAGTAGAATTCGTCAAAAAACTAATCGCACAACACTTTGATTTTGAACGCTTGCTCAGTCATTTTCAGTTGGGAGTATAGCTAGTGTTTATTTGCAAAAACTAGTAATCTTATATTTTGGGAGTGTAATTAAGGGCTCTAAAATCTTGTTTATTGGCTCAATAAGTATATTCACTTATTCAATTAGATACATAGAAGGTATAGGCATAGATTCCAAATACTATGAAAACTAATTGGTATGATTCCTAGCAACACTAAATGACAAACAGGTTCATCATCTAAGTGTGAAGCATCAAATATCCAAACCTCACTACGATTATACTGACTATCAAAGACAACTGTTAAGATCCATCCTGTCTGGGTTTATTCAGTATTAGGATCATAGATAGGTTCCATTGGCTAACAGTTAGATGGTAAGTTTAGTCTAGTGAGAGCATTGGTTTGATGGTCGAAACGAGCGATCGCCCCAAACATTTCTTTACTAATATCTACTTGATGGTTGATGAACTCACAGATAAGTAAAGCAGGATATTTTCCTACTTCACTTCTGAGCAACTGTGGGAAATTTACAGGGGATATCTAGCAATTTATAATTATCAATAATACGACCCTCTTGAACTAGAAGACCCAATGACAAAAAATGCCTTGAGCAACAGTATGATTTTGACCACTAGCTACTTCTTGAAGGTAGTTATTTGTTTGCTCAAAATCTGCATAGCGGACTAAAGTAATTACTACCGTGCCCTATGATCTAGATAACCATTACCAAAATACTGCTGAAACTAAAGTTCAGTTTCTTACTAATTACCTATAGGTATTAACACTCACAAATAAAAATTTGTAACTACTATCTGTTTGCCAACTTCAAGCATCACTAAGGGTCTTTACTTGTGTCAAAGCTGACAATAATTGTAAACTTACAGGTGAAACCAAAAATATCAGATATAGACTTGCTAAAACAAAATTGTTAATTAGAGGAACTCCTGACATAGGTATTACAAATTTTTGCGGAATTTTTTCCCTACTATTACTACAGTATAGATTTAATGAACTACAAATATTGAGGAGTAACTCCTAAATTATAGATATTTCCTGTAATATTATCTCTTTTAGGATGTGCTGAATAGCTTTGGTGGTTTTCTAAATTCCCTAAATTTTTCATACCCAAAGTTTCTAAAGTCTTTCAGTTAATACAATAAGGATGCCCACCTTCCCATAAAGTTAAAAGTCTATCTGGCAAAACCAAAACCAAAGTATTAGCAGCATTTTTGACAAATTTAGTTAATTAATCCTAAAATTTTCCTAAAGGGTTCATTCTATGAACACCAAAAATAGATATTCCTTTTTCTGTTTCTTCTTGATATTCTAATGTTTACATATAGCGGTAAATGGCTTTTAGTTCTTGAGCTCCCAAAACAGATAAATTAAAATGTACTACTAGGATAGCACCATCTTCATCAAACCAATGTCCTAATTGTTGTCCATAGCGTGATCATCTTGCAGGCCTATTTCTATATAAAGACCCTTTTTATCCAGGGGTTACTGCACCGAAAATAATGGAAAGGGGAGTAAGAAGAAATTCTCTAGATAGTTGGGCCAAAGCTTGAGCCCATCCTCATCTTTCTATTGATTAATTTTTCAGATGTGTTTTTATTGTACAAAAACATATTTACTTGTTATAATCCCTTTGACAGTTTTATTACAATAGATAAAATCTTTGAGTCAATCAATTGATATACCTAAAGTAGATGATTTTTTAGAGGAACTTTTAGCAATCCAACAAACAGGTTCTAAAAGAATTGCTATGTTGGGTTCTCGTCATGTTCCTATTACTCATCAACAATTAATTGAGTTGTTAAGTTATGCTTTGGTATTAGGTTCAAATCATATTATTACCTCAGGTGCAACGGGTACTAATTTAGCAGTGGTTCGGGGGGCAATGAGAGCTGACCCTAATTTAGTTACTGTAATTCTACCTCAAAGTCTAGAACGACAACCAAGAGAATCTCGTAAAGAATTAGAAAAAGTAATTCATGTGGTGGAAAATCCAAAAAACAATCAATTATCTTTAGCTGAAGCGAGTTCTATTTGTAACCAAGAAATTGTATCTAGATGTCAACAGTTAATCTGTTTTGCTTTTCATGATAGCCATACTTTATTGAAAACTTGTCAAGATGCTGAGGAACAACGTAAAGTAGTAACTCTGTTCTATCTTGATTAGTTAATTCTACTATAAAAATGAGTCTCCTGGAATTACCACCATCATCAATCTTTTTAGATTGTATAGTTTTAGGTTCAATCCTGGTCTATGCACCTTTTTTGGTAGTAGCCTACGGTCGTGTTACAGTAGGCTATGATATGGGTGCGCCTCGTGCTATGTTTGAAAAATTGCCTGGTTATGCTAAAAGGGCAACTTGGGCACATCAAAATTCTTTTGAAACTTTTATTTTATTTGCAGCAGCTTCTTTTATGGCTTATTTAACTGAACTTGATTCTGCTTTAGCCATAGGAGCATCAGTTGCTTTTGTAATTGGGCGATTTTTTTATTCGATATTCTATATTTTGGATATACCTATCGGGCGATCGCTCATGTTTGCTATTAGTTCTTCTGGTACAGCTATTTTGTTTATTCTCAGTTTAATTAGTGCCAATAATTTTTAGTAAACCTTGTTTTATTAGGTAAAATCAAAATAATAGATGAAAAAATTATGGCATCTACATCATCATTTGATATAGTCAGCGATTTTGATAGGCAAGAATTAGTTAATGCTATAGACCAAGCAGAGCGAGAAATTAAAGCTCGCTACGACTTGAAAGATTCTAATACATCATTAGAATTAGGCGAAGATACAATTACGATTAATACTAGTAGTCAATTTAGTTTAGATGCGGTTCATACTGTGTTACAAACTAAAGCAGCTAAACGGAATTTATCTTTAAAAATATTTGATTTTGGTAAAGTCGAATCTGCTAGTGGCAATAGAGTTAGGCAAGAAGTTAAATTACAAAAAGGCATTAGCCAAGAAAATGCTAAAAAAATTACTAAGTTGATTAAGGATGAATTTAAAAAAGTTCAATCATCTATTCAAGGTGATGCCGTTAGAGTTTCTGCTAAGTCTAAAGATGAATTACAAGCAGTAATGCAAAGATTAAAAGCAGAAGATTTTCCCATGCCATTGCAATTTACTAACTATCGTTGAGTAGAAAAGAAGGAGTAGGTTGCAGGTAGGGACGTTTTATGGAATGTCCCTACAGGGTAACGGAAAAAATTTGATGATTTATGAGCGATAATTTGTTTTATTTTTTATTATTTGAAATATCTAACCAGAGTCAACTTGGTGGTCTATTGTAATTATTGTGGTTAAGGGATGAAATGGGAGTATATTGCTCCCTTACTATGTTTTTATCATCCACATCTACAATTACTATAACTATGTAGCACTACGATAAACTTTCGGAGAACTGCAAATATTTTGAGAGGGGGAAAGTTAATATTTAATTATAATGAAAATCTTTAATAAGGGTTAGTGACTATGCTGATGACTTATATGGAAAAAGCAATAGGTAAAAGTTTGGTGACCTTTTTAAGTTATAAATTAAATTGGAACAAAAGGTAAAAAATATCACGATAACTTACTCTGGTTGAATTTCCCCTGCCTTTTCCCAACTTTCATAAGCCTCTGCCATTAAACCCAAATCTTTGAAAACATTCCCTCGCTCATACCAACCGTCATAAAAATTAGGCTTAATTTCTAAAGCTTTGTCATAACAATTAACTGCCTGTGTCAAATTTCCTAAACTAACCAAAAAATTAGCCTTATTGTACCAAGCCAAATAATAATCAGAATTAATTTCTAAAGCTTTGTCACAACTAGTGATCGCCTCTTCCCATCTCTCCAATTTTCCCAAAGCTTCCCCACGGTTATTCCAAGCCAAATAGTCATCAGACTTAATTTCTAAAGCCTTGTCATGGCTGGTTATCGCCGACTCATATCTTCCTAACTGTACTAATGCCTTACCTCGATTGTACCAAACTTGATGATAATCAGGCTTCAAAACCAAAGCACTTTCCCAGCTATCAACTGCTCCCGCAAAATCACCAGCTTTTGCTTGCTCTAAACCCAACTTAGCCCATATTTCCGAATTTTGCTCGGCAGACTGCTGAATTTCCACTCCCACACCAAGCTCACTAACCATTGCCTGAATAACTACTCTTGGGTCACTTGTCTGTATCCCCAATTGTTGAGCAACAGTAGCTAATAAATTAGGATTTTCCTGAAGCTTAACTACTAAATTTTCCAAATCTTCATTTTCTTGATTTTCTCCTAAAGATGCTTGGGGAGGAGGGGAGAAATTAGAATCAGGCCCATCATACTCCCAAATTGCTCCACTATTATCCCGACTTAAAAGTTCAGTTCCAATATTATTAGCCAGATCTCCCAGAGTATGCAGAGAAGGAAGCGTTTGAGTCAAGTGAGCAAACCTAACCATTCTCTGAGCTAACTCATCATTAGGTTTGGGGGATGCTAATAATCTTTTTCCAAAACGTTGTAGCCATTCAAGCCAAGATTCAGCTTTGCCTCGCTCCCCCAAGTCATCGAAAAAATTCTTTACTCTTTCAGGGTACCAACCTTGGGCAATACCTTCTAATAGTTGACCAAAGAGAAAATCATAATCTGTATCTGTTAAAGGTGGGAGAGACTCAGAGAGTGGTTTAGGGTCTGTTGGTTTTATTTGAGGTCGGGAGAATAACCCCAAAAAGTTTCCCCATAAACTTTTCAGCCATTGCCAAATTCTGCGAAACATTTTTTTGGTTAGTATATAAAGTAAAATATAAGCTAAAAGAACTCCAATTGAAGTGTAGCAAATAGTTTTTAACTCTCCTGGGAAGTTCGGTGCTCCCCTTTTAGAAGAGCTTTATTAGGGAAAGCCTTGTCTTATATATTATCTGTGAGAAGCTATCTGAGATTTTCTATGCACTTTTACTGACGCTACAATAGCCTAATTAGGACATAAGAGAACTTTAATAACTATAATTAACGATAATTCTTTTAGCTATCCCATCAAAAGCTTAGGATCGGCAGAACTCCCCAACTGCCTAACAGCCTAGGAGAATGTCAAAAGATGCAGCAATTATAGTCATTTCAGTTAAGATTCAGACAAGGCTTTGTTACTGTGAAAGTGTTTCAGATAAAAAAGTGTTTTATTCTTATTTGAAATGACTATCTTTATACTAATTAAGTTTTTAGAGTATGTGGGGAGTAAATTAAGTAAGCAAGTTATCAAATTTAAACCAAAAGGTACATCTCAATATTGTTGGAAATATTTGAGTAAAGTCTCTAAAAGCTGATATGAACCCTGGCATTCCTGTAGTATAGTAATTTTGGACAGGAACTAGACAGGGGATATAACTTACCCAGTCCTAAGTACCCCCATCCTCTCGGTGGGAGAAGACCAAAAGGGTGAGTAGAATTTACTACCAATACACAAGAGAGAGGGAGAAAATTGCTTAACTTCAAAATTGCCGGCAGGGTTTCGTATACTGAAGGATTTTGCTTTGCCTTTGTAAGCGCAAGGTCTAAAGTATTTCAAAGACTAGACATAACTTTTTTTGCCGTAGCCAAAGTCCGATCAATATCCTCCTCTGTATGGGCTAAAGAAGTAAACCCTGCTTCAAACTGAGAAGGAGCTAAATAAATTCCATGCTCCAACATTCCTCGGTGGAACTTGCTAAATTTGGTCAAATCAGACTTTTTCGCATCATCATAATTGTGAACAGGTCCTTTATTGAAAAAGATACCAAACATTGCACTAATATGCCCACCCCAAATATCATTATTAGTTTCTTTAGCAATATTCAATAACCCATCAGCAAGTCTTTTAGTAATCTTATTCAGCTGATCATAAGTACCTGGTTTCTTTAGGAGTTCCAGAGTCTTAATACCAGCAGTCATAGCTAAGGGATTACCAGAAAGAGTACCAGCCTGATACATCGGACCTGCTGGAGCAACCATCGACATAATATCCTGACGACCGCCATAAGCTCCTACAGGTAGACCACCACCAATAATTTTGCCTAAAGTTGTTAAGTCTGGAGTAACGTTAAATTTTTCCTGAGCACCACCATAAGCAATACGAAAACCAGTCATTACTTCATCAAACACAAGTAATGCACCGTTTTCCTTTGTAATCATCCGTAGCCCTTCCAAAAATCCTGCATCTGGGACAATAAATCCAGAGTTCCCAACCACGGGTTCCAGGATAACACCAGAAATTTGGTCAGGGTTTTCCTCAAACAATTTTTTAACTGTCTCCAAATCGTTGTAAGGAGCAGTTAAAGTATTCTTAGTTACATGCTTAGGCACTCCGGGAGAATCTGGTAGACCCAGGGTTGCTACACCAGAGCCAGCTTTGACAAGAAACATATCGGCGTGGCCATGATAACAACCTTCAAATTTAATTACTTTATCTCTACCTGTAAAGGCTCGCATTAAACGGAGTACTGCCATACAAGCTTCTGTTCCAGAATTGACAAAGCGGATCATCTCAATGCTAGGTACAGCATCAATAACCATTTTAGCGAGAGTATTTTCTAAAGCACAGGGGGCACCGAAACTTGTACCTTTTTCCAAAACTTCTTTCAGACCATTTAATACTTCTGGATGAGCATGACCACAAATAGCAGGTCCCCAAGTACCAACATAGTCAATATATTGGTTGCCATCAACGTCCCAAATGTAAGCTCCCTGAACTCTATCAAATACTATAGGTTGACCACCAACAGACTTGAATGCTCTGACTGGAGAACTAACTCCGCCTGGCATGAGTTTTTGGGCTGCTGCAAAAATTTCTTCGGATTTAGTGGTATTGAGTGTAGTAACTACCAATTTTAGTCTCCTTGTGTTTATTTCAATCCCAATAGGGGGATTTTTGCATGATCACCAAATTAATATAAAGTTATATCTATGAAATCTGGCTAATTTTAGCATTGCAGTGGATGTATGTTTACAGTAAATTATGGAGAATTATGAAGTTAATTTTTGATAATTTATCTATTCTATGATATATATGAAAAAAAAAGTAAAAGTAAATTAAAATTGAAGATTAAACATTAAAAAAATACCTGAAAAATATACTAAAATTTGTGTAAACTAATTTTTGAGGACACATAATGTCTAACTCCCAAGCAGTAGTTTTAAGTGAATCAATTCCAGTGAAGCAGGTTCGTTACAATGAACAAGGACTTGTACCCGCTATTATTCAGGATTATTTAGATGGTACGGTGTTAATGATGGCCTGGATGAACCAAGAATCATTACAAAAAACTCTAGAAACTGGGCAAACTTGCTTTTGGAGTCGTTCTCGGCAAGAGTTTTGGCATAAGGGTAAAACTTCTGGTCATTTTCAAAATATTAGGTGGCTGCGCTATGACTGTGATAGTGATACTTTATTAGTGGGAGTGGAACAGGTGGGAAATATTGCTTGTCATATGGGGGAAAGGAGTTGTTTTCATCTTGTGGATGGGAAGGTTGTTCCACCACCGGCGGATATCTTGTCTCAGCTTTTTGATGTGATTAGGGATCGCCGAGACCATCCACAAGAAGGTTCTTATACTTGCCAATTGTTTGCTGGAGGAGATAATAAAATTCTCAAAAAAATAGGGGAAGAGTCCGCAGAAGTGGTAATGGCTTGCAAGGATGATCATAAAGAGTCGATCGCTGCAGAAGTGGCGGATTTGTTTTACCATACTTTAGTTACTCTAGCTTACCATAATGTTGAGTTACGGGATGTATATCGGAAGTTGGATGAACGCAGATCACAAAATAAATAATAAGTAGGGTTCTCAAAAAAAACAGAAGGTGGGGAGGTTGGGTTCTGCTCAAAACAATAATATATATGAGCTTTAGCAACTCAAAATCTTGCTCTTTTTTTATTCCCAAAAGGATAGGGAGATGTTTCTAGTCTTTTCTTTTTACCTATTCTATTTCTGGATATCCTGACTTCTTCGCCAAAAAGCTACGTTGCATACAAAGACACCAAATAGTTTCTACAGCTAAACTTAACTAATCTACAAGAATCTATAAACTTGACTTACTATCTCAGTATCAAAGTGTTAAACCCTCCCTTTTACAAACTTTTTAGTAAAGTGTTTTTCCGAATATGATGCTTCTCTTGGTGGGTTTATGTATTGTGTATAGTGCCTTTCTATGTGATTTAAGCAACCTTCGATATTTAGCAGCAGTAGTTTGAGTGATTATTTTATTTCACTATCTGTATGGAATTTTAAAATTTTTGCTGATAATTACAAATTATACCACTTAGGAAGCTTTGGGGCAAAAGAATAATAAATATATAATGCTTGTAAATTTGTACAGTGGAGCGATCGCTTTACCCATTAGATTAGTAATTGTACTTTTGCAATATCTCATCTAAAAACTTGGATTAGCAATTTTAGGTAGCCTTAGCAAAGCATGAAGTATCAGGAATTAAGTACTTCAAAACTTGTATTTTAAGGACACCAGCAGTTTTACTAAATTTTATTCTAATTAGTTGGTTTTTGGAAAGGAAAAAAAAATTTATTGTTTTACTAAAATTGTTAATAGCTTAATATTAATTTTGTATCTTTATAACTCAAAAAAACTTTTGGGCAAACCAAAATTATGTAAGAATTTTAGCTTTTTATTAATCATAATTTCTCTAACTACTGCTGTATCTAAAGTTGAAAATTTTTTCCATCTATTTAGTGACAACTCTATCAAGATTACATCATCGAAGGACTATTTGCTACTCAAAATCTCTAGAGATGTTAAAGCATTTAATTCCCTTAATTATTCATTATCTAAAATTTTTGGATTTTTCAGTTCCTTATAGATATTTACGGCGATCGCTATGAACTCAAATTATACCCTAATTCACTAATGCCTTGATAAAGAATGTAGGGTACAACTATTTCCAACTATTTCCCACAAAGGTGCCTTCTTTCTTTAACTTTTTCAGCAAACCCTAACTAATTATTATAATTTCTGAGCCAAGAAACTGCACTTTCTACATCACTGACCTGCTCTCCTTCAGGAAGAGGCGGACGCTGTATCATTACTACTGGAATACTTAGTTCTCTTGCAGCAATAACCTTCGGGTAAGTAGCATCACCACCACTATTTTTACTGACTAGTGTTCCAATTTTATACTTTTGCAACAGCGATCGCTCCTCTTCCAGAGAAAAAGGTCCCCGCTCAGTCAATATTTTTCCAGGGGGTACTGAGGTATGTGGTTGGAGTGGTTCAATTATCCGCATCAGAAACCAGAGGTCTTTAAGGTGAGCATAACTTGCTAGTTCTTGTCTACCAATACTTAGAAATATTCGTGATCCTAATTCTGGTAAAACTTTGGCAGCAAATTTATTACTTTTCACCTCTAGCCAGCGATCGCCTTCAATTTTTTTCCAAGCAGGACGGACTAACATTAAATGAGGAATATTTAGTTGTGAAGTGGCGATCGCTGCATTCCAGGAAATTTTGGATGCAAAAGGGTGGGTTGCGTCAATTAACAAATCTATTTTTTGTTCTCTTAAATAGTCTTTCAAACCAGACACACCACCAAAACCGCCAATTCGTGTACATTTGAAGAGCATAACTGATTTACTAGTACGACCCGCAAGAGAGCTTATTACCTCTAACCCTGGTATAGTAGAGGCTAAAGATGTTAGCTTCAAGCTATCCCCAATACCACCTAGAATTAACACTCGTTTGTGTTTTGCCATAGTCATTTCAGTTATCACTATTATAGTACTTCTGGTTTTATTCCTACCCATTATAGGGAACTTCTTAAACCCTTTTTTTGAGCACGAAGGTGGGGATATATAGGAATAGAGAGCAAGAAAAGCAATAAAGATAGGGAATCTAAAAAAACTTATTTTAATTAATTTTTAAATACATTTACTATTCCGAAATTTTGATTAATTTCTAAACGCATAAGTTATCTCCTTTAGCAATTTGGATATTAATAAGTACGTGCAAAGAGGTTAGTTAAAAGAGGTAGGATAACTAATTTTTTTCTCAGATATTACTTTTGGTTTTTAAGTTCGCTGTTTCTAAATTTACTTAGATAAGTTACGATGCATTAATGCTAACTTTTTCTCAAACTTCAGTTATTAAATAATTAATACAAATAGAATAAAATTTTTAGTTATAAGTCAGATGTATACAAGGTGTCTACCCCTACTCTCCCACTCAGTAGTCAAGTTGAAAAGTTTTTGATCAATGGTATTATACTATCTCTCCACTGCACTAGGAGTAAAACGAACTTCTATCCTTCGCCGACTCTGATCAGGATTTCTATTTACCTCAGCATAATCTCCAGTAGAATTATATAATTGTGCAGCAGAATAAGCTCTAAATTGTAAACCCAACTCTTGCAGGCGAGAATTGTTTTGGAGTTTTTGTACTACTGCTAAAGCTCGCATTAAACCTAAATCTGCATTCGATCCTGCTGCCAAAATACTAACAGATCCATTACCCTTAGTAACCTGTTCTAACTGGGTATCTAAATTACTAACACTTCCTTGATTTATTTGACCATCAGTATGACCAATTACTTCAACAATATAACCCTGGTATTCTTTAGCAAAATTCTCAATTTGCTTAACTAAATCTGACTCTATAAAACCTTTTAATTTTCCTGATATTTTGGCACTTCCTGACTCAAATCTCCGAGATTTTAAATCTCTAATTACTATCACAGGTGGAGAATTTAACTTGTCGATTTCTATTACTAACTCTGTCACCCTATTTGATTTTTGCTCTAACTCTTTTTTAGAAGTAGTTAATTTACCTTGAAGTTGTGTAACTTGGTTTTGTAAATTTCCAACTGTTCCTTGTAAACCTATCACTTCATTTCTCTTTTGTTGCAGTTGACTTTGTAAATTATTAACCTTTTGTTGAAGTTTCATAGCGCGATTTTGGTTGGCATCAGAAATTGATTCTATGAACAGAGATTTAATAATAGCTAAGAGTAATAACAAACTTAATATCATAAAAGAATTAGACATTAAATCTGTAAAAGCTGGCCAAATTTCTAGCTCCCGGTTATCCTCAATAATTCGTGAACGATGACGCATAATTAAATTAGAAATTAAAATATAACAAAGAAAGAATAGGGAATAAGAAGTATAGTATAGACACTAAAAAAAACTATTATTCAGGATAAAGTTGTCAGGAAATATAACTATCAGAAATTAAGTGTGATAATTGAACTTTTTTTTACCTCTTTCCTAAAACTTGAAACTATCTCACAAATCACAGAATATTGTTGTTTTGAATTAAAATATAGCTAGTTTTTTATAAGATTTTGATTACTAATAATAACTGATAACTGACTTAGCTATTGATTAGCTAAGCCATCAATAATTTGTGTCAAACTATCAATTTTATTTTTAGTTGCATTCATTTCATTAATATATTTCTGTAAATTTGTAGCAATAACACTTAAATGAGAATTATTAAGATTAGCTTGGGTGCTTATACTTTGATTTATTTGATCTCCTAAATATTTAATCCCCTCACCAATACCATCTGTAGAATTATTGAAGGTATCTACTAACATTTTGATTTGAATTTGTACTTCCTCTAGATTATCCGCTTTAGATACTACTCTTCTTTGTAAAGTATCCAAAGTACCGACAGCTAAATGGAAACTTTGTGATGCTTCCTGTAGTTGCCTAATCACCTCAGAAAAAGATTTTTGATTACTTTGATGAGATTCTAATATTCTTAATGAAGTTTGATTATTATTACTAATTTGTTCTCCAAACCTAGCTAGTCTTTTACTATATCCTTGTAGTTCAATTACTACTATTTCAATTGCTTGAACAGCAGCAGCTAGAGTTGAAGTTGACTGAGAAAAATTACTTTGAATATTAGCTAATTCCGTTGTAGAATTAGCTAAACTTTGGGGAAACTGACTATGTTCAAATATTTGTGCGACCTCTAGAAATTTATCGGAAGCTATCTGAAAATCCTGAGAACTGTTAGCAATAGTAGCAGCAGCTTCTCCTAATCTTACAAAAGTCTGTTCTGCTAATTTATTTGCAGTAGCATTAGCATTATAAATTTCTTGAATTTTATCTTGTAGAGCTGACTCTACTCCTACTCTAACTGTTTGACCAAATGTTGTTAAAAATTCTTCAAAAGAATAGGCAATAGTTTTTACTACTTTGTCAAGCTGAGTTTGACCTTGGATAGTTTGTAAGTAAATATTATCTAAATAATCTTCTAGTAAACTGATTAGTCTAGTTTTTGCCAAACTAGCATTAAAAATTAAATTAATTAATGTAACTAGAGCACTAAATAATATTGCTACTAAACTCGTAACGAAAGCAATTCCCATACCTTTTAAAGGTACTTCTAATTCCTTCAGTAAACTACTAACATCCGTAGCATTAGTATCACTAATTGTTTGGCTCAGAGATGTTAAATTAATGGTAATACCAGCAAAAGTACCTAATAATCCAAAAGATACAAGTAGATTCGGTAAAATTCTACAAAAATATTCAACTTGCCTTAAAGAAACTAATCCTAATAATCGCTGTCTACTATAAACTTGGTCTATTAATGCTCCTGTATTAACTTGCTCTAGTTTACTACTAGCATCAGCAAATCTCTCCTCTAAATACTTGATAAATTTAGGCTTATTATTTACTAACTGCTGACTAATAAGTCTCTTAACTTTATCTTCCTGATTTGCTAAGTCAAAATAAAGTACCATCCTGAGTAAGATAGCTACAAAAGATGGTATGATTACTAAAATAATTATTAGAGGTATTAAATAAGATGGTATTAGTGGCATAGTAGAATTTTTTATGGTAAGCATTCGGCAGATATGATCAGCTATTGCTTTTGGCGTGGGATTAAAGCATGATTAATTGATCATTAAATCTTAGTTCCCTATTCCCTAATTAAGAATTTTATTTAATATCTAAAGGGGTATTGAAACCAGAGATGAAAACAAAATGACTAAAAAATCAGGGTTACAGTGGGACTAATGAAAGTCCCTGGTATTTGACTAACTATCATCTAATTTTCTTCCCAATAACCAAAGATTTCCTCATAATAAGATAATATTTGGTTAACTTTTTCACGAATAGCATCCTCAGCATCTTCAGCATACTCTAACCATAATCCTCCTACTTGGCTTTTGTTGTAGTCAAACAGCTCTGAGGAAGGAGGAGAAAATAAACCCACTTGTACTTTGCCTACTTGGCGTAAATGAGCCTCTAGTTCTTTATAGACTGCTAGTGAAAGTCCCTTACAGCTAATTTGATAACGTTGTTGTTTGTGTTTCCCAGTCTCCATTATAGTATTTCCCATTGAAGAACTATATTAGGTCTAATCCCTAAATATCTTACCAGAATTAGTATTATTAGTATGGTAAAATGACCTAATAATAGCTATTTAAATAACTTTTGATGATAGTGAGGTAGATTGTAATACTATTCTTTATTCTCTTAACTATTAAGATATACCAACTATTCAGTTAGCTGTTTGACATTACAACAATTAATATTATTGAAGCATACTTTACCCCACTGTAAAGCCCAGCGTACAAGTTCTACTCGATTATGAGTTGAAGTCTTACTGAGAATATTACTGATATGGTTGTCTACTGTTCGCTTGCTAATTTCTAGCCGAGAGGCTATTTTTTCATTGGTCAACCCATCTGCTACTAGTTCTATAACTTGTAGCTCCCTCTCAGAAAGAGACGTATGGGTTTTAGACTTGCAACGAGTCATAAATTTTTCCTATATACAGAAAGTATATTTGCTTAATTATAATTTTAGGGATATCTTGACAAAAATCACGTTAATGAAATCTATTTAAGTGCTAAAACGACAGGAAAGTCTCCAGAGAATGGAATAAATTTCTTTTTGTCATTTACATATCAATAAATTTTTGATTTTGATCACCATCAAGATCATTAGTGATTTTAAATTTTTTATTACCGATTTATATTTTTACAAGACTCAAATCAATATGACCCATCCTTATGCTATTTGCCTTGGTGAAATTTTATTTGATTGTCTAGCGGACCAAGCTGAGAAAACTTTTAATAAAGTAGAGTCTTGGACAACCTACCCTGGTGGCGCACCTGCTAACGTTGCCTGTGGTTTAGTCAATTTGGGTACAACTGCTGCCCTCATTAGTTCTGTGGGTGAGGATACAGAAGGTAAAAAACTAGTACAAATTTTACAGGAAATAGGGGTAGATACTTCAGGTATTCAGGGACATCCTTATGCACAAACACGAAAAGTATATGTTTTACGTTCTAAAACTGGGGAGCGTGAATTTGCTGGTTTTGGAAAACAGACAACAACAGAGTTTGCCGATACCTACCTCAAAGCTGAACTTCTGCCAGAATCTTTGTTTTTGAATGGTGAATTTTTAATCTTAGGAACTCTAGGACTAGCTTATCCTCAAACTAGACAAGCTATTTATCAGGCCCTTGATTTGGCTGATCGGTATCATCTTAAGATTATGGTAGATGTCAATTGGCGTCCTTCATTTTGGCCTAATCCTGATGATGCTAAACCACTGATACAGTCGATCTTAAAAAGATCCGATTTTGTCAAGCTTTCTCTAGAAGAAGCTGAGTGGCTATTTGACTGTACCGACCCTGCTGCAATTACTTATAGATTAGATTCAGTAGAAGGTTTACTATTAACTGCCGGTAATCAAGGCTGCGCTTATTACTTATCAGAAAATGAAGGAAAAGTACCTGCTTTTTCAGTAGATGCTGTAGATACTACCGGTGCAGGAGATGGCTTTGTAGCAGGTTTTATACATCAATTGCGCCAATATGGTATTCGCCGTTTACAGCAACCAGGAGTAGCAAAACAAATTGTTACTTATGCTAGTGCTGTGGGGGCAATAACTACTACTAAATTAGGAGCAGTTACAGCTCAACCTACTGAATCTGAAGTAGAAGCCTTTTTAGGTAGCTATTTACCAAAAAATTAGTTTTAAAGTTTCGCCATTAAGTAAGCTAGGCCATTTTGTGTTATTATCATTTGTGTTATGAGTAGGTAGAGCAGGAAGGTATTAAATACCCAACTACTCTAAGAGCCTGTAGTTATCTAATTAATAGGGCACTTCACCTTAAAAACTAAAGTTATGGGGTTTTGTATTTTTGTTAGTTTCTGTATACAAAAACTTTAAACAATAAGTACCAAAAAACCAAGTTTCTTTTAGTTTTAAACTTTACCGTAGAACATAAATCTATAGGCTTTTGAAACAGATAAAATGCTTGGTAAAATGATTATCTATGAATTAAGTATTTCAGGATGTTTAATTTAAGTAGAATCAATGAACCAAGAATCCTCATTTCAGGAGAATCTCTCTAACTAAAGGCCGGAGAATATCTCAAATAGCTAACATGGAAAATATATTAATAGTTCAGTGAGACTACAAAACTATCTTAACTTTTTGTCAATTTAAATTAGGGTGAAAAAAATATGGGAATTTTCGATGAAATTGTCGGTGCTGTCAATAATCTTAATCAAGAGGGTACTGGTGAAAAGTTCAATATTCTTGATATAGTGAATCAACTTAGCGGAACTCAAGGAGTAGGTGCTAGCCAAATTCAAATTGTTATGCATTATGTAAGTTCAGCTTTGCAGGAAAAACGAGAAGAGTTAGGTAATGAAGGAGTTCAAGAAATTATCAATAAATTTGCAGGCACAACTCCCAACCCCGAAGCAGTTGACTCTCTATTTTCCAGTGATAAAGTTACTGATATTCTTGGCAAGATATCTGAAACAAAAGATTTTGATTACTCAAAAATTCAGAATTTACTGCCTACTATAGTTCCGGTAATTCTAAATTTATTCAAAACTAATAACGATACTCAAGATCCTGAACAAGCATCTAATAATTTTTTAAGTAGTTTTTTAGATGCTGGTGGAGATGTTGATATAAATAATTTGATGGGAATAGCTAGAGGTTTCTTGAAGTAAAAGAAAGGTTTTAGTTCTTAGGTTGTAGGTGTTAGATTATATGTTAATAAAATTAACTTTTTCACCTACTACCTAGGACTTACTAAAAGTAAGAAATTTTAGATCATATAATTTTTTCCTAATGTATTTGATAATTTCTTTTGGAGATTTTGCAGCATCTACTATTATTGCTTCTCTTGGTTCCTCAAGAATATCAAATTGACTTCTTAGCATCTCAACTTTCATAAAGTGATTTTTTCTAGCTGTTAGTCTTTGGGAAAACAAATCAAAAGACCCTTGTAAATAAACTATTTTGACATTTTTTGTGTTTGTTACAAGGTAATTACGATAAGTCTTTTTAAGAGCAGAACAGGCGAAGACAACATTTTTATGCTCTCCTAACCATTCATTAATTGCATTTCTTATCCTTTTTAGCCAAGGAGTTCGGTCAGCATCACTTAAAGGAATTCCATTGCTCATTTTTTCTATATTAGCTTTGGGATGAAAAAGGTCTGCATCAAAAAAATGCCAATCTAGAGATTTGGCTAGTAATTTTCCTATGGTAGATTTTCCAGCACCAGAAACTCCCATTATGATTATAATCATTATACAATATTAAATGTTAATTCTCAAGATTTCTGAAGTGTTTAAATGGCAATTGAGATAGAACGCAAGTTTTTAGTTAGAGGCAATGGATGGAAAAATCAAGCTGTTGGACAAGTCTATCGTCAAGGTTATATGTCTACAGAAGATGGTATAACATTAAGGGCAAGAGTGGTAGGGGATCAAGGTTATTTAACTATTAAAGGACCATCATTTGGTAATTCTAGAGCGGAATATGAGTATGAAATTCCTCTGGAAGATGCTGAAGAGATGTTGAATAGTTTGTGTAGTTCCGGTTTAATTGAAAAGATTAGATATAAGGTTCATCATGGTGAGCTAGTCTGGGAGGTTGATGAGTTTGTCCAAGACAATGAAGGCTTAATTGTCGCTGAAGTTGAACTTGATGATGAAAACCAAAAAGTTGAATTGCCTGAATGGATAGGAGAAGAAGTTTCTCAGGATTACAGATATTCTAATTCTAATTTATCGAAAAATCCCTGGAAAAATTGGTCTTAGGATTTATAGTTTTGGTAAATTGAACTATGAATTTAGAATAATATAAGAATATTTTTTTTGAGATGTTAGATGGGTAAGTATTTAGAATATATTTTTTGTCATATATTCTAATCCTAATTTATCGAAAAATCCCTGGAAAAATTGATCTTAGGATTTATAGTTTTGGTAAATTGAACTATGAATTTAGAATAATATAAGAATATTTTTTTTGAGATGTTAGATGGGTAAGTATTCAGAATATATTTTTTATCATATCCCTAAAAATAGCAGAAATCAATAGGTAACACAACAAAATTTTGCCTCAACTTTTTTCGTCAATTTATTGACTGTTATCAATTTCATCAGAGCTACTATGATGAAGTCATAAAAATGATTAAAAAATGAATCTTTAACCGAAATGTGTCAATGAGATAATTCTAGGCCATCAGGCTCAAGATACCCTTCACTAATCTTAATCCTCGAGTCAGAAAATTCACCACAGTACTTTTATGAATTGGGTCAAAAAGTGGATAAGTTGTTAAACAAGAGCTATATTGCTACACATTTAAGTATTGACAAATTATAGCTAAAAGAACTTATAGCCCACATTCTGTAATTAAAATAGTGATATAAGAAATAGTATAAAATCCGTAGCTTGCTTAAATATTTATACTATAAAAATTATCTTCATTTACCTTGATCAGGGGTAAAAATTTCAATGAAATATTAAGGATAAATACTTACTGAATCGTTGAATCTTATTAAACACTATAATTTTAATTCTTGGGGCAGTAGAATTATTTAATTTAAATAAAACCAAAACCTTGATTTTTTTTATTAAGCTATCTTCGAGCTTCAGTTACTGAAAAAAAATTAATCTTATTAAATGAATGGCGATAGTTTTTTTAATAGATATGTTTATTGCTAGTTGATGTTCATAAATTAGAGATATATTTTCCTGAAAAATGAAATATTTTACCTAATGCAATTGATTTGATATCTTCCAATTTTCTCGAATTTTAGAAGAAAAAATACTTGATATTTCTATTATAATACTTATATAAAAAAACAGTTTATTTATATAGCAATCCCATATTGGTCGCAACAGATA
>ENA-UENX01000393-UENX01000393.1-marine-metagenome-genome-assembly--contig:-NODE-393-length-19520-cov-3.339919_pt1 | contig 19520 bp, 16 predicted proteins | sample MGYA00237875_ERZ529327 | MGnify/ENA primary metagenome ERZ529327 (study PRJEB26372, sample SAMN05368347) | marine metagenome | biome: cultured habitat; feature: ocean water; material: water; isolation... | reverse complement strand
AATCCGCCATTCTTTTCTGGAGGCACTTTTAGCTTCAATCAAGATCGAAATAGTGTGCGGCATACCGTTAAATTGCCCCATAACGACCTCCTACGCGCCGTTCGCCGTCTTTTGCATAAGCAGGGAAGATTTGCGACTATCTTACCGCTTTTAGAAGGCTTACGCTTTAGAGAACTAGCTGAAAGCTATCATCTGTACTGTACACAAATGATTGAAGTGCAACCAAAGCCATCCCGTTCAGCCGAGCGCTTGTTACTTGTTTTTGAAAAAGAAGCTAAAGCAATCCCAGGCCACACAAGTACCTTAGTGCTAATGCAGGAAGATGACATACACCGAACAGAGGCTTACCGTTCATTGACGGAAGCTTTCTATCTCAACCCGTAATATGTATGTAGTGTTGTTAAATCTAGCGGGGAAGCTCATGAAAAAGGGGAAACAAATTACTTATTTGTTTCCCCTTTTTCAGCTATGCCATTTCAGATTCTCTCAAGATCTTCATGGCCGCATCAAGGATGGTAGTATCTCTCAAGCTAACGATTCCGCCGTTAGGGCCCGGCTGTACGTGCTTGCCTGTAATTTCTCCGTTTTGGAATTTATTGGCTCCGAAATAATTTCTTACTGTTTGTTCTTCAATGTCTAGAGATTCTGCTATTCTCTTAACACTACCAGTTGGTAGCTTGTGCTTAATGTCTCGCAACTCATTGAAGGAAATATTCATAAGCTTTTGATTTAGTGAACAAATGTGGTTAGTTGTCTGAAAATATGTTAAACTAATGTAAAACTTTTCCAACTTTTATCAAAGTGTTTCTTCTGAATTCTTGCTAAATGTTTGACGTAATTTCCGATTCGAGACAGAGGATTCGGCGACATAATAAATTTGCCAAATTTTATATAAAAATGGAAGTTAATAGGTAGGTGAGGTCAAGTCAGAATATTAATTAGGGACCATCTGTAAATACAACAAATGATCCCTAGTTAAAGTTGGTAGTTGAGCCAAATTTACGTCATAATTAATGACGCTTTTAGCCCTGCAAGAATCCGTCAGAAACGAGCACTGATCCCGAATAAGGCATTAAGGCCCATGACGGGATACCGCTGGAAGCGCTGACGAGTATTGTTGGCTAAATTATTAATCTTTATGAAGCCCCCGATATTATCTGTGAAAAAGAGCTCAGCCCCTACGCTGACATCAAATAGGGCATTGAGGTTTCGGGCTACTCCATCACTATCTCGGAAAGGCACTCCATTCTCCAAGAAGAAATCCCCGGTAAGTCTAAGGCGATTTTCCATGGTAGTATAAGCCGCGCCTACATTAAGGCTGAAGGCTGGCAAATGCCAGGCTTTTTCCTGGTTGTCCAAGGAGTAAATATGTTGGCTAACCGTACCTGTCAATGCAAACCCAGGGAATAATGGTGCGGAAGCGCTACCCTTGATCGTAAAGATGGTGGCAGTATCGTATAGGACATCAAATCTAGCGATCGAATCCAAAGGATCGCTCAATTGATACAAGGCTAAGTTTTCCGCTGTTTGATAACCTAATTGCCCGTCGTAGTCTATCCCTTGGATATTCCCCTTGATACCTCCATAGAATCGATAGTAGCTGGTGTTGCGTACATCTATCCGTGATTCAATAAAAGGATTGTAGTCGTTAAGTTCCCGAAAACTATTCTTTCTTAAGCTACCTTCTGCTCCGACATACACGCCAAAGAGATCCTGAGCGATGTTAGCGGTAGCTTCTATGTCAGGGAAGAACGTGAACTCATCTTCATTTGAAGCGATATTTGCACCGATTTTTACCTTAAAGATGTCACCGTGATACGTATAGCTAGGTTGCAAGAAGAAGTTATTCAGGTTCTTGCTCTCCTCGTTCTTATAGGTAGTAAAGTCTGTTACCAATTTGATGGTCAATGGGTGTGATTCCGCGAACCACTTCGTACCTTCTAATTCAAGTTTAAATCCTCTTTCTCGCGTAGCAAAATTATCTTGCAAAATGTACACATCGAAACCGGCTTTGTAGTTGAAGTCTAGAATGGTTCTTGCTCCGTTGAATAGACTGGCTCCAATATCAAAAATGGCTACTCGCTGCCGTACTTCTCCGGATTCGAAACTGAAGTTCTTATCCGGCAACTCTTCATTTAGGTCATTGTAACCATAGAAAAACGATGCGTTGTGGGAGTAGTTCATTTTTCCATTTACGGCTACGCCTTCTTCATTCAAGTAATAGGTTCCTTCAAGCCCGTAATCATTCCAGCCGAATCGCTGGTTCTCTACCTGCTTATTGTTATTGGCGGAATGGTGAAAGGCATGTACTCGAAAATCGAAGTTTTCTACCTTATCCAAGAAGTAGGAACCTTCCATGTAAGCAGCGTTTGGCAGTCCGCCACCCAGCATAAAATGACCATTGTACAGGTCTTGCTTTTCCGCCTTGCGAATACGTAAGGGGCGAATTTTGGGCGCGGGATAGGCTACCTCAATGGCGCGGGTCAAGATATTATAAGTCTGTCGACGAGTACTTGTATCAAGCGGCGGAAGGATGGGGCGTAAGGTAAAGGGTTCGGTGTCCAACAATCGTGCATTGAAGTTGTTGATCACATCTACCTCCCCGGTGGGAAGATCATCTTGCGCGACCAGAAAATGGGTGCAAAACAAGAATAACCCACCTAAAATATACTGAATAGAACGATTCATTCTGTTGATTGATTTTTTCGTTAATAAGGATTAAAACTAATCGCTGATCCTGGTTGCTTTTAATTGTTACCTCCTTCCTCGAATTCTAATCTATTGGGGTCTCCACCTAGATCCAGTCGGCTGGCTTGATTCAACTGCTTGTTGATCGTAGCAAGCTTGGCTCTGGCGGTAGCTACTAACTCCTCGTCATCTTGGTAATTTTCCAATAAGGCTTCCAGTACAGCTTTAGCGTTGTATAGGTCTCCTTTTTCAGCGAAAATATCGGACAATAAGAGTACACTCTTTGCCACCCAGTAGGGGTAGCCTGAACTCTCTTTGTTGGCATTTATACAAAGTTCTTGAGCGGTATCTAAATTCCGCTTCAAGTAATAGATGTAGGCAATTAAATATCTGGCTTCAGCAGTTTGCTCGTTGTCGCTTAATCGTTTCACCTTTTCAAAGGTAGTCAGGGCATTGTCGTAATCTTTACGGTCAAAGGCTATCTTGCCCAGGTAGAAGCTCGCAGTTGCAACTTGCTCTTGAGAAGCACTAGGACTATTGGCTACTTTGCCAGCTAAATTGTACACCGCCTGCGTATTTCCAATCCGGTATGCACTTCGCAATCCACCCAGTTGGGCTTCGAAGCGCATGTCTTCATTGGTGGCTGCGGTTTCCAGCGCTGTATATAACTCGTACGATTTATTGAAGTCCTGCTCGTGATTATAGGCAATGATAGCTCCTTTTTCCAGGGCTTTTACGTAGTAGCGACTTGGCCCTTTTCCAACCACGAAATCATAATCTCTAAAGGCTGGAGAATACTGTCGAAGAATACTGTAAGACTCTCCACGATGGAAATAAGCAGTTAGCAGATAAGAACCATTTGGAAACTTACGGATGTAATCTGAGTAAGCATCCACGGCTCTTTGGTAGTTTCCATTTTCGAATTGCGCTTCGGCAGCTTTGAAGTTGATGGAATCCTTAGCGAAATTATCCACCTTGTATCCTGGAATAGTTTCTAGGAAGGCGAAATAATCATCCGCTCGGCCCAAGTCATCGATATAGATCTCTTCCAAGGCAGCCAAAGCCAAATTACCTTCACTAGGCTCTGGATTATTGGTGAAGACTTGTTTGTAATAATTAATGGCGCCTTCGTAGTTCCCCTGGTTGTAGTTGATCAAACCTAACTGCAGTAATCCTTGGTTGATTAGATTCGACTTATTGCGATAGTCCGCTACCAATTTTTGTAGCGGAACAACGGCTCTATTCAACTGACCAATTTCTTGATAAGTAACACCCAATTGAAGCAATGCCTCATCTGCATAGGAAGAATTGGGGAATTCATTCGCTATTCTCTCTAGCGCTACGATCTTATCAGAAACACGGTTTCTTAGCCCCTCAATGATCGCCTTTTGGTAAATGGCGTATACATAACCACCAAATCGACCGTCAATAGCTTGGTCATAGTAACGTACCGCTTCGCGATATTGATTACGCTTAAAGTAAGCATCCCCTGTACGCATCAAGGCATCACCTAAAACATTTTGCTTCACATCCTCACTACTGATAAAACTTCTGTTCCGCTTAATTCCTTCAATGGATTCCCGGAAGTAACCCAGAGCAGAATTATAGTTGTCTTGCTTTAGATAGTTGTAGCCTTGTAGGTAATTACCGGTGAATATGGAAGATTCATCGGGGAGATTGTTCATAGTCTTTGCCACTGTCAGAAACTGGTTCATCAAGCGGATACTAGTATCATATTGCTTTTCGCGTTGTGCGATATCTGCCAGCCAGTAACTGGCCAGTGCTTTAGTGCGAAGGTCGATTGGAAATTGCTGCGACTTATACAGGTGGGCCTTGGCATTCTCCATATCTCCACCTTGAAGCAACTGCAATCCTCTTAAATAGGCTACTTTCTGATAACTCTCTTGAATTTGAGGAGTCTTATTTGGCATCTTTTCAATTACTGAAAGTGCTTGCTGATAGTCGCGATAATTTAAGAAAATCTCACTCATCAAGGACTGCGCCTCAACATAATATCTAGAAGTTGGTGGAATGATCTGTAAAGCATCAATGGCTTCTCTTGGATCCTTTAACTCGTAGGATAATTTCGCATAATTAAAGTTGGCTTCTTCCTGGATGGTGGGATCATAGGTCATTCGTCTGGCCTGCGCTAGGGCAGTCCGGGCGGACTGTCGATCTCCGGTTCGAAGATGACTATCAGCGAGATAGTACATAGCAGACTGGCCAATGCGACTGTCAATCCCATTAAGTTCCTTTAAACTTTGCACTGCCTTTTTGTGCATGCCCATCTGGTGTTGGGTAAACCCAAGTTGATACCATTCCTCTTCACGAAGTTTCGAACTTCTTTCTGCATAATACTCCAGATAGGGAAGGGCCTGTTCGTAGTTTTGCTTCTCAAAATAAGCTTGTCCGACTAACTGAGTCGTTTCAGGCAATTTCTTAATGCCTGGTTCTTGCAGCCGTGGTTCCGCATAGGCAATCAACTCGTCAAATCGCCTTTCTGCGAAATAGATCTGCGTTAGGTAGTAGGGGATATAATTTTTGTATTTCTGAGATTTTTCAACGATCCGAAATTGCTTGATCGCATTATTATAACTGCCTTCAAAGAAATGACACAAGCCCAGATAATAATTGGTAGGGTAATAGTATTCTGTTTCTACATCCTTTATTTCTTGGAAGTTGGATTTGGCACTAGGGAATTTCTTTTGCACAAAGAAAGCATATCCCATTTTGAAACGAACCTCCGAGCGCTGTTCTCGCGTCATCCCACCAGTGGGAACCTGAGAATAGTATTCGATGGCTTTTTCGAACTCTTGGTCATCGAAGTAGTAATGAGCTACTTCTACTAAGGCGTCATTGGCGATGGGGTCCGGGCGTTGCATCCGGATGAAGTCGAGCATCAACTTCTCGCCGTCTGGTTGTTCCAATTGAATCGCACATTTCGCGTACTTGAACTGAGCTTTTGTCAATAGAAGCTCAGCTTCAGCTTCATTAATGGGGCCTAGCTGACTGATGGTTTTTCTAAATTCTGCTTGCGCTTGGCCAAGTTGTCCCTTGTCCATAAAAGCCTCCCCACGCTTGTAAGTGAGGTTGGCCTCCGTAAACACAGCGGTACGCTGGGCTACTAAGGGCAATGAGAGTATAAGCACTAATACAAGCAATACATTTTTTCTGGTCCTCATGAACTGTTTTTGTTGGTTGTTAACATGAAACACTGGGTGAACAGAGCATTCTCTCGCTATCGGGCATCGGATAGCTGTATAACTAAGAAAACAAATTAAGTCATTGTCTTATTGTAACGAATTTATAAAAATTTTAACAGATGGGAGGCGTACGGAGGGGTAACGAACATGGTGTCAAAGGTAGGTTTTTTGGTGGGAATGGAGGATGCTTTGTATGTCCTTTTTTATGGATATGATGGATACGTTTAGCTCCCCTTATAACGATATAAGCGCTTAGAAGATTGTATTCTCTAAGCGCTTATCTTGGAGCAAAAGGTAATTGGAGGTCTTTCTCTCATCCAACTAACTCATAACCAAACCTGTTCCCGTGCCAGTTTAGTCAACATTTCTAGGCACAGTGCCAGAAGTAAGGGTTCATCTTCATGCATGCTTATTTCCACGACGTGGTTGAATACGTTATCCCGAAGCCTAGCTTCGATCACTACATCTCCGTTTTCGTTAAGGTAGGTGAAGTTTCTGCGGTGATATCTATTCTTTGTAAAGCTCTTGCCATCAGCTAACACCACTTGCATATGGCGATTGCTGGTCATCAGAACTGTCTCATCGGAGTCATCCTTGATGTGGATTACATTTTCGGTTCTGAGGATTCGGTAGGAGGCGCCGTTTATTTTTATCGGTTTCATTCGGAGCTTTGTTCCCTTGAGTCGTTTGCTCAGGGCTTTGATCTCTAAATTATAGCTAGAATCAACCGTGCTAATCTTTACGGTAGTCTTACCTCCCCAATACCCGGCATATAGGGGCTTGGATCTGAAGTATTGCGCAGCAAGCAAAAAAGGAATGGTGAAGAGCGTCAATAGCAATAGTGTTTTTTTCATAACTATAAGAATATGGAGTTTGAAAATGAGTTCCAATGCAATTCAGACGACTCGCACAATAACAGGATGGGCTTATTCCGAGGCCTACTATAAAGCGGGCCTCGGAATGATCAGATCAGCGTATTTTACAAAGAGAAATAGGCATCCTCTTCGGCTCGCTTTACCAGCATTTCAATACCTAAGGCTAGCAACAAGGGTTGGTCCTCATGCATCAGTATTTCGATCTTGTGACTAACGCTGTTGTCGCGCAACTTGGCTTCCATAATGACTTTACCTTCTTCGTTTACATAGGAAAAGATACGATTGCTCTTGTTCGTCTTGCGGAAGGTTTCCCCGTTCGGCATGATTACCTTCATCTGGCGGCTACTGGTTAGGAGAAGGGTCTCCTCAGCTTCATTTTGAATGTTAATGACACGATCTGTTCGCAAAATGCGGTAAGATTGGCCATTAATTTTCACGGGCTTCATGTTCTTAAGCGTTCCCTTGATGTCCTTACTATAGGCTAGAATTCTCACTGCAGATGTACCATCCGCAGCATTTACTTCGACGACAGTGTTTCTGTCCCATTTTTTAGCGAATAGAGCTTCAGAACTAAAGGTTTGGGCTAATAAAAATAGCGGCAGCATAGCCGTTAGGGAAGATAACAGTACTTTTTTCATAGCTAATCAGAAATTAAAATATAAAATGGTTACGGAATAGGGCTGAGGTCGTAGCCATTAATGGTGATTTCTTACATTTGGCTACAGCCTTTTCCAGTGGAACACCAGGATAGGATTAAAGGTTTTGGAACACAGAAAAGAAGTGGAAGACAGGCTGTTTTAAGTAGTTTTGTAGCCGGAATGTAACTAGGAATTAGAGCTTAGAAGTTCATCGGATTGGATGATCGAAACACCTTTCTCTTTCATCTCCCTTACGGCCTGGTCAACATCCCCATCCTTAAGGTTGACGCCTCGAGATGCATCCTCGATTAAACTGGTGGCAAAACCTAGTTCAAGGGCATCCAAAGCGGTAAACTTGACACAATAATCAGTAGCTAGGCCCATGACAAAAACCGCTGTCACTCCTTGCTCCTTGAGGTAGTCACCTAGACCGGTGGCTTTCCTATGACCATTATCGAAAAAACCACTATAACTGTCAATGGTTGGGTCTGTGCCTTTGACAAAAACTTTGGTAATTCCAGCCTGATTTAAGGTAGGATGAAAATTGGCGCCGAAACTCCCCTGTACGCAGTGAATCGGCCAAAGCACTTGTTGGAGGCCATGTAAATCGATCACCTGACCGGGTTTACGCCAGGGATGATTGGCGGCGAAGCTACCGTGATTAGCTGGGTGCCAGTCTTGTGTGGCAACCACCAGATCAAATTTTTCCATTAGAGCGTTTGCGATCGGAATGACTTGATCTCCTTCCTGGACTTCGAGGGCACCACCAGGGCAGAAATCAATTTGTAGATCTATCAGGAGTAATGCTTTCATTATTTTGCTTTTCGCATGATAACCAGGGTGTCAAGCTTGGCTTTTTGTTTTATATAGGTCAACAATCTACGCTCGTATTCAGTTTTAGTTCGATTGGGCGTGCGACTATTCCAACTTACCAATGCTATTGGAACGGCCTGCTTTTGATTGGTGGTATCTGTGAATTGATCGCGGGCAATACTTAAATACTCAAGTTCCTGGTACAAGACTTTAGCATCTGTGACCATATTCGAAAACAGAGTTGAATCGGATCGCAAGCGTTCCAGTTGCTTCTTCACTCTAACTGCTTCATTTACCTGCGAAGTTTGGGCCAATTGAAGAGAGTCAATTACTTCGTTGAGTTTACCGCTCAACTGACCTTGGACTCTACGGTCAAAATTAGCCAACTCAAGGCTATAATCTGGTATGGCTCGAAAGTGAGTATAGTCAATATTATATTCCTCACGCATTACATTTTCGTAGTATAGGAATGAATCTTCTGGAATGGTACGTTCGAGCATCTGGAGAACTAAGGTGCTGGAATCCTTCGGAGGTGGTTCCCGTAGCACGAAGAGTTTTCCAAGCTGTTCCCAAAAGGAAGTGCGAACGCTCTGGGGATCAGGCTCCGGTTGAAACAGACGATAGTCCATGCAATCTTTCGGAAAAGTGTCCACTACGAAAGCCCGAATATTCTGCTCTCTGGAAAGGTCCTGGATCACATTTCGAAAGATCAAAATCCCTGGCACAATGATCAAAAGACTGAAGACCGTGACTCGATATCGGGTTCTTCTAGCCTCCGCGGCATCAACATAGGCGCGATAAGGGAATTGTAATAGACGAATGATTAGGTAAGTGGTAAGTGCGATGAAAAAGGAGTTGAGAAAGAAGAGGTAGAAGGAATTAAAGGCCACCTCCACATCTCCAGCAGCAATCCCGTAACCTGTCACACAAAGTGGCGGCATCAAAGCCGTGGCAATAGCTACACCCGGTATGGCGTTGCTTTTGTCCTTTCGAGTAACCGAAATAATACCAGCTAAGCCCCCAAAGACGGCCACTAAGGCATCGAAAAAGGTGGGAGCAGTTCTTGCTCTCATTTCATCAGTAAACTGATCTAGAGGCGTAATGGCGAAATATAAGGTACTAGTGATAAGCGCAATTAGAATCGCAATGCCAAAGTGCCGCAAGGATAAAACCAAAGCTTCCCTATCATTGGTGCCAACTGCCAGGCCTACGCCTAAAATCGGCGACATTAAGGGGGAAATAAGCATCGCACCAATAATCACAGCTGGAGAGTTCAAGTTCAAACCCAAGCATTGGAACCCCGCATTTTTTTGTTGTTGCGGATCGAAATGATGGTTCCGTCTTGATCTAAGCCTTCCCGCAGATCCATAAAGTCATCAAACCAATCACGGATGGCGTGAAATAGATTTTGAAAGGCCTGCCTTGGGGTGTTTCTTTCTAATTTGTTAGTTGGTGGGGTAGTAGGTTTTTTATCTTCCATGACGGTGTCCTTAGTCTATTTGGCGGAGGTGTCCAGTAGGCGTCCATCTTGCATTTCTAAACGTCGATCGCTCATCTCGGCCAGTTCTTCGTTGTGTGTCACAATGATGAAGGTCTGACCGAAGTCTTTTCGCAGGTTAAATAGCAGTTGATGGAGTTCTGTGGAGGAGGCGGAGTCTAAGTTGCCTGATGGTTCGTCGGCAAAAACGATGCCCGGTTGATTGATTAGAGCCCTGGCTACTGCCACACGTTGCTGCTCTCCGCCCGATAGTTGATTGGGTTTGTGGGTCAATCGATCGCTCAGCCCCAGATAATCCAACAATTCTTTTGCGCGTTCTCGGACTTTCCCCTCTGGTTTCTGGTCAATAAAACCCGGAATACAGACATTTTCGACGGCTGTGAATTCTGGTAGTAAGTGATGAAACTGGAACACGAAGCCAATGTTCTGATTGCGGAACTGGGCCAACTTGCGATTGGTCAGGCGAACTACATCTTGATTATTGATTCTCAGACTTCCATCATCCGGCTGATCCAAGGTGCCCAATATGTGTAGTAGGGTACTTTTCCCCGCCCCAGACTTTCCAACGATTGATACGATCTCACCCGCAGCTATTTCTAAATTAACCCCCTTGAGCACATGTAGGCTATTATAGGACTTGTGGATCCCGTGCGCTTTTATCATCATGTATTTGGTAATTCTTGGATCAATGAGTTATTGTCTACGTGTATAGAACGAAGAAACCGATAACTCACGTCTTACATTTGGCCGGAATATATGGCTTTTTGATAAGAATTTCCAACCTTCTAAGACCAGATATGACGCGCCCTTAGGAGTCGGAGGGAAAATTAGGTCGTCAGTCAAGAATGCGGTACCAAGGCATCCTTGACTGACAGATTAGACTAAATCCAAGCAAACACTAGGATTGCTGTGATAATCAGCAGTATCATGCCTAGAATTCTATAGTTTTTATACCAAACTAGACCTTTCAGCGAAGCGGTATCTTCATCAAATACTTTACGGGTATAGACGAAGTTCTGGATTTTTTCTTGATCGGGAGGTGCTGTAGCCAAACTAATGCCAATGATCACCATAAGGGCGATCAAGAATAAAATAAAGGCCTGGTGGAGGAAGTGAATAGAATGCACGCCTTGATCATCCACAAGTACCCATCCAGGTATGATTCCCTGGAAGGATTGTGCAATGGCATCGCTATTGGTAATGTAGAGTATGGCCAGCAGGGCCGATACTACGAAGCCGTAAAAAGCTCCATGCCCATTAGCCCTCTTCCAAAACAGTCCCAAGAAGAAGGCGGCTACAACGGGCGGTGCAATGTAGGCTAGTACCTGCTGTAGGTATTTAAAAAGAGAATCGAATTCTTTAATTCGAGGTGCCCAAAGAGCTGCCAGAACTACCAGAACTACCGTTGCCAATTGTCCTGCCCTAACCAGTTGCTTACTGGTCATATCGGGCTTGATCTTAGAGATGAAGTCCATCGTGATCAAGGTAGAGGCGGAGTTGAGGGTAGCACTGATACTGGAGGACATTGCCGCCAACAAGCCGGCCAATACTAATCCCTTCAAAACGGTAGGTAGTAGGTTAAACACAAGTGCTGGATACACTAAGTCTGGATTGTCCAAATGTGGGAAAATCTCTTCTGGCATAGCCAATGCCATTGCACCTGGTAATACCATGATGAAAAGCACAGGAAGTTTCAGAAAACCAGCAAATAGACTACCCCAACGACCATGATTCAAGTTCTTCGCGCTTAGTGTTCTTTGGACCATGAACTGATTGTTGGCCCAGAAGTAAAATCCTAGAATGGGAACACCAGTGATTAAACCCGTCCAGGGGACCGCCGTATCGTTCATCGGTCGAATCAAACTCAGCATATCATCTGGAGCGTTAGGAAGTATCCCTGCCTCGTGCTTTTTTGTCATGGCGGCAAGTACATTGTCCCAACCACCAACAGCATCAAGTGTGTAGAAGGTTAGGATAATGGAGCCAATAATGAGTAAAATGGCTTGTATAACCTCGGTGTGAACAACGGATGAAAGCCCACCGGGTATGGTATAGGCAGCAGCAGCTACGGCCAATAATAGGATGATGATCCAAGAAGAGACTCCTGGGAATACTTGCTCGAAGATCACAGCTCCGATGTATAGGGGAGCTGCAGTTTCAATCAATACATTTCCGATTATAGTTGTAAATGAAAAGTAGTATCGACTTCGAACGTCAAACCGTCTTTCCAAAAACTCTGGCATAGTATACACCTTTGAACTGAGGTAAAAAGGCAGAAAGAAGATAGAAAAGAAGATGAGGATCACTACGGCGAACCATTCATAGTTGAACACAGAGATACCAGTGCTGTACGCATCTCCTGCAAGACCGACCAGTGTTGTACTGGATATATTGGCAGCAAATAAGGAGATCCCTACGACTGGCCACATCATATTTCGGCCAGCCAAAAAATAGTCTTCAGAACTTTCTCGCTTGCCTTTGTACAGTCCGTATACGATCATGGCCACCGTGTACAATATCATGATCACGATATCGACAGTGCCCAAGGTAAAGTTAACCATGAGTGAATAATTTAGAAATGATTGATTTAGGTTTCACACTATTCATTAGAAGATTGGGGAAAGCCCGGATATGGGTACTTGAGGAGGTTTACCCCAAAATTATTTGGCAAGCAAGATAAAAAACAAATTGATTATTGGTAAACTTTTAGATATGGCCAAGTTAGTTTGATCCATGTTTCCTCAGAGAGGTTCAAAAAACGGATAATTTGGGCAAAAAAAAAGAGCAAAGACATAAATGAATATGCTTCGCTCTTGTAAGAAATCACCCGACTGTTATTATGAAGGATATAAATATCCTCGAATAATCTTTTTGAAGTAGAAACAACAAGCTTTTTGCGTTTCTCCGGCGACCCTCAAAATCTGTTAAGAAAACCTTAATTTTAACAATCGCCTGCGCAATAATAGAAAGAAGATTCAATATTTCAAAGAAAATTCGCTAATTGCTCTACATAATAGTACAATAAATGGCAAAAACAAGTTCACGCTACTAGCAGATTTCCTGCAAAAAAGCTCTACAGAATTATCAATCTTTTCTTTTTGCCAGGCGCATTATCTTTATAATGCGCTATCAGTAGTTAATCGTATATCTACGGTCAACAAAATCAAAAATTATTCGAAATTTTGCAAATTTTGCCGGAACAATTTTACAGATCGGCTTTTTTTAGGTGGGAATTCACAATGAAAATAAAGACAGTTGTGTAGATAAGAGTGGTAATAATTGCCTCGAAAGGACTCATAAATAGATCAAATCCCGCTTTCTCAGCAAACTCCTCTGCTATGGGGCTCAGTGGTGCCGGGATCAAATCCTCCGTTGCATTCATGGGATAGAAGTGCATACTAGGATGTTCCCAGAAGTAACGATGCACGCCCCACCTTAGTACCGGCTCCAAAATCATGATGTAAATCAGGTAGATAAAAACCGCGATTACCGTCCGGCGGATTAAGAAACCGATTAGCAGCCCAAAGGTCATATAGCTAAATGACATCAACCAATAACGGAATATTATGTCGCCCTCTTGAAAAACCTTACTAAGGTATACCACGTCGGTATGTGTGTAACCGATTACCAGGGCACAGAGCACATAGTATATGGTCGCTAGCAAGCTTAAAGCTGCAATGCTACCAAATTTAGCCAAGAAGACATCCTGGCGACTCCATCCGGTGATTATGTTCTGTCGTAGTGTCCGATTGTTGAACTCCAGTGTAATACTGATGACGGCAAAAAAACCGAAAAAGAAAAAGCAAAGCCAATTCCCAATGTAGCCTAGATAGGTCCAGACTGTTGGAAAGATGAACATCACCTCAGTAGTGCCGATAGGAGGGGGAAGTTCGGGTAGTTTTTTGCCAAGCATCAATACACTGGGCAACAGGATGAGGTAAAACGCACAAACGATGCGAAAGATCAATTGCTTGTTCCATTTTAGCCATTCCGTGTAAATCAGTTTGAACATACCCGCTGATTAGTTTTGATTGGTGATCTCAAGAAACTCTGCTTCCAAACTTTTCTGCCGTCTTCTGAGATGATTGATTATGATTCCATTTTCGAAGGCTGCTCGGTTTATCGAGCTTGTGGGAAGTTCTGATTGGAGATAGAGTAAAAAACCAAAATCTGTCTCCTCGATCTTGGAAAAACCCGTTAAGGTGGGTAGAAAGCCCTGCAGTTGGGCCTTGTCTTCTGCACCAATCTCAATTAAAATATCATCATTGATGATGGCTCCAACTGGCCCTGTAGCTAGCAATCTTCCATTTTTGATAATGGCCACGTGTGAGCAGATCTTTTCCACTTCATCTAGGATGTGGCTAGCCATAATGATCGTCTTGCCCATCTGGGCTATTTGGAGTATGGTTTCTCTAACTTCTGCAATTCCTTGAGGATCAAGACCATTTGTGGGTTCATCAAAAATTAGCACTTCTGGGTCACCAATCATGGCTGAAGCGATGGCCAAGCGTTGCTTCATACCAAGTGAGTAGGTTTTGAATTTAGATTTTTTTCGCTGTAGGAGATTTACGATCTCAAGAGCTCGATCGATATCTGGCTTGTCGATTCTCTTGATTTGAGCCACAATCTTCAGATTGTCTTCAGCACTGAGATAGGGGTAGAAGTTGGGGGTTTCTAAAAGAGCTCCTAGAAATCGCCTAGGGTTACTTCCACGCTGCCCACCGAACCACTCAAAAGAGCCAGCACTTGGATGAATGATGCCTAAGACCATTCCCAAGGTTGTGGTCTTTCCGCTACCGTTGGGACCTAGCATGCCAAATACCATGCCTTTTTCAATCTCTAGGTTCAAGCGTTCCACGGCTCGAAGTGGTCCAAATTCTTTCGTTAATTGCTTTGTCTGGAGAATCATGACTATTGAATATGCCATCTAAGGTAAATTCCTGTAAGCAAGGAGCTGAAGTTAACCGATGAACGCTCCGTTCTTTTGGATGAAAACAACTGTTGTGAGGCCCCGAGGTCGATTTAGGTGGGTTTAAGCAAATATTTTTAGTTTTGAGCATGACCGCAAAAGAGGCCTATCATCACTTAGTGGGATCGCTGCAAGCCAACATGGACGCCAGGGAAGCTGCAAACGTTACCTCAATCGTATTTGAAGATGTATTCGACTGGAAACAGGGACATGACAATCGCCCCTTGTCTAATTTAGAACAAGACAAATTGGGGCAGATTGGGCATCGACTATTGACAGGTGAGCCTTTGCAATACGTTTTGGGAATGGCCGATTTTTATGGACTTAAATTCAGAGTTAGTCCAGCTGTGTTGATCCCAAGGCCTGAAACGGAAGAGTTAGTCTACCAGATACTGGAAAGAGCAAAGGACCGTTCCTGGAAAACAGCCTTAGATGTTGGAACGGGTAGTGGTTGTATCCCCATTAGTTTGAAAAAGAGCCGTCCCAACTGGGTCGTAAGTGGTATGGATGTAAGTCAAGAGGCCCTAATAGTGGCCCGAGAAAATGCGGATTTAAATGAAGTCAATGTGCTTTGGAAAAAGCAGGATGTTTTGGCAAGCCAAGACTGGAATACGCTCCCTAGCTATGATCTTATTATTAGCAACCCACCTTACATCCCAAACCGCGAACGTGAAATAATGACTAGTTCCGTACTTGACTTTGAACCCGAACTAGCCCTTTTCGTGCCGGATGAGGACCCCTTTCTATTTTATCGCACAATTCTGCAAATGGCGAGTATTAAGCTTAACCCAGGTGGAGCCTTATTCTTTGAGGTGAATGAATTCAATGCCAGAGGACTTCTCGAGCTTGTGCCCGAAGGACTTTTTGAATTCGTTGAATTGATTCAGGATATGCAAGGCAAGGACCGAATGCTTTATGGGCAAATGGCTAACTCTAACTGATGCTTATTTAGCGAGCGTATGCAACATCCCTACGAGTACCTCATTGAGATTCTGTAGTGCTAAAGGGATATTCCAATTGTCGCGATTGCGAGCTTCCACATAGTTAGAAATAGAGCGAATCTGTAGAAACTTGACTTGTTCCATCAAACAGACGTAGAAGAAGGCAGCTCCTTCCATACTTTCTATATCTGCATCGTACTTCTCCTTCAACCTTTCAATGCTAGCAGGATTACCGTGTACTTTATTAACACTTAGGGCTTTGACGGAGGGGAGAAATGATGCATCGGCCTGTGGGTTCAAGAGCCTTCCGCCAGTAAAAGGATACTGATTCCCAGGCAGTAGATCCAAGGCGTGCATGCTCGTGAAGCTTCCGTCGGCTTCCTCCACACCCAGGTCAGCGAATTCATCGCTGGTTACTTGCACGACCTGCCCCAAATGGAGTTCTGGGTTTATCGCTCCAGCGATGCCTGCGTTAATTAAAAGATCAAAAGGTTTGCTGGTGTGGAGGGTCTTGCTTAGGGCGTAAGTAGTTAAAGGCAGTCCTACACCAGTAATCAGAACCTGAACTTCCAGGAAATCCTTCTTGAAATGATGGTTGCCAATTTGTTGACATTGTAATTGAAGCCACTCATAGGTAGGTGCTACCTCAAAAGAAGTTGCTGCCACGAGGAGTACTCTCATTCTTGTTCTGCTTTTCTCTGTATTCGTAAACGATCCCAGCTCCTGGGGTAAAACCTAATACCTGGTGATAAGAGGAAGAGATGTTTAGCATTACCTTATCAGCAATTTGATATCCCACTCCAAGGGTCATTAGGGTGGGCCCTGTTGTAGCGCCTAATCTAATGTCGACCTGAGCAGCAACCTGATATTCTAGACCGAATTTACCTCTAGCTACCTGGTCGATATCTTTTTCCACCTCCACTATTAGATCTAAGATCCGGCTTGGGTGATAGGCCATCCCGACCTTCAATATCGATGGTAGATTTTCGCCTTCTACCCATTCTATACGTACTGGATTAAAAATCTGAAAGGCAATATCTACTTCTCTTGATAGAGTGGCTAGCATGCCCAATTCGAAACTTATGGCAGCTCTACTTCCATATTCAGGAATGCTGGTATTGAATACTAATATCTGCCCACCAATGCTCAATTTATCAAATAGTTTACGGCCATAGCCTATACCGAATCGTTGTTCACTGTAGCCTTCGAAGCCAAAGTTATTAACGGTCAATGCAAATGTCCCAGAAGAGGTAGGGTAGGCAAAAGCCGCGCCTAGCGCTTGTAATTCACTAACGAGAAAACGCTGTTCGCCAGAGGCAAAGGCACCAAACTCTTTCAAGTGAGCCAGTCCAGCCTGATTGGTGAAGGCACTATGGATGTTTTTATAAGTTAGGCCAGTGTAACCCATTCCTGCGCTTCTGGCGCCCACACTGGCAGCGATTCCATTTTGGCAGCTGAGGTTGAGGCAATAGCACAGCAACAGAGAACAGAGAAGGAGGGCGTGTTTCATTGTGGTTGTTGGTTATATAGTGTTTTGCGAAGCCATTAAACGTCTACCGCATTATCGGTGGTGAGTTTAGCGTAGAATTCACCAGCCGGGGTCAAATATCGGTTTTTAGTACTTAAATCAACGTATACCAAGCCAAATCTATAGCTAGGGCCAAGATTCCACTCGAAATTGTCCCAAGTGCTCCAGTGTATATAGCCTCGAATGTCAATACCTTCTCCAATGGCTTTGTGAATGAAGGAAAGATAATCTTTAATACTCTGTATCCTTCGTTGTGGATCCTCTGTACAGATCCCACTTTCTAAGATGATGACTGGCCTTTTTCGCCAACGATAAACCTTCTTCAGTATGCGATAAAGACCTTCTGGTTGGTATCCCCACATGTCGTCATGTGGAATCTTGAGCTTTGCCAACTTTCCAGGCTTTTCGACCTCAGTGATAGGAAAAGGAGTAAAGGGGATGTAGGCATAGTATGACAGCCCCCAATAGTCCACTTTTTTAAATACGCGAGCCGTTTTCTTATGATACCAACGCTCGAACCACCAGGCAGGCAAATACGCCAGTGGGTGTTTAGCCTGGGCCCATAAGGTGTTCATGGAGATGCCAACCCACTTATCGGGATAGAGGCCCTTAAGAATATCATAAACGATGTCATGTGCCATGCCTAGGTGCTTGAGTACTTGATTGGCTTTTCGCAAGCTCCGTTTGAATGGAGGGAAGCGTCCAGCCATATAACCTGCAAAGGCGTATACATTGGGTTCATTAAAGGTATTCCAGTTGAAGACGTATTCTCCAAAGTGCTCCGCACACCGCCGCGCAAAATCAACGAAAGCAGGAATATTGTCTTCATCCATCCATCCTCCCGCTTCTTCAAACCAGATGGGGTTGGCAAAATGATGGAATACGAACAGAATATCCATTCCTTCATCCACCAGCTCCGCAAAAAAAGTTTGATAGTGATCTACCCAGGCTTCATCAAAAGCTTGAAAAGGCCCTTCCTGTAACTTCGACCAGTCCACTCCACATCGATAGACGCTGCCAAAACGTTTGATGTAGGAAATATCTTCTTCTATGCGCAGTTCGTGATCTGTTGTTCTATCGAAAACATGCCCGTCTTGACTTTCAATTCCTTTCCAGGAATGAGGACCGGCAGTTTCAGTTTGTGCCGCCGAAGTGGATGAACCCCAAAAGAAGTTGGAGGGAAATTCAAGACGCATAGGTGTGGATTATTTAGTAACAGCACAGTCTAGGAATAACTTGACTACGCTAGATCCAAGGATCTTGGAAAACGATACTGTCAATTAGATGCAAATATAACTTTTTCGCCTTAGCGATGGAAGTAGGGCATTCAATTTGGGCGCGTGTAGTTTGGTAGGTCGCTCGTATTTATTTGATAACCAACTCTACAACAACCAAAGTTAGGGGCAAGATGTTAGACTTAGGTATTCTGTAATTTATCTTTCCTTTTTACTTTTGCACAAAAAGAGAGCCTTTACTCTAGCAGGCTAGAAGCGGGCCAATATAGGTATGGAACAAGTAAAGTTCAAAGATTTAGGGTTGATCGATTACCAAACCGCTTGGGATTACCAGACGGAATTGCACAAGCAGGTGGTAGACCGGAAATTAGAAAACCGTCAACGTAAGAAGGATGGGCAGCCCACTTTGTCACTGCTACATCATCTGCTCTTTTGCGAGCATCCTCCGGTGTACACTTTAGGGAAAAGTGGTTCCTTGGATCATTTATTGTTGAAGGAAGAGGAGTTATCAGATGGTGGTTTTACTTTCTATAAAATCAACAGGGGAGGAGATATAACCTATCACGGCCCGGGCCAAATCGTGGGCTATCCTATATTGGATCTAGATGGCTTTTTTAATGATGTACATAAATACGTTCGTTATCTCGAGGAAGCAGTGATTCGAACCTTGGCGGATTTTGGCATTGAGGCAGGTCGGGAAGAAGGTTATACTGGGGTATGGCTTCCTGAAATGGATACACAACCGAAGCGAAAAATCTGTGCGATAGGGGTGCATTTAAGTCGTTGGGTGACCATGCACGGATTTGCTTTTAATGTGAATACGCAATTGCAACACTTCGAGAATATCATTCCTTGCGGCATACAGGAAGAGGACAAGGCCGTGACTTCCATGGCTAAAGAGCTGGGTAGGCCAATGGATTTAAGTTTGGTCAAGGAGAAACTAAGGCAACATTTTGCTCAATTGTTTGGCTTTGGTTTTGAGTAGCTTATTCTTATCTTTGCTCGCCTTTTGAAAAAAGGACTATGTCTAGATTTTTTGAAGCCTTAAAGTGTATCAATGAAGAAAGATATACCTATACGTAAGGTTGAAGGGGTTGCATTGGCCATTGTGCCGCGCAACGGAGACCTAGCA
>ENA-UENX01000392-UENX01000392.1-marine-metagenome-genome-assembly--contig:-NODE-392-length-19683-cov-3.323868_pt1 | contig 19683 bp, 13 predicted proteins | sample MGYA00237875_ERZ529327 | MGnify/ENA primary metagenome ERZ529327 (study PRJEB26372, sample SAMN05368347) | marine metagenome | biome: cultured habitat; feature: ocean water; material: water; isolation... | reverse complement strand
TGGATAACTCCAAAATTCGGGATGACTCATGTTTTTATTTGGGGGTTCGATCAATGTTTATTCTAGTAGTAACCTCATAATCTCTTCCTTGAAGTGGGTACCCACAGGAATCCTCTGTTGATTAATCAATAGCATATTGCCTTCAATGGATTCCACCTTATTCAAAGAAATGATATAAGATTTATGAGATCGTACAAATAAATCAGCGGGAAGATCCTGTTCAAGCTGCTTTAAAGAATTGAGCGATAACACCTTTTTATCCGTAGTCTGGAAAGCCACATATTCCCGCATACCTTGGATGTACAAAATATCCTCATACCTAATCCGGAAAATCTTATTCACTCCCTGCACAAAACGTTCAAAACTAAAGGGCTTTAATAGATAGTCTACCGCATCCAAACTAAAACCTTCCAGGGCAAAATCGGGATAGGCTGTGGTAAAGATCACGATCGGTTTATATGGGAGTGTTTTTAGAAATTCGATCCCGGTCAACTCTGGCATTTGAATATCTAGCAAGAGCAGATCAATAGGTTCTCGCTGGAGAAATACTAAGGCCTCCAGTGGATTCTTACACTCTCCTATCACCTCCAAATTAGGAAGCCTGTCAGCATAGGTCAACAATAGCTTCCTAGCCAATTCCTCATCATCAACGATTAAGCTGCGTATGACACTTCTTAACATAAGGCTTATAGTTGTATCCTTAGTTGGACATCGAATTGATCCTCTTTTTTCTCAATGTTCAAAGAATATTGCTCTGGATACATCAATTCTAGCTGTCGCTGTACATTATCGAGACCAATGCCACCTATTTGATCTTTGGTATAATGCTGTTGGGTTATACTGTTGCTTACACAGAAACGTACTTCTTTGTCTACTACCTGTAACTTGATCTTAATCCATCCTCGATCTAAATCTTCGATCTTGCTATGCTTAAAGGCATTTTCCACAAATGGAATAAAAAGCAATGGTGCAATGAGCAAATCTGGCATTCCCGGTTGAAAGTAGACCTCGATATTCATTCCTCCACTATCCTTGAGCTGTTTCATTTGGATATAATTCTGCAAGTAATTCACCTCCGCACTAAGCGGCACCCTATCCACTTTGCAGTCATACAGCATATATCTGAGCATATCCGAAAGTCGCAATAGATGTTCCGGAGCGGTCTTGGATTGCGTAAGGGTTAAAGCATAAATGTTATTGAGTGCATTGAAAAGAAAATGTGGATTGATCTGAGATTTCAAGAACTTCATCTCCGTCTCCAACTTCTCCTTTTCCAACTGAATGGCTCTTTTCTCCTTTTGTCGAGCGAATGTCCCGATACTCACCACGCTACTTCCGATCAAGGCCATGAAGAAAGGCATGAGTCTACCGATAGCTCTGAAATAACCTCCAAATCCTCTCATCTTGTTCACAAAAGGCCGCATCTCTGCTCTCGCTGGTGGCACCATGGGGTGCTCCCATCTTGGGCCATTCCAGTAGACCAGGCTTGCTGTGAGCACAACCAAGGTCACCGCCGAGACCAAAAAGGCTAGGCTCTGCTCTTTAAAATACAGCCGCGGCAAGAGAACCTCTACATTGATCACGACCACCACGGCCAAGCCGATGAAGTTATAGAGGGTTTGCTGGAGTGACAAAAAAGGAAATTCAATAGCCATGGCTACCGCATAGGGAACAAAAGCCAAGCCGCCAGCCCATAGGAGGACTTGCCACCATGTAGTAGTCTGCACTAATGAATTCATGGTTCAAATATGGTGGATTGTCTCGAATTCCCCAATAATTCTCAATGAAGCCTAGGGATTCCTCTATCAAATCCCCTTCTACATCGATTTCCTGAGCCACACCCTAAATAGATGTGCAACCCCAGTTGATTGATTTTTTCGGGTGTTTGGTTGATCAGTTTTTGATGCCTCTCCATTTTACTTGAATTTGGAGTCCTGACAGCAGCCTCATGGCAGCTTTATTGAACATACATTTCCAACCTATGAAGCTAATTCGACTCTCCACCCTTTTCTTGTTGGTTATATTATCTGGATCAGGGGCCTTATTGGGCCAATCCAATAAGGCCATCAAGATCAAGGGCAATTACACAGATCGCTCACTGGATTTGGTACTATTAGACCTAGAGATCAACTACCGACTCAGTTTTGAATACGCCGAATCTATGGTAAAAGGGAAACGCATTACTGCTAACTTTCCCAAAACCTCACTGGACAATGGACTTACCCTAATTCTAGCGGGGACAGGCTTAAGTTTCGATAAGCAAGGCCCAAGAAAGATAGTGATCAAGGAAGCCACCATTGGCCAAGAACTGGTACAAGCAGATAGGGATCCTACGCGTCAAAATTTCACCATTAAAGGTGTAATTAAAGATCAGAATTCAGGTGAGACCTTGCCCTTCGCCAATATCATAGTAGAAGGTACCACCAACGGAGCTACTAGCAATATCGATGGATTCTTCACTTTGTTTGAAGTTCCTGATGATACCTGCATACTAGACGTATCCTACATCGGATACCAGCCCTTGCGGTTCCGCTTGACGCCCGATATGGATATGGAAAACCTCAGTATTCCCTTGATGGATTTTGGGGTTCAACTGGCAGAAGTAATTGTCCAGGCGGAGAAAAAGGAGCAACTGATCCAGGCTTCGACTGGGGTGAGTCGGGTAGGCATCTCTCCCGCAGCCTTGGCCACGCTGCCTAGTTTTGGGGAGAAGGACATCTTTCGCTCTTTACAACTTCTTCCTGGGATTAGCGGCAGTAATGAAAGCTCCTCCGGGCTTTATGTACGTGGTGGAACGCCAGATCAGAACCTAATTCTCTTTGATGGTTTCACGGTCTATCATGTGGATCATTTATTCGGTTTCTTCAGTGCATTCAATTCTCATGCGATCAAGGATGTCCAGCTGCACAAGGGTGGATTTGATGCTCAGTTTGGTGGCCGACTCTCCAGTGTAGTAGAACTAACGGGGAAAGACGGAAGTACAGAACGATTCAATATGGGAGCGGGCCTATCCTTACTTAGTTTAAATAGCTTTGTAGAAGCTCCCTTTGCTTCCGGCAAAGGATCCTTCTTGGTAGCCGGACGACGTTCCTTTCAAAGCGCCTTTTACAGTAATATCTTTGATGCTTTTACAGAAAGTAATGCCGCTGATGCCCCTCCCGGGCCAGGTGGTGGCAGATTTGGGCTTCAGGAGGTACAACCCAATTCCTATTTTTATGACCTAAATGCCAAGGTCACTTATCGCCCTACGGAAGAGGATCGTATCTCCATCAGTTTTTTCAACGGACAAGATAATCTGGACAACTCTCGAAATCTGGACAATAGCAGCTTTGGCGGGAGGTTTGGGGGTAACCTCAACTTCAATTTCCAAAGCAACAATACAGACCTCACGAATTGGGGAAACTGGGGAAGTAGCGCCAAATGGTCGCATCGTTGGAGTGATCGTTTTTATACCAATGCCAACCTCTCCTACTCCAATTATTATAGCCAACGAGACCGCCGGAACGAAACCACCATTGACCGTGGAGATTCTACCATCACCCGAACCAATGGCAATTACGAATACAATGACTTAAAAGATGTCACCTTCAAGGTGGACAATGAATACAAGCTTTCGCGCAACAACCAGCTAGAATTCGGATTTCAAACCACCTTTCAGGACATCATTTACGAGTACACACAGAACGATACCATTCAAGTATTAGACCGCGCGGATGAGGGTTGGACCTCCTCTCTCTATATACAGGACCGCATAACCATTCAAGATCGGCTAATTCTCAAAGGCGGACTTCGAGCCTCTCATTACAGTGTTACGGATCAAATGTATCTGGAACCACGATTCAATTTCACCTATCTACTAAGTGACCAAATGAAAATGAAGGGTGCCTGGGGTAAGTACTACCAATTTGCGACGCGTATCGTTCGAGAAGACATCCAACAAGGCAGTCGAGATTTCTGGCTGCTTGCTAATGACCAAAATGTGCCCATCAGCTCCTCCTATCACTATATCCTTGGCACAAGTTTCGAAACGGGCACTTGGCTTTTTGATGTGGAAGGCTATTACAAAACTTTGGATGGCCTATCAGAATACACCACTCGATTAGTGTCTTCAGGCTTTGGCCCCGGGCGCGCCCTTAATTTCGAGGAATTCTTTTACACCGGCACTGGTGAAGCAAAAGGAATAGAGTTCTTGCTACAAAAGAAGGTAGGAAAATTTACTGGATGGATTGGGTATACCTTAGGAGAGGTACTCTACGACTTCGAGGCTTTCGGAGACGAGCCCTTTCATGCTAACCAGGATCAAACTCACGAACTCAAAATCATCGGCAATTATAAACTGGGGAGATGGACCTTTGGAGCCACCTTTATCTACGCTACCGGAAGGCCCTACACGGCTCCGACTGGCTACTATGAAGTACCTCTGTTGGATGGTACCACTGCAGATTTCTTTGAAGTAAGTGACAAAAATGGCTTACGTCTTCCGGCTTATCACCGCTTTGATCTATCTGCCACCCACGATTTTAACATGGGCACTTCCAAGGCCAGTCTGGGGCTTTCCATCTTTAATTTATACAACCGAAGTAATGTCTGGTACAAAGAGTATGAAGTGATTGAAGGAGAACTCCTGGAAACCAATGTTTCTCTGCTAGATTTCACGCCTAGTCTTTTCTTCAATTGGTCTCTTCATTAATCTGAATCTATTCTAAAACACTTTCGACCATGCAAAATATCTCCTATATCGCTGTTCTTCTGGCCGTTCTAGTGTTATGTGCTTGCGAAGAGACGTCAATCAGCAGCATTGATGCAGAAACTCCTGTGGTAAGTAGTTACTTGTATGCGGGACAATCATTGGATTCCCTAAGGGTAACCCTATCTAATTCTTATGCCCGCGAGGATACGCAATTGGTTACACTAGACGAACTAGATATCACCATCAAAGAAGGGGACAACACCTTCGATCTGAACTCCTTTGGTGAAGGATTTTATCGCCAACCTGAACTGGTAATTGAAGCCGAAAATTCCTATGTGCTAGAATTTGAATGGAAGGGCGCAACCATCAGCGCTTCAACCTTCGTACCGGGTAAAAGAGAAGCCCGGTTATCGACTTCAGCAATAGAAATGGAGAAGATTACGAACAATGGCGGCTTTCCGGGGGGTGGTTTTACTCAGATCGACCCGATAGAAGTTAGTTGGGACAATCCCGAAGGGGATTACTACTATGTGCTGATCGAAAATCTTGAGACAAACCCGGAGTATGTCAATGACTTTTTGGCGGACCTGGAGGAGGATTTAGGGCAAAGATTTCGAAGAATAACGGAACCTAGCATCACAGATTTTCACAGTATAAACCCAAGAAGGGAGATCACACAGTACGGTACGCATCGGGTTATCGTTTTCCGGGTTAGCCCTGAATATGCAGCCCTTTATCAGACCTCCGGTACCTCTTCGCAAAGTCTAACTGAACCGCCTAGTAACATTGACAATGGACTTGGGATTTTTACTGGGGTGAGCAGTGACACCTTGTATTTTGAGGTGAAGAAAATCTAAAAGCATCTTCCGAATCCATGACAGATAGAGTTTTAGTTTTCATTATAGGATTTAGGGTGCGCTGATGAGCTTCAGCGCACATCTTTTTTTACCATCTTCTTCCAAAGGTGAAGCCCAATAACAGAATGGCTCCTTCACCCGTTGGTTCTCCTTTGGTCACCACATTGATTTCATATCCAAATGCGATTGTGGGTGAGAAAAACCAGTTTTCACCTACAGGCAAGGCGATTCCACCTTCTAAGGTGGGTTGTACTACCGTAATATTCGTCGTTCCGCTAATCTCATCGCTTTGACCAATATTATCCATCCAATCTACCTCATTCCACCAGATATCATTTTTGATTCCTAGAAACCAGCGCTCAAAGCCTGGTTTGAAGTAATACTTGTAGCCTACCGTAAAGCCAAAGCCATCTCCTCTTTCATCCTCATGCACCCCAAAACCTTGGTGTCGTAGCCAATTGTACCCCAGGCGTAGGTGTACAGCATGCTGCTCGCCGAACCCACTCTCCAAGCGTAGACCTGGAATCAAGCCCGTTGGGTAGGCTTGAAATTCAAAACCTAGATCAAATACGCGATCTTGAGCCTGTAGTTTATCCGTGCTAAATAGGAAGAATGCTAGAAATACAGTGGAAAGCAGTGTTTTGTACATAGTCATCTGTTTTGCTGAAGCAATGTACAAAAAGTCAACTGCTTTTGAGGTAATTCCTGCATTCTCCCTCCATTCCGCTAATCTTCCAACAAAAACCACCCTTCTATGCTATCCGTTCGCTGACCATTGAATTCTGATTTGTGAATTACGTGACTTAGATACAATTGATCCAAGTCATAAGTTAGATAGGCATCAATTCCCAGATAGATAGGGATACAAGAGACGGCCATCTTATCTTCAATTTTAAAAGTGCCGATCTCAAAGCGATCAATAATCCCAATTTCATCGCCGACAAAGGCTTCTCCTTTCAAGTTCATATAGCATTGGTCCTGTTCTAAGCGGTTTAGAAGAGTCGAAGGTTCCTTTTTCAAAATGAGGAAATCACTGCCGAAAAAATAGAAGAGCTTGGAATCCTCTCTTTCAGGCAGATATAGTTGATCTACCTGTTGCTCAATGGGATATAAAACCGGGCTTACATCTCCTCCTTGTTGATACATGGGGGATCCGGGTGTAAGCGACTCTTCGAAGTATAATTTCGTACCTTCTTCGACAACCTTTAAGATCAAGGTATCTCCAGTCCATTGGAAGGACTCATCGAAATCAACGCAATTCAAGGTATACCGAATGAATCGACTTTCTTGTCCAGCTTTCAAATCTTTGAAGTGGACGGCTCCTTCTTTCACAGGAGTAGGTTCTATTTCAGTCTTCTCACAGGAGAAAGCCAGAAGACAAATTCCAATCAGGCAATAGTTTTTCATCATAACTTTTAGTCGACAAGACAGCATTCTAGTCTATGGTCGTTGGGTCCTCCCTTCCTACTTTAACACTTATCGATCTTTGTCAAAAGAAAAGATCAGTTGTACGATGGTACTCATTATTTTTAGCTAGCTTTCTCCTACTATCTAGCCATTTATAAGATCAAGTAACATGAAAAACCTCCTATCCATATTGTTCTTTCTTTCCTTCTGCATCACCCTCTTAGATGCCCAATCACCTCACAGTCACAGCTTCGGGCGCAAGATCGAATTCCCCAACGTACCGGGTTACCAAACCCTGAAATGCGACTTCCATATTCACACGGTCTTTTCGGATGGGGCGGTTTGGCCTACAATTCGGGTAGAAGAGGCCTTGCGGGATGGCTTGGATGCTATAGCCATCACTGACCATTTAGAGTATCAGCCCCATCAACAAGATATACCCCATCCTGATCGCAATCGAGCTTTTGAAATTGCTAAGGGGTTTGCCGAAAACAACGACATCTTGGTCATTCCTGGCGTCGAAATTACTCGAGACATGCCTCCTGGTCACGCTAACGCTATCTTTGTAGAGGACGCCAACAAGATTCTAGTAGAAGATACTAGATTGGCTTTCGAAGAAGCCAATCGACAGGGGGCTTACGTATTTTGGAATCATCCCAACTGGATTTCGCAACGGAAGGACGGCATCGCCACCCTCACGGATATGCATAAAAAGCTGATTGCAGATAGTCTTTTACACGGGATTGAGGTCGTGAATGAATTAACCTTTTCTGATGAAGCGATGCGGATTGCCCTAGACAATAACTTAGGGGTGATTGGCACCTCAGATATCCATGGTTTAGTAGATTGGCAGTTTGATCTGGCAGAGGGCGGTCATCGCCCAATCACCTTAGTATTTGCTAAAGAAAAAACAGCAGCTGCCGTCAAGGAAGCTCTTTTCGCAGGCCGAACCGTGGCTTGGTATAAGAATATGCTAATTGGTAAGGAAGAGCATCTCGTCCCATTAATCAGCAGTTGCTTGGAAATTGGCAAGATTAGGTACGTTGGCGATAGCAATCTGGCAAGCGTTGAGATCAAGAATAACTCGGATGCGGACTTCATCATCAACAGCCTTAGTGCCTATAATTTGCATGGAAGCTCAGACATCTTCACCTTGAAGGCCCATTCTACCACTACCCTTGAAATCAAAACCTTGGTGCGCTTGGAACAATTTTCCATGAACTTTCAGGTATTGAATGCAGTAATGAACGCCAGAATCCACCCATATATAAAAATTGAGATGACGCAGTAGTCTCCGTCATCTCAATTATGTGAATTAGCTTTCTGCTAGTTCTATACCATACAGTAAAGGTTACACGGCAACGGTGACACGTAGTGCTTTCAGGCCATCTGCCCCTTGCAGTTTCTCCAATTCTAATTGTTCTATCTCCTCCGTAATATATCCCTTACGAATGAGGTACTCCAAGTAGGTCAGGTACTCCTGCCGATCTTTCTCCTGCAAATAGACAATGGCTATCTTACCGGCCTGCGTCAAGCGCTCATTCGTTCCTTTAATCACCGCTTTATCAATTCTCTTCTTCAAGATCTCGTAGCGGACATTGTAGGTACCATCCACATCGAATTGTTTCTCATCCATGCGGAACCGGATACTTAGCTGGGAGTTATAGACAAATAGCAATTGAGCAGTGGTCAAAGGCACTGGCCATTCCTTGGATTGCTCTTCAACTAGGCGAGTTATTTCGCAGGTATTGACCAATTGCCAGAGTCGGAAGTCTTTGAGGTAGAATTCACTAAACTCACCTTCTGGTAATAGCGACTGACCCAAATATATATTGTACTCTACCCCATCTGTACTATACTTCTCGAAGAAGTGTGGAAGAATCTTCTGCATCCTGGCATCATCCTGTTCTAGGAAGTTGCCAATTGTCTGATTCAAGCGACTCACACTTTCCTCATAACGCTTCCGCTGCTCATACACCACATCTAGAGTTGAATCTATCCCCTCGAAATATTCATCATAAGGTTCCCCTGGCAACTGCGCGTATTGCGTTTTCAATTGGCGCAATAAGGGGTGAATCTCTCGAGATAGTAAGTCCACTACCTGCGTCTCATCACTAGACATAAACTCTTCACGTAAGCGATCCAGGATGGCTTCCGCCTCCAATTTATAGGATTCGAGCAGATGAAAATCCAAATGCTCCAACCAAGTCCCCATTAACTGGATAGCCCGCTCTAAGTTTTCAATCAAATCCAATTGAATCGATCGATTTCTCAGATTGGAAGAGCTCACAATATCTGCTTGCCCATACAAGGGGTACACGTCTTTAAAGACGATCGGTGCGATAGCCCCATCAAAATCTGGCAATGTCTTGCGTACCTCATGATCTGCCGCCACTTGTTCGAACTTCCATTCCACGCTAGGATGTATGGAAGTAAACTGCTGCTTGATGAATTGGTTAATGCGGTTGGTCATGTCGTAGTAGTACTGGTCGTTACCCAATCGTAGAAGATCGAATATCTCGGCCAGCTTCATCATCGTTAGCGCATTAAAGCCTTTTTCATCTTTACAACCTAACTCGAAAATAGACAACATCTTTCCGCGTTCATCTCGCAAAGGAACCAAAATCACACTATGGTATCCATTATCGATTAGGCGCTGCTCTCCTTTGGAGGGTTCCTCAATCTTTCTCAAATGCTTAAATAGCATGGGTTCATGGGAACTCCCGATTCGGCAGTAGGCACCGCCAGTCCCGTCATAGTTGTCGTAAGATCGGAGAAGGTCAAGATCATTCGTGCCACTTAGGCTAAAGGAATTTCCTCCCAAAAAATCTTTAAAGACCACACCAATAAACCCTAAATCTAAGTTGGCGGTATTTAAGTAAGAGCGAAGCTGATTGCGCATGATGGGCATCATGTCAAAGGGATCAATCTTACGCTCCGTATCCATCACCATCCCTTTCAATTGAGATAAAACCTCAATCTCGGTTACATCGTGGAATGTTCCGATGGCAATTCCCTTAAAGGCAAAATCTGATGGTGGCACATACTTCAACCACAGTTCCTCATTCTCAAAATTATCATACAACTCCTGGATCTGCTTCTTGGTAATCTTACGCTTAGGATTGAGTTGTTCGATCTCAATGAAGTCTAAACGTAAGGATAGTTGATAGTGCTTTTCCAGGCCGGTATGAATGTTGCGGTAAGTCATTACCATACCTTCAAACAGCGGAAAATCAGTACCGTAGATCGAATTCAATATGAAAATGGCCGCCTGAATAGAATTGTTCTTGGTGCCGTGTTTAATTTTCTTCTCCTCAATCTTAACCTCCCAATCACCTGATTCAAAAAATTCCTTCATAGCAGGCGTTTTGTACACAAACTGCTTGGCGAAGGGAGGAGAGATCATACTTATATTATCCTTGAACATCAAGGAGGGCATCATCAGTCCCATGATATGATCTAAGCGGTTTTTGAATTGCTCATTCCCGACCACACAGTGCTCACTGCTTAGGTCTTTTTCAACTTCGACCAACGCCTGCTGAACCATTTGAGACACCTCGGTGCGATCCAAGGCAAGATTCTTCTTCAACATATTGAAGAAGGGTTCAAAGCTGATAGTGCTTTGATAGGGCAATTGAGACATCTGCCCTAGGCTCTCTATAAAGAGCTTTATTGGGACGTATCCCGTAAAGTTTATCCCCTGTAGTTTCTCTTCTAATGTATCCATATTCAATGTTGTGGCTAAGCCTCCATTAATTTATTGAATATAAAACACTTGAGCTAGAGATCGGGTTGAAAAAAATCGATGGAATACTGGAAAAGTGGGAGGAAAGTCGTTCCGAACAGGAAATAATTGGGAGTATAATAGAAGAGCAGCGACTGGATGAAGAAGGCGGAAACAGCAAAATGAAATCGTATCTACTTCCGCCTTCTAACAAGGGTTATTTCTTAAATTCTGGCTTTATAATGTCAGCAAATACCTTCTTCACTTTCTCCACTTTAGGCTTACTAACATTGGCGATGTAGGGATTGTATGGATGGCTTTCATAGTAATCCTGGTGGTATTCCTCAGCTACCCAATAGGCGCCGTATGGATTTATTTCCGTTACAATGGGGCTAGAAAAGTTGCCAGCTTGGGCTTTGAAGAAAGCCTCCACTTTTGCCTTTTGCGCCTCACTGTGGAAGAAGATGGCCGAACGGTACTGCGTACCCCGGTCTGGTCCCTGACGATTCAATTGTGTCGGGTCATGGGCTACAAAAAATACTTCCAGTAATTTATCAAAACTCACCACTGCCGGATCGTAATATATCTGAATTGCTTCCGTATGGCCAGTGGTGCCAGAGCAAACTTCTTCGTAAGTAGGTCTACTTTTTTGCCCACCAGCATATCCGCTGATCACGTATTTCACCCCTTGAATCCTTTCGAAAGATGCTTCTGTACACCAAAAACAGCCTCCGGCAAAGGTGGCCATTTCATAGGCAGAATAATCTTTTCCTTCCAGATATTCTTCAATGGTCTGAATGCCATTTTTTGGGGCCTCCTTAGTCGTAATTCCACCTGACTTTTGGCTACAAGCCGCTGTAGTCAAGCCCATTACTAACAACATAATCCAATAATTCTTCATGGTAATCCTTTTTGATTGCAAAAATAGCCGCTAAGTATCACAGAACTATCACAAGCTATTTTGTTAACACGGATTTAAGAAAATGGTTAAGTGGATCTTCGATTATCAATCCACTTTTTGCCGCGTACGCAGATCGTATTTTTGCCCTTTCCTCAACATCAAAAAGCTTTGGTCTCCAATACTGGGATCGTAGAATACCGCATAGGTTCTGCCAATCACCCGAGCCACATCCTTTTCCACTACAATCGCGGTACCTTCATCCAAGCCTATGCCTAGTAAATGCGGGTATTTTTCAAGTACTTCAAATAGATCAAACTGGCGGTTTCTCGCCAGCAGATGCTGATCAATGGCCACATTAGAAATGTAGGAAAATCCCTCCTCATGATCTCCCATCATAATCTGGTTGGTCTTAGAATCTCCTCTGGCTAGATACGATCCCTGAATGGTCGCACCTGCCGATGTACCCGCTATCACACCTCCTCTCTCCAAGACCTTCCGTAGCTCGATTTCAGTTTTAGTGCCACCATAGGCATCCACTAAACGCCACTGTCTTCCTCCTACAAACCAAACACCATCGGCTTCTTGTAGCGAAGCCACAAAGGAATCACTATCTGCCATCTTGCGATCGCGGGTATGAAGGATGGTAATATTTTTCAATCCTACCTTCTCAAAGGGAATCTTTAATCGCTTATTATACCCATCTCTTAGAATGAAGCGATCCTCTGATGCAGAAGGGATAATGACTACTTTGGCGCTATCCCCGCCAGCTAAATCTCGAAAGGCCTCATAGATTTCCCAATCTAATCGACCACCTCCGATCACGAGGCACTTTCCTTTTGCAGGTCCTCGAGTTTCCAATTTTTCCAATAATCCTGTATCCGTGTATTCCCAATGCTTCAAAGCCTGCTGTTGAACAAACCCACGATCTCTTTCTAACAAAAAGCCCTCCTGAACCAGGTCCGTAATGGCTTCTTGCACCTTGGCATCGTAGGTCTTTTTGTCCGGATACAAACTATTAATACTAGGTCGTGGATCATTATGCACGATCCGTTCCTGCTCTGTTCTGGCAAAAGGGATATACATTCCTCTAAAATCAGAAAGTTCTTTAGTATCTCCTGCCATCCCTTCTCTCAAACTCCATGGGGTATAAGTGGCCAAAGGAACTCGAATCTCCACGTTGCGAATACCACCGATCTCATTCCCACGGCTATCTACCTGCGGAACCAACGTTGGATAGGCATATCCCAAAATCGGAGGCTGCTGGTCCACAATACCGTCTAACTTCCACCTTTCTCCGTAATCTACCTGATAAGCGTGATGAATTACGGTTGGCGCAGCCAAACCCTTTAGATATGGAAAGTCCAAAGACTCCTTGTTTACCAACTGGCCTTGTTCAATCTTCGGATATTGACTCGCTGGTGGATCCTTATCACTTGATACCCAGTCTCCCAAGTGCAGCAATAACGCACGATAATTGGGCTTAAACTGCAAAGGGTTTCCACGATAGGCAGCAATATCCCGTCCCAATTTTCGATCTTGTCTGGGTGGGAAAGCGTCAACAAAATGCTGTCCGGAGGCAATGTGATATACACGTTCGTTCTCGGCTAAAGGCGCATCGTTTGTGCCATCTGCACTGATATGAATCATGGAGGCGGCCCGTCCCCAATATTCATAGCCGGTGTTGACATAGAAGATTTTGGGTAGATGTTCTTGAACACGCATTCCATTGAACAATCCATCCTGATTACCTGAAAACGGATCTTCCTGCTCCATCCCCGTGAAGGGAAAAACATCCGTAGGATAGAAGAAAGCTGAGTATCGGTGAGCATCCCGGGAGGGTTGTCCAAAGCGGTGGTTAAAGCTTCCTCTTCCTGCGCCTGCCGTGATGATCAACATCCCATCATATACCTGTCGACCTGCCTCATCGGTGTTTAAGCCATGATAAAGGAAGGTGCGTAAAAAGCGGCCCGTTTGAGAGACCCCAGTGGCGATACCTTGCTTCACCGGAAAAGGGCAGCTAGCGTCATACTTAGCGTAGCTCAAGACATCCCGAATTGCCGTAAGGCCCATCCCCACGACTACTGGATCTTTGGATTGATACACCAGTTCATATATTTTCCCAGCTTGGAACCCACTCTCTAAATGGATGTATTTGGCATCTCTCACCAGTTTCCCATCCTCTATTCTTCCAAATGACCAAGTAGCTCTCGGAACAATGGATCGTGGAGCATCTCGCCCATCTCGAACCGTTAGCCGGTGCTCTTCACTATCTAAGTTGACAGCAGGGTAGCCGGTCTGCATTCGATGCCCCAAACTCAGGAATTCAGCATCTTGATCCACCGTCCAATCACTTCTCACCCACCCCATAATCGGAGAACCATCCTGCTGCATCACCTTCGGCACCTCTAATCGTAAGGTATTTTCATCAACCGGCACATCAAACTGCCAGCCCACCCAAATCAAGGTCATACCTTGCTCTAGTAAGAGTCCATCTCCCCAGTAGGCTGGATCATCCGGAAGTAATTCTCTGCCTTTAGTGGCTTGATTAAAATAAGAGGGCGTGAACTTGCCTCCTCGATTCGATACCTCTACCATAGCCAAGCCACTCCCCTTAGATCGATCCAAAGGTTGAGCCACAACCAAGTTCCCGGTGGCTAAGACTAGTCCATCGGCATTTCTTGGAGCGAGATAGAGATCAACAATTTTCTGGTTAGCCACGTTCTCTGGATCGAGTCCGTAAGTAATAGTCCCCTTAATTAATTCGTAAGCACCTGCACTACCCCAAGATTTGCTATTCAATATAGGCGTCCTGGATTCTATCTTAACTTCTAAAACGCGGGCTTGTCCGAAAAATGCAAAAAGGAAAAAGAATACGAAGAGGGTGGCGTAACGTACGGCGAGCATATGCTTTGTATTTTAAAGTCTTAGTTCACTTGCAAACAAAATAGTAACTTTCTCCGATATGAAAAGTTCATCGCATTTCACGATCAACGGTATCCAGTTGTGGGTAGAGCAATTGCATTATACGAAGGACTCAGATCGACCAACCTTGATCTTTTTACACGAAGCGCTGGGATCCGTGGCGCTGTGGAAAGGGTACCCGGCCCTACTTTGCGAAGCCTTGCAATGCAATGGGGTTGTCTATGATCGGATGGGGCATGGCTTGTCCTCTCCCTTTAATAAGGAAAGAGAAAATGACTACTTGGAGATCGAGGCCATCGTTTATCTTCGTGGGCTCACGGAGGAGTTAGGTTTGGAAAAGCCCATCTTGGTTGGGCATAGCGATGGCGGGACCATCGCTTTGATCTATGCGGCACATTATCCAGACCAACTAAGAGGTATTATTACTGAAGCCGCACATATCTATGTGGAGGATACTGGATCCGGTGGTATGCAGAAAGCCATTTATCAGTTTGAGCATACGATCTTTAAAGATAAACTGGCCAAGTATCACGGTGAGAAAACGGAAGCCCTGTTTTATGCCTGGGCAGATACCTGGACCTCGGAATCTTTTTCCACCTGGAATATTGAACAGCAAATGGCCAGCATTAGCTGTCCCGCCTTGATCTTACAAGGGGCACAGGACGAATATGCCACTCAGCAGCATATGTGGGATATTGCGAAAGGTATCGGGAACAATGCCAAGGGTATTTTAATCGATAATTGTGGGCATATTCCGCATCTACAAGCACAGGCCGAAACTTTGGCTTTGAGTCAGGAATTTATTAGTGGTTTGCTATAGCCCAAAGTATCCCTGATAAAGCGGGCTTACTGCCGGCTCATTTCCGATTGAATGCTAAATCGACGACCACTTGGACTCTCCGCGACGATCTCATTTTTCAAGACTTCCCCATTGATTAGTGAAAGTTGAACCGATCGTAGAAGTGCATCTGTTTCTGTGGTAAAAACCCACATTGAAGAGGAAGCCTCTTTGAGTTCCAAACTCACGATTTGGTCATCCTTTTTAAACTCATAGATAATTGTATCTTTCTTTCGAATCAACTGCCCTATCGTTCGCTCCTCTCCGGCCTCAAAGACAACCTTCTTTAGTCTAGTCTGACCTGTCTGCCTCCATTTCACCTGGTTCTGGTCATCAGCACTCCAGGTTCCGGCGATAGTTTGGAGTGAACGCCAAGCCTTCTCGATGTCAATTGCTGGATTAGGAGTGGCGAAGGCTGGCTGGACGGAGGTAGTGACAATAAGGAAAAAGCAGAAAGTGTGGATGGTAGGAGTGATACTCATGGAAGTAGGTTTTGGATCAACCAGAGTGATACTGGCTCGGGTTCATAAGATAAACCCGATCGATGATTTGCCATTCTAAAGTTAAAATGACATTCATTACCTAAGGATGGGCAAAAGTGACAAACACAATAGGCAAGTTGGTGCTGGATAGGTTCAAGCAATGCCAATATCCCTAGAAATTGGTTCGCCTATACACATCTGAACGGATCAAGCAGATTTGGTAATTAAATTAGCCCTTACTTTGTAACAACTCAAAAATGGCTAGTTATGACCCGACAATTATATTATCTGATCTGGAGTTCTATACTCCTGGCCTCAATTTGGAGCTGTGGTACGGCAGAAGTCTCTTCTGATTCTTCTACTTCCACTTACGAGCAAGAAGTAAGAGAGACAGCAACCGCCTATTTCAAGACTTTTTCGGAGCGAAAAGACTGGAACAAGCTCCTGTCCTTTTATCGAGCCGATCTCCAATTTCACGACATCTATCTGCATCTGGAATTAGACAGCCTGTGGCAGTTCGAAAGATTCTATAATTGGCCTGATACGGGCTTCCACAAACTTAGCCCTGAACAAGAGCATCTGGCTATTGAGAGTCTAGTTGTAGAAGACAGCATGGCCGTTGTGCGCGGTCATCTCAACCCCTTTTACTACTATGGTAAATTAGTGGATTCGGATTGGGGCATGGAGTTCACCATTTGGCTCTATTTTGATAAAAACCTTAAAATCAAGCGGCAGGTGGATTGGTTTGAGTACGATCCAAATGTAGTAGAAAGTGTCCTAACACGCTACAAAACCCAGGGTGTTGATAAGACCCCAGATTGGTTGGACCTGACGCGTTAGAGATATACCAAACAGGGCCTCTCCCGGTCAAATCCGAGAGAAGCCCTGCCTTGAACTCTAGCGATTAGCTGTTCTATTTATTTCCTTTCGGTAAAGCTTGACCTTCTATCCAAGGAGCGCCAGTTTTGGCTAATTCCTCTTCCAGGGCAGGAATCTTTACGCCGCTGATCTGCTCAAGGTCAGCATTCATCTTGTCTAGTTCTGCAATGGCAATTTTCACGCTTTCTTTATGTGTGGGAGTAGGACCGTAAGTAGTATTCATGCCACGGAAGCCTACGAACATGCGACTGCGAATGGTGGGTGCATTTCTTTCCCCTATCTCATTCTTAGCTGCATTGCCATTCATCAATTCTTCCATATCGTACAACTGCGCTTTCAAATCGTGTAGTTGTTGAGTGAGAGAAGCTGATTCTGTACGACTTCGTTCCAATGCCCGCTGCATCGCATTCACCTTCTTCATACTGTTGTCTAACAAATAGGAGGTGGCAGACATTGCTCCCTGCAACTTCTCCATTTCTCCTCGGAAAGCCGCCAAGTCCGCTGGTGAAGCGCCGGGTAGCGCTCCTTCTCTCAATGGCACGACCTCAAAGCTCTTTGGCTCAGCTAGCTGCGTAATCACCCCGTCAATCTCCTTGGATAGACTGACCGTGTAAGTACCCGGGGAAGCCATGAAGCCACCACCGCCGAAGCCACCACCTCTGCTATTCAAGCGTACTCCTCCTTGTGAGGAATAACGGAGATCCCAAGCGACTCTATGAATGCCCTTGCGTGCAGGGCCTTTAATTCGATTAACAACAGCGCCAGAGGCATCTTTCACCGTAAGCCAAATCTTAGGAGCAGACTGCTGCATTTCATCTTGTAGTGCATCCCAGCCCGGGAATGGAATATCTTTGTCTCCTTTAGCTAGCTTACGTTCAGCCTTTTTACGTTCTGCTTTCATAGTCGTGTATCCGTCTGATAGGTAGTAGGTGAACACCGCACCAAAATCAGGGTTTGGAGCCGTATAAAAGGAAGCACCTTGTGTTCCTACTACTGAACGAGGACGATACCACCAGGCCTTACGGGTAGCGAACAATGTAGCTTCTTCCCTCAACTGCGGCATAGAAATTTCACGTAGAGGGCTATAATCATCGAGCACAAAGAAACCTCGTCCGAAAGAAGCTCCAACTAGGTCATTCTCGCGCTTTTGAATCGCCAAATCGCGGAACGCAATGTTCGCATTGCTGGATAACTTAATCCACTTTCCACCTGCATTGATGGAGAAGAAAATTCCTTTCTCAGTAGCAGCAAAAAGTAGCTCGGGCTTAACATGATCTTGGACCATACGCCACACCATATTCTTGTCTTTCAGGTTACTGCTGATCGATTTCCAAGATTTACCCTTGTTGGTACTCTTTAATAGATAAGGCTTAAAGTCTCCATACTTATGGTTATCCAAAGCCACGTAAACTGTATTAACATCGTGAAGATCTGCCTTAATATCGTTGACAAAGGCCGTTGCAGGTACTCCTGGTAGTGATCCTGCTTCGATCTTTTTCCAGTTCTGACCACCATCTTCTGTTACTTGAATGATGCCATCATCCGTACCGGCATACAACAAGCCAGCCTGTAGTGGAGACTCTGAAAGAGAAGTAATCGTGTTATAGTTAGACATGGCATTTACGTCCCAAGGAGAATCCCAGCTCTGAACTTTGCCCATGATTGGTAAGCTAATACGTTCCTCATTTCTGGTGAGGTCACCAGAAATAGGCGTCCAACTGTCTCCTCGATCTTCTGATCTCCAAACGCGGTAAGAGGCGAAATACAGGCGGGAAGGCTTGTGCGGGCTTACCACTATGGGAGCATCCCAGTTGAATCGCTCGAAACCTTCTCCGGCTCTGGCTTGTGGCTGGATATACACCTGTTCTCCGGTGATACGATCAATTCGGTGCAGTCCCCCTTGCTGAGTTTCTGCATAGGTGATATTGGGATTGCCAGGTTCAGTCGCGGATTGGTGTCCATCCGCACCTAAGGTCTTGTACCATTCTCGGTTGCTAATCCCTTCGCTAATATCCGTCCGGGATGGTCCCCCGTGAGAACCGTTATCCTGCGTACCACCAAAGATGTTGTAGAAAGGTTCGGCATCATCCACGGCCACTTTATAGTACTGAGTCAATGGAAGATTTGCCATAAAACGCCAATTCTTGGCCAAGTCAAAACTCTCATAGATACCGGCATCCGTTCCGATCAACAAGTAATCAGGATCATCAGCACGGAAGGCGATGGCGTGATTATCGGAGTGCTTCTTTTGCTCACTTAGACGACGGAAATTCTTTCCACCATCATCCGATACCTGAATACGAACATCCATTAGATAGAGTCGATCAAAGGCGTGCGGAGAGGCATATAGTTCTTGATAATAATGAGGCCCCGTTGCTCCGGAAACCGCATTGGAACGTTTCTCCCAAGAAGAACCACGATCAGAAGAGCGATAGATTGCCCCTTGCTTCCGGTTTAACTCGATGGCGGCATAGAGCACATCAGGATTTTGTGGTGAAATGGCCAAGCCAATTTTACCCATGTTACCACCTGGTAAACCGGTTTTCAGTCTCTCCCAGCTTTCTCCACCATCCGTACTACGGTGCAACCCAGATTTAGGTCCACCCCCCATATAGGAAGCTACTGTGCGGTGTCTTTGCCAAGTCGCGGCATATAGTTGGTCTGGATTACGAGGGTCCATAACAATGTCCGTTACACCCGTCCACTCCTCATCACCTAATACTTTCTTCCAGTTCTTACCACCATCTGTACTCTTGTACAAACCTCTTTCATCACCTTTACTCCAAAGTGGACCTTGGGCAGCCACCCAGATCACATCTGGATTTTCAGGATGAATAATGATCTTGGAGATATGCTCTGACTTTTTCAAGCCCATATTCTTCCAAGTTCTGCCACCATCCATACTCTTGTAGAGTCCATCACCAAAGCCAACGTGTCTACCGCCGACGTTTTCTCCCGTTCCTACCCAAATCGTATGTGGATT
>ENA-UENX01000391-UENX01000391.1-marine-metagenome-genome-assembly--contig:-NODE-391-length-19719-cov-3.451844_pt1 | contig 19719 bp, 9 predicted proteins | sample MGYA00237875_ERZ529327 | MGnify/ENA primary metagenome ERZ529327 (study PRJEB26372, sample SAMN05368347) | marine metagenome | biome: cultured habitat; feature: ocean water; material: water; isolation... | reverse complement strand
TCAAATCCGGCCACCTAGACTAGAAGGGGCGTGAATATGGCTAAGGTAGGTTTGTCGGTCTTTGGTCTTTGGTCGATAGTAGCTTTGCAAACGACTCTTGCATGCTAGCAGATTTAGAGTCTGAAAACCAGAATGCTAGATTTCATACTCGGAGACGCAGATCTTGGCAGCAAGCTCGTGTCCATATCTGTCCTCTGTTTTCTGCCACCTGCTAGCGTAGCGGTCTAGATATCTATACAGGGATGTAGCTCAAGCGGAGAGAGCGGCGCCAAGGACGGCGATGGTTGGAGGTTCGAGCCCTCCTATCCCTACCCCTGGCGAGTCAGCTATTGGTTTGCTGTACCAGTTTGTGACACTGGCGCGTCGAAAGACGCTTGCGGGTTCGATTCCCGTCGCCTTGACTAAGTGTGTGGAAAGGAGGAAAGGGCTTCCTGGAAAGGGGCCTGGACCTCCACCACCAACATTATTCCTTCATCATTTATAAGAGGAGTGAACAGGCCATTAATTATTCATTAAAAAGGCGCATAGTTTAATCGGAAAAACACTCGGCTACGAACCGGGAGATGAGCGTTCGATTCGTTCTGTGCTTACAATTATCCCTGCCCTGTAGCACAATGGTAGTGCACCGGACTTTGACTCCGGCTATATCAGTTCGATTCTGATCAGGGCATCTAAGTGATTTGCTGCTTTACATTTCTGTTTAATTGGCCCTGTCGTATAAAGGTAGTATACTGGAATCTGACTCCGGAAGTGTCAGTTCGATTCTGACCAGGACTTCACTTTCAAGTTTTAGATTTGGAAGCGGTAACAGCTCAGAAAAACTTTCTGCTCATACGATTGAGCAAAGAAATAAGTCATTAGAACAAAAGGGTCTTTGAGCTCGAATCTAGATTTGCATCAACGATATCAACTTTGAACTATGATGAATCTGGAATATTCTTACCGCTTCTTATTCGTATTTGCCTTTCTTGCTGTCGGCTGTAGCCCACAGGTGAAGAATCCGCAAGATGCAAGCCGCTCAACTGCCCCGCCCAATATCATTTATATCCTAGCAGATGACATGGGCTACGGAGATCTTGGCTGCTATGGCCAACAAACCTTACACACTCCTCATATCGACCGCCTTGCAGCCCAAGGGATGAAGTTCACACAGCACTATGCGGGAGCTACTGTGTGTGCTCCTTCAAGGGCTAGCCTACTGACGGGGAAACAGCCTGGTAATAGCCCCGTAAGAGGGAATCAGCCCGCTGGCCAGCTTATCCTAAACGACGAGATCACCATTCCTGAGGCCCTGAAGACCAAGGGATATCGGTCTGCTATAATTGGCAAATGGGGCGTAGGGCATCCACCAACGCCCACCGACCCCTTGCGGAATGGCTTTGATGAATACTATGGGTATATCAACATGTGGCATGCCCATAATTTTTATCCTGAATTCTTGTACAAGAATGCCGAAAAGGTAGCCTTAGAAGGAAACCTCACCGATTGGTCGCACAACTATGCGAAGCATCATCCAGATGGCATGCCTGAAGGCACCGGAGTAGCGAAGGAGAAAAAGACTTATGTGTTAGAAGAATTTGAAAATGAAACAATTGATTTTCTGGAAAGAAATCAAGCCAACCCCTTCTTCCTGTATCTCGCCCTAAACATGCCTCATGCCAACAATGAAGCTGGGTACTATCTCAAGGACGGTATGGAGGTTCCCATGATGGAAAAAGATGGAGAGCGAATACCCAACTATGGCAAATTCGTCAATAAGGATTGGCCACAGCCAGAAAAAGGTTTCGCTAAAATGATCGAATTAATTGACAATACCGTTGGACAGATCGAAGCCAAGCTCGAGGAACTAGGTATTGCCGAGAACACGGTGGTCATCTTTGCTAGTGACAATGGACCTCATCAAGAAGGTCATCACAAAGTTGATTTTTTCGATAGCAATGGACCACTTCGAGGCGCGAAAAGAGATTTATATGAAGGGGGGATCAGGGTGCCGATGATCGTCAAGTGGCCGGGAAGGATAAAAGCAGGCTCCATTACGGATCATCCATCAGCCTTCATGGATCTATTGCCTACCTTCTGCGATATGGCAGGGGTACAAGTCCCAACAGGGACAGATGGCATCTCTTTTCTTCCGACCTTATTAGACAATTCAATTCAGCAAGAAAAACATCCATATCTCTATTGGGAGTTTTATGAATTAGGAGGGCGCCAGGCTGTGCGGGAAGGGAAGTGGAAATACATCAAGTTAAATGTAAGGGACCAATCCAAGCCGTTGGTCAAGGAACTCTATGACCTGGAGGCTGATCTAGCAGAAAGCAACAATCTGATCGAGCAATATCCGGAAGTTGTAGAAAGGATGGAAAAGCATCTGCAAGAGGCGCATATAGAACATCCGTTAATCTCACTTTTTTCTATGCAGGCAAACGCTGAAACAGCCTTTTGAGGCGATCCAATTAGACAAATCACCATTAAATCTTCTAGAGCAATGAAAAACAGATCATCTTATCTAGCCCTACTATTCTTTTGTATGACCCTTCTTTTTGCCTGTTCAGAAGTCGAATCACCAGATCGGATTGCCAAGGCCGAATTTGGCAAAGTGGTCAAGACCGACCAGGAAATGGTGGCTCCAACTCCTCCTATGGGATGGAATAGCTTTGATGCTTATGACTGTAGAATCAACGAAGAAGAGTTTAAGGCGCATGTGGATTTTATGGCTGAAAACCTCTTACAGTATGGATGGGAATATGCAGTTATCGATTACATTTGGTGGCATCCGGAGCCAGGCAACTGGGAGACGCCAAGGCGTCATGGTCATCCTAATATTAGGTATAATGCAGATGGTAGTCCCTTGCACCCAGAATTCACAACCATGGATGAGTATGGGCGTTTAATGCCAGCGATTAATCGGTTTCCTTCAGCAGCCGGTGGTAAGGGATTTAAACCTATTGCGGATTATGTACACAGCAAAGGCTTGAAATTTGGACTGCACATGATGAGAGGAATTCATCGTATGGCGGCCCATCAAGAAACGGCCATTCTCGGTACAGATTTTACTGCTAAAGATATCGCAGAACCCTGGGATACTTGCCGCTGGCTGAACCAGATGTATGGAGTGGACCCAACGAAAGAGGGGGCCCAGGCTTACTACAATTCGCTCTTTGAATTATATGCTAGCTGGGAGGTGGATTACATTAAGGCCGATGATATGATGTATCAAAATTATCACAAGGGAGAGATTGAAATGATTCACAAGGCCATCGAAAACTGCGGCCGCCCCATGGTGCTAAGTCTTTCCTGCGGAGAAGCACCACTTTCGCAAGCCCATCATCTGTCCACCCATGCTAACATGTGGCGCATCTCTGGCGATTTCTGGGATGATTGGGATAAGATTGAACACAACTTTGATCTGATCAATGCTTGGTCACCCTTTATCAAGGAGAATCATTGGCCTGACGCTGACATGCTCCCGATCGGCCACATTTCTTTGCAAAATCGCCCCCATGGTCCGGATAGAATGTCTAAATTCACTATCCCGGAGCACTATACCTTGATGACTTTGTGGAGTATTGCCCGATCTCCCTTAATGATGGGGGGAGATTTGTTAAGTACCCCACCTGAGATTTTAGCATTTCTACAAAATGAAGAAGTGCTTGCCGTCAATCAGCAGAGTACCGATAATCGACAGGTACTTAAGCTGGCTGAAGAGGCCTATTGGGTGGCTACGGATCCAGATAGCGGAGATCGCTTCATAGCCTTGTTCAACCTTAGCGATGACTCCAAATCACTCACTTTTGAATTTGAGTGGGAATACATGCGATCCGCCTATGAAGTGCGAGATCTTTGGGCAAAGAAAGACATGGGGATTTTTGAAAGGAACTATAGCGTAGAATTGCCTCCACATGGAGCAGGCCTATACCGACTTTCAGCTATTCAGCCCAATTGATTTACCCATCTCATTAAAGGACAATAGTTATGAGCAACAGATACCTTTTTCTTATCGGCATGCTTTATTGGATAGGAATGTCGGTCCTATCTGCTCAGGAGGTTAATCATCAATTTCAGTATCTGACTATTGATGAGGGACTTGCTCATACCGATGCGACCTGCCTTACACAGGATGACCAAAATTTCATCTGGATTGGCACCTACTTTGGCCTCAATCGATTTGATGGGTATGAATTGAAGTCCTTCTACAATCAAAACAATCCACTGCGAAACGTTTACACAAATCGAATCAATGATTTCTGCATTGATAACAAAAGGAGAATTTGGTTGGCAACTCAGGGTGGGGTAGAATGCTTTGATATTGCCACCGCTACATTTCTAGAGCTAAAGCGAGATAATACATCAAGCCTGGCCACCTCTGTAGCTCATATTGCTTTTGACCAGAAAAGTGATAGACTCATTTTAGGAAATGCCACTGATATCTCCTTTTTCGAAGTAAGCGAAGCGCTGGAATTGAAAAAGATAGAAACGAGTCTACCAGCTAACATTGGCCTGGTTCATGAAATCATGTATAAAGACGGGGACTGGTGGCTACTGGGGGCGAGGGGCTTGTTTAAGGTAGACCTCGGCGACTCGAAAATTCAATTAGAACCGATACAATTGCTGGTTGATGATCAAGAAGCAAACGATTTTATTGGCTTTACCATAGATCAGGGTGAGTTATGGCTTGCCAGCCAAGAAGCGATCTATTCAGGAGTTATTGCCAAGGAAAAGCCTTCCGTGAAATTGAAGAAGATGCCATTCGCCACGGATAGCTTCACTGGAAAGCTCGAAGCGACGAACTTCACCAGTACTAGATTAGTAAAAGAAGGTGAGAACCTATGGTTTGGTACAACTTCTGGCTTGGTACATTGTCAGATTACAGAGGAGGGCTTGTTGCCTAAATGGTATCAGAAGAAAGAACCCTTTACAAAATATTCATTAACCTCCAGCCATGTCAGTGACCTCTTCATGGACCAGTCGAACTGTCTGTGGGTGAGTACTTTCGGGGGTGGCGTTAACTACATAGATCTAAGCCAAAAGAAGTTTCATCTTTTGCAAAGTGATCCGCAGAATCCGGAAAACTCCCTAAGTGGCAACTATATCCGAGCGATGCTGGAAGATGCAGATGGACAACTATGGATTGGAACCAGAGAAAATGGATTGAATGTTTATGACTTTGATCATAAGAGGTTTAAACACTTTCTACATCAGAATGATGCACCTAGTAGTATTAGTAGCAATAAGATTAGGTCTATAGCCGCCGATCAGGAGGATCGAATCTGGATTGGCACGCAAGAGGGTTTGAATATTTATGAAGCAGGACAATCTGGTTTTCAGAAACTTTTCCACGAAAGAGACAACCCGAATTCCCTAACCAATGATGTCATTTTTGCACTAGCCTGTGATAAATTTGGCCAAATGTGGGCGGGCTCCTGGCACAACGGCCTAAATCGAATTGTCTATCAGGACCAAAATAACTATCAGATAGAAAGAATAACCAGCCAAACTGCTCCTTGGAAACTGAGCTCTGATAAGGTTAGCTTTATCTATGCCGATGAGAAAAGTGATGAAGTTTTCGTGGGTACAGATAATGGATTGAATCATATACTATTGACCAGGACAGGCCAGATAGCCAAAATCATTCATTACAAAGGTTCAGGGGAGACGAATCAACTCAGGTCCAATTTCATCTGGCCAATCGTTAAGACCAGTCCAAATGTGCTTTGGGTAGGTACGATTGGGGGAGGATTGAACAAGCTGGAACTTTTTGCAGACGGTACTTATACTTCAAGGCAGTACTCCGTAGCTGAGGGAGCCCCTTCCAGAGATATCGAGAGTATTCAAGTGGATCAAGCTGGAAATTTATGGTTGGGTACCAGGGGATTGTCCATGTTTAATCCTGTTACGGAAAGTTTTACCAATTATGACATCAATGATGGTTTGCAAAGTAATAGCTTTAAAATTGGAGCGGCGGCTACTGGAAGTAATGGTAGGCTTTACTTCGGTGGTACTAACGGCATTAACTATTTTGATCCTGGTGAGATCCAGCAATATGAACAAAAACCCAAAATTGTCATAACGGATCTGATTGTGAACAATGAGCCGGTACAACTGCGGGTGGCCAAAAACCAATGGACGCTCTTGGAGAAGAGCATTAATTTGACCGAGCGCATTCGCCTTAGCCACCTCGAAAACAACTTCTCTCTTTCTTTTGCCTCTTTGCATTTTGCCAACCCGGATAAATGCCAATACCGTTACAAATTAGATGGTTACAATGAGGATTGGGTCTACACTGATGCAAAAGACCGTAAGGCTACTTATTCAAATCTGGAATATGGGCAATATACTTTTCATGTCGCGGGCTCTAACAGTGATGGGATCTGGAGCGAGGAAATAGCTACTTTGGAAATTGCTATCATAGCTCCCTGGTGGTGGACCACGATGGCAAAAATAATCTACGTCCTTTTAATTTTGGGCGTTATTGCTAGTATCTTCTACTACTTCACCAGATGGTATAAACTGAAAAAAGTCTATGAGTTTACCCTGCTGGGGGAACAGCAAATGGCAGATTTACATAAAATGAGGCTACAGTTCTTTACCAATATTTCACATGAATTTAAGACACCCTTGACACTCATTCTCAATCCTTTAGAGCAGTTGATAAAGGGAGAGGTTAGTAGCCGTAAACAGCGTAGATATTATCAGGTAATGCAGAACAACGCCAAGCGTCTGCTCAACCTTGTTAATGAGCTCCTTGAGTTTCGAAAAATCGAATCTGGCTCTTACGCCCTACATGCAGAAAAGGCTGACCTAAGTGCTTTTGCGGAAGATATATTTGAAAATTTTCGGGAACATGCCTTACTGAGGGATATCGATTTTAGCTTCCAATCCGCCGGTTTGACCGATAACTTCTGGATGGACAAGAATGTAGTGGAAAAGATCTTAGTGAATCTATTGGGGAATGCCTTTAAGTATACCGGAGTTGGGGGAAATATTAAGTTGTCAATTCTCGAAAATGATCGTAAACCTAGGCCCACTTACAGTGCTTCCCATGAACTTCCTAGTGACCACACGGCAGACGATTATCTTTGGATTAGTGTTGTGGATAATGGTGCAGGTATCCCATCTAAATCTCTATCTCAAATTTTTGATCGCTATTTCAGAGGAGAGGAGTTTCCACATGATGAGAAGAAAGGAACAGGTGTTGGACTTGCCCTAGTCAAGAGCTTGGTAGCTCGACATAGTGGAATATTGCGCGTATCTAGCCAAGACGGAGCAGGAACAGAATTTTTGGTTGGATTGCCTAAAGGAAATGCGCATCTGAGCCCAGATGAAATAAGCACTCAGGTTATCTACAAGAAGGCCGATTACGATTTACCAAAACTAAAGGATCTCTATCCAGAAACCTATATCGATAGTCCACAAGAGACCCTAAACGAAACCAAAAAGCCCACCCTTTTGGTCGTGGAGGATAATCTTGAGCTAAGACAGTTCTTAAAGGAACACTTCGAAGGTGCCTTTTACATTTTAGAGGCTAATAATGGGGTCGAAGGACTGGAAATATTGGCAACCCATCAACCAGATATCATTCTCAGTGATGTCATGATGCCGCAAATGGACGGTATCCGATTTTGCAAAGCGGTGAAAGGCAATGAATCCCTCAATCATATTCCATTCATACTCCTCACTGCTAAGGCAGCGATGGAAAGCCGATTGGAAGGAATCAAGTCAGGAGCTGATATTTACCTGGCCAAGCCGTTCAGCATAGAGGAGCTGCAATTGACCTTACAACGAATTATTACTTCCCGGCAAAAGCTTCGCAAATTGTATCTCGAAAATGCTTTTTCGGAGGCGAGAGAGATTGCCGTGGTAGAAAAGGAAAAGGATTTCGTAGCCTCAATCGTACGCCTGATTGAGGAGAATATGGAGAATAACCAATTTGACGTAAGCATGCTTTGTAAAAAAATGGGCATGAGCCGAACGAAGCTATATGGAAAAGCCAAGGCGGTTACCGGCAAATCGGTTGGGGAACTGATACGAAGCTTACGTCTTCGCAAAGCGGCAGAATTGTTGGCTAGTGAAGATATTTCGGTTGTGCAGGCTATGTATCGGGTAGGTATTCAGAGCCAATCCTATTTCACCAAATCTTTCAAAAAAGAATTTGGTAAAACACCATCTAGATATATTAAAGAGCTGTGACAGCAAGCTCTACAGGCTCGTCATCCAGCGTCCAGTTACCTTGGTAATTGCCTCATTATAAGCTCGATAGTACTGCACTATTGCTCTCCTGAAATAATTTTTCCAAATTTCAAATAATTCTCCTCGGTTCTCCCCAGAAAGTATGATAAAGCGCATCAAAAACACATAAGAGCAAAAGCTCTCCTCGGGCCATGCCTAGTTTTAGTGTAGTAATCGCAAGCTCATTAGTAGTTTCTTTTTTACACTAACAAAAACAAGCTTATGGAACGAAAAGTGTTACCCTTGTTGCTGAGTTTATGCCTGCTCAGTTTTGGGCAACTGTATGCTCAACAAACCATTACAGGTAAAGTAACTTCTGCCGAAGAAGGGGAACCGCTGATAGGGGTGAATATCCTGATTCAGGGAACCGCTACTGGAACCGTTACAGATTTCGACGGAAATTTCACGATCACAGCTAAGCCCGATGAAACCTTGCAATTCAGTTATACGGGTTATGAGGAAGTCCAGATACAAGTTGGTAATCGGACCAACTTAAACGTCCTAATGGAAAGTGCTTCGGAACTATTGGGCGAGGTTATTGTGGTGGGTTATGGAGCAGTCAAGAAAAGCGATCTAACTGGTTCCGTAGCTAGTATTAAGAGCGAAGATTTCTTGGATGCAGCTCCCACCTCTATACAACAAGCACTCCAGGGTAGAGTAGCCGGCGTGCAAGTGGTATCTAATGACGGAGCGCCCGGTGGCGGTGTGTCTATCAAAATTAGGGGTGGAAATACTTTGACAGGAGGGAATCAACCTTTGTATGTAATCGATGGTTTCCCCATTTTTCCCGGGGATGACGCAGATTTCAATCCATTAGGAGATCTAAACCCAAGCGATATAGAATCCATAGAAATCCTCAAAGATGCATCAGCCACCTCCGTATACGGTGCGGAAGGATCCAATGGTGTAATCATGGTTACGACCAAAAGAGGTCAGGCGGGGAAACCCAAATTATCGATTAATGCTTTTACGGGTTTATCGGAATTACCTTCGCAGATTGAAACCCTAACAGGAGAGCAATTCGTGGGCAGAATGCGTGACCGAATTATAGAAGACGGAACGGATCCCGGAGATTCCAACTGGGACGAGTGGTATGAAGAACGCATCTGGGAAGAGCCAGGGGCTTACACCAACTGGATGGATCACATTTCTAGAACAGCAAGATCCTACAATGTAGACGCTAGTATTTCTGGGGGAGATAAAAATGGAACCCTTTATGCTTTTTCGGTTGGCTACAACACAGAAGAAGGGGTCATTAATCGCTCTGAATATAATCGCTTAACCACAAGGTTAAATCTGGATCAAAAAGTATCGGACCGTCTCACGCTTGGAACCGGTATGAGCTATAGTCTTCGGAACTACGGAGGAATGATTAATGACTGGACAGTACAAAATGCGCTGCTTCAGGCGGTCTACATCAATCCCTTCATTCCCATCGATGACCCACTAGGGGAAGCTCTAGATGAAGGCTTTAACGTGAATTGGACGGCTCAAAACCCCATTACCTACATTGAAGATATCGACTTTGGAAAAAGCTTCAATCGATTTATTGGGAACATGTATGCCAACTACGAAATCACTCCTGACCTCACCTTTCGTACGAGTATCGGAGGAAACCTTGAATTTAGAGACATTCACAAATTTTATCCGTCAACGACTCGAACAGGGCAGGCTACCAGCGGACGCATCAACTTTTGGCAAAACAAAAACTACAACTGGGTCTACGAAGCCCGTTTGAATTACAACAAACGTTTTGGTCAGCACCGTATTAACTTGACGGGAGTTTCGGAAACCAAGAAATATAGTTTCCGTTCCGAAAGAACAGATGCGACGCAGATCGCCAGTTCTGAAAGCCTTGGACTTTATGCTATTTCCTCTACCACACTTCCACAGGCTCAAACGCTAAACCTGGAAGAATACACGGTTCAATCTTTCCTCGGAAGAATCAACTACAACTTTAAAGAGCGCTATTTACTTACAGCTTCTTATCGGGTGGATGGTTCTTCGAAATTCGGAACGGGAAATAAATGGGGATACTTCCCAGCGGCTGCTTTTGCTTGGAGAGTATCCGAAGAACCCTTCATGAAAGGCAATGGAGTAGTTGATAATTTGAAGTTCAGAGCGAGCTTTGGGGTAACCGGCAACAATCAGATTCCGCAGTATCAGTCTTTAGCGCTGTTACAGGAAGAAGTATTCAGTTTTGGTGAACAAGTAGCCATTGGGAAGTCTCCGAATCGGGTTGAGAATTCAGATTTAAAATGGGAAACTACCACTCAATATAATGCTGGGTTTGATGTTGGTTTTTTCAACAACCGATTGACTTTGGTAGCCGATGCCTATTACAAGAAGACGGAGGATTTGTTACTACTGGTTGAATTGCCAACTTCTTCCGGATTCCAGACAGCCATTCAAAATGTCGGATCTATTGAGAATAAAGGATTGGAGTTCGCCCTGTCCACGGTAAATTTTGATGGAAAGTTTAAGTGGTTTACTGATTTCAACATCTCCTTTAACCGAAGTAAGGTGTTGGACTTGGGTGAGAACAATGAACTTCGCTTGTCCTCGTCCATTCAAAATGTAGCGGACGATATTCTGGTCAGAGTAGGAGAGCCAATTGGTGTTTACTATGGCTTTATTCAGGACGGTGTTTACAACTCTGCTACCGAAGTCAATAATGCGGGTAATATCACGGTTGCGAATCGAGATCCAGGAGAGACCAAGTTTGTAGATGTTAATGGCGATGGTGTCATCAACAACGATGATCAAGTACCATTGGGTTATACCCTGCCTAATCATATAGGGGGGATCACAAACACTTTCTCCTACGGAGGTTTTGATTTAAATGTTTTTCTACGCTGGTCCGTGGGGAATGATGTGGTGAATGGTAATCTGCGCTACACGACTATGACCAGAACCGGCAACAACCTATTGGCTTCCTTAGCCGATGGTTGGTGGTCAGAGGTGAACCCGGAAAGAAACTATCACAAGCAGAGCGCCATTAAACACGAAAACTATTTCCGAAGTGAGTACATCGAAGATGGTTCGTTTTTGAGAGTAGAAAACATCTCATTAGGGTACAACTTACCAGGACCCATGTTGGACAAAATGGGTGTGAGCACCTTCCGGATTTATGCTTCGGTTAATAATCTCCGGAATTTCACGCGCTATTCATTTTATGATCCTGAAGTCAATTCCGGAACTGGAACCGCCGCCAAGGTGGGGCCGGGACTGGATAAGGGGGTATATCCTCGTTCACGGATATTCAGATTTGGGTTGACCACCAATTTTTAATGGATACCCATTGAAAATAGAAACTCCTTCTTTACAAAATTATTAAGATGAAAAAGCTAATTATATTCTTTCTAATAATAGGGACAGCCTTAGTGCAACAATCCTGTACTGACTTCTTGGAGGAAGTTCCTATTTCCCAGCAATCTCCATTGAATTTCTACAACAACTTCTCCGAAGCTGAGCAAGCTGTAACGGGCGTTTACAAGGCCCTTCGAGAAAATGGTCTGTTTGCCAACGGGCAGGACATGATGTACATCACCAGCGATATACAACGTGCTGCCCAATTCAACAACCGAGGTGGATTAGGAGATTACACTTTTGATGGAAGCAACTTCGTAGTGAACAATGTTTGGCGCAAGCTTTACAAGGCTATCGGTCGGGCGAATAGTGTCATCGAGAATGTGAATAAAAATGATAAGATTCAGGGCTGGGAACAAATTGAAGCTGAAGCTCGCTTTTTGAGAGCCTTTAGTTATTTCAATCTGGTCAGAATGTTCCAGAACATCCCTTTGGTCTTGGAGTCTACTAAATCATTAGACGAAGTTAATGTTCCTCAAAATGCAGAAAGTGAGGTATATGCTGCGATTATTGAAGATCTGCAGTTTGCGGAATTGAATGCCAAGGAAAAAGGAGAAGTGCAATATGGAAGAGTGACTTCTAGTGCCGCTTCTGGGATGCTAGCCAAGGTTTATTTGACTATCGCCAGTAATAAGGAGCGAAGAGATGGTGGCGATGGTAGTGCTGAGTACCAATTGGCTGCCGCTACGGCCAAAAAAGTGATTGACAGCGGGCTTTACTCCTTGGTCGATTACTATCCTGACGTCTTCCACAGAAGAAATAAAGGGCATGATGAGAACCTCTTTGCCATGACTTATCAAATTGGTCCTGATAATGGCGGGCAAGTTGGTGTAATTGCTCTTTTTGGTTCGGCCAACCAAGGCGGTGGTTGGGGTGGTGTAACCGCCACAGAATATTACCATACTATATTCGAGCCACAGGACAGTGTACGAAGATTTTGGAACTGTTGGAAAAGTGAGATTATTAATCAGGGGGGACAAAGAGTGTATCGATCCATCGAGACAGATGACTGGGGCGCTGTAACGCCTTGGAATGGATACAAGTACTGGCGGACTTGGAAAATTGCGAAGTTTAGGAGGTTCCCTGAGTCGCTAAATTTCCTTTCCTCCGGCGGCTTCTTCCATACGGAATGGGACATCGATGATCCACTCTTACGTTATGCTGAAATCCTCTTGACCTATGCGGAGGCTTTAAATGAGATCAACAACGGGCCAACTGCAGAGGCATACGATGCGGTGAACCAAGTCCGTAGGAGGTCTAGAAACGTCAACGTAGCAGGTACAGGTATCATTCATGATGATATCTTCCCTAGAGAATTGGAATACAGGGAAGGCATGTCGCCAGATTTTGAAAACATGTCTCAGGAAGAATTTTTTAACGCCATTTTGGATGAAAGAGCAAGAGAATTGGGTGGAGAACAAGGAGCTTTCCGTTGGTTTGACTTAGTAAGAACAGGACTATTAGTGGAGAAGATAAAGGCATTGGCAACTACTGTCATTCCAGTAACAGGAGAACCTGAGCCGAATTGGGGGGCTGCTAACTTTATTGAAGACAAGCACATCCGTTTGCCTATCCCTAATACGGAACTGGATGCGAATCCTTTGCTAAAACAGAATCCTGGTTATTAAGATTTAGTCCATTCATTTGAATCGCTAAAAAGTAAAACAATGAAAATTATCAATATAAAACTCTTCGCTTTTTGCCTTGCTGCACTCGCTACTACCAGTTGTAGCAAGGAAGCTATTGTGATTGATATTTCCTTTAGCGCAAGTCCCGCTACTGCTAAAGTAGGAGATCCCATTACCTTTTTGGTAGGTTATGGAGCAGAAAGCTATGCCCTGTACACCGGCGATGCGGGGCATGACTTTGCCAACAGCACCTTACAATTGGTAGGCGCTGACGTAGCCAACACCGAGTACAAACCTGAGGATGGATTTGCCACTGGCTTTTCCTTCAAATCAACGAAGGCTGATGAAGATATTGAATATACCTACGTCTACAGTGAGGCGGGAACTTACACGGCTACCTTGGTAGCCGCATTTGTGGGACGTAAGCAGTATGAGGGAGATGGGTACCAATCTGATAGGGTGAATACCATCACTGAAAACGAGTATGACATTGAGCGACAGATTAAGACGGTGACCATTACCATTACAGAATAGAACTTCATGTCCGACAAGGATATTAGGCATAGAGCGACAATAAACTCGCTCTATGCTCCAAACTTGCATTGACGTAAATTGGGTTTCGCTTCGCAATCATAGCTGTGACAAAATGCAACGAATAATTGATGTAATCTACTTCTTACTTTTGGCCTTGTTCTTACTGGCATGCAAATCCGGAGAAACTGAAAGGGTAGGGGAATCTCGAGCTCCCAATGTCCTGTTTCTCACCGTTGATGATATGAATGGTTGGAACACGAGGAATGAGTACCCTGCCGTACAGATGCCTCATTTTGATCGCTTGAAGGTCGAGGCCTATAATTTTACCAATGCCATTTGCCCCGCTCCAGTATGCGTACCTTCTAGAGCAGCATTTTTTAGTGGTATTGCGCCGCACAAAACGGGAGCTTACTACAATGGATGCGATCCCTGGCGCCGATCTGAACTGCTACGCAAAGCCGAAACCATTCCTGAATGCTTCAAACGCAATGGTTATGAGACCTTTGGAAGAGGAAAGATCTTTCATGCCAAATTGGAAGCGTGGAGGGAAGAGGCGATGTTTGATAATCGACCGATCTATAAGGGAGGCTTTGGTCCTTTCGGAGAGGAAACAGACTGGGTAGGTGGCAAGGGGAAATTCCAGTCCGTTACGGCTTGGGACGGTCCAGATAGTGATTTTCCGGATGTCAAGAATGCCGATGCAACGATCCAGTTTCTACAACAATCACACGAAAAGCCCTTCTTTTGCTATCTCGGCTTATGGCGTCCCCATACGCCCTACACTGCACCAAAACGCTTTTTTGATCTATACGAAGAGCAAGAAGTTACTTATCCCAAAGGTTGGAAAGAAGGCGATGCCGACGATATTCCTCCGATGGGCCAAGACCTCATCGATTCACTTCACTTCTTTGGGGTAGATATGGCCGAACGTCGGGAGACCTTTAAACGGATGATCTATGGGTATTTAGCCACTATGTCGTTCGCGGACTGGTCCATCGGACGTGTGCTGGAAGCTTTGGATAAATCTCCCTACGCGGACAATACCATTGTAATTGTGGCCTCAGATAATGGCTATCACATGGGCGAAAAGGAAAAATGGCAAAAAGGTACCCTCTGGGAATTGTCAGCCTATTCTCCCCTATTGATCCGTCTACCTAGTGGACAGGCCATGGAACTCTCTCATACCGTAAGCCTAATGGATATTTATCCCACCCTTATAGAGTACTGTCAATTGGATGGCCCTGAGCATGAGTTGGATGGCAAAAGCCTATTGTCGCTCCTCGATGACCCGACTGAAAAGCGTCAGCCTAGTTTTATGACCTTTGGAGAGGAGTACTCTTCTGTTTACGATGGGCAATATCGGTATATCAGATATCCAGATGGAACGGAGGAATTGTATGATCATCAGCTGGATCCGCACGAATGGAACAACATTGCAAAAGATGCTAATCGAGCCATTATGGATCGCTTGGCGACCTCTATTCCAGAAAAATTTCAAGAAATACTAGGGGGAAGAACTGAGGCGGCGCAGAAGGTTCGGGGTTTACCTAACAAGGTAGGCGGGACCTAGCCGGAACTTCATACAATTTCAAACCACGATGAACAAGAAAATAAAAAACTATACCCTTCTTTATTGCTTTAGTCTGTTGTGTCTTGGATTAACCGCACAATCGATCAACTCCTTAAAAGCTCACTACTCCGGAAAGATCTCCTGGAATAAAGCCGAGCGTACATTAATATTCCAACAGTCAGGTCAAATTGATTTCCCAAAGCGGAAAGATTACCATAACTATCGTTGGGATGTTCCGAAAGAGGTATATCGTATACTGATTGAACGGAATGTGCAAGTCACCGGTTTTTTTCATCTATTCCACGATATCCTAATAGAAGGAGAGGAGCGCAGTAGTTCCGTGATTTATGGAACGGCTGAGCCGGGATTATTACGAAAAGCAGGTCTCGATCGGGTAGGTTCTCGATCTGTCCCGTATTCTACGCTGTATGCAAAGGGAGATATCGTAGTGCAGGTACGAAACCTAACGGTACTCAATCCATTTTCCTTTATGTTTACTGGTAAGGCTGATGCAGTAGGACATGCTGCCGTTTTTCACTTATACCAAGTTTCTGGGATTGATAATCGAGGTGGTCATTCTAATCATAGTGATGGCGTGTCAGCAGGTCGGGGTACCACTGTCAGGGATTGCTATTTCGAATGTGGAGATGATGTGTTTAAGGTCTACCAGGATATTTATGTGGAGAATACAACCATCAAGATGATCACTAATACTGTTCCCATACAACTCGGCTGGCACAATAGTACCTCAAATGCTGTTGGCGTGTTTAGAAACCTAACTATCCTTGGGAACAAAGGACGGCGGCCTACGGGTAATGCGATTATTAATGCTCGAAATGGCCATTACAATAAGACCTTACTATTTGATGGATTGAAGGTAGAAAATCCCAATGCTACTCTATTGGATCTTTGGAATAATGACCATCAAGGAGTAAAAGGTGGAGGGCATTTAACGATCAGAATGGATAATGTGGACTTGGAATATGCTAACTTCAAAAAACGGTGGAACATGGAGGTTGACTTGGAGATCTGTGGTCATGAGATCATGGCGGAAGAAAACCGGACTAAGCTGAACTGCGATTCGATAGAATAAGCTCCTTCTGCTAAAACAAGGAAATAAATGAAATACCTGTATTCAAAAAGTGCCTTATACCTTGCCTTGACCATCCAGTTTGGGGCCCCATTAATCGCCAACGCACAACACAGTGCTGGAACCGAAGCTCTCCTCAAAACTACAGAAATACGCATTCGTGATCCATATATCCTTGTTGATAACAAGAGTCAGACGTACTATATGTACGCACAAATACAGAATCGGCTCAATGATCCAGATGGCCCTCAAGGGGTAGAAGTGTATACCAGCAAGGATCTTGAAAATTGGACACCTCCGCGAGCTGTTTTGACCTTAGCAGATGACTTTTGGGCCAGGAAAAGTGTTTGGGCACCTGAAGTCCATCATTATAAGGGAGCTTATTACCTCTTTGTCACCCTAACTTCTACAGGGAAATTAAGGGCAAGCCCCAATCCGCAAAACGGAGCAATACAGTGGAAGAGAGGTACCCATGTATATAAAGCGGACTCCCCACTTGGACCTTTTATACCTTTTCAAAATGAAGCCCATACTCCAGCAGCTTGGATGAGCTTAGATGGCACCTTATGGGAAGAGGATGGCAAACCTTATATGGCTTTTTGTCATGAATGGGCGCAGACTTTTGACGGTACGATCGAGGTTGTCGAGCTAGCTCCTGATTTATCTAAGCCAATCGGGGAACCAACTTTGTTATTTAAAGCCTCCGCCGCAAAATGGGTGAGGAATATGCAAGAGGTAGGGCTTAAGCAAAATGGATTAGTAACGGATGGTACCTTTTTTTACCAGAATAAAGGAGGAGAACTCATCATGACCTGGTCTAGTTTTGGCGATCATCAGTATGCCATTGGACAGGCGGTTTCTGCTTCAGGCTCCCTATTTGGGCCTTGGGAGCAGATTGATGAGCCTTTAGTCAAAGCCAATGGTGGCCATGGAATGATCTTTCATACGCTTGCCGGACAGATGATGTTGGCCTTTCATCAACCCAATAGCCGGGGAAAAGAGCGCTTACATCTGCGGGAGATACAAGAAAATGAGCAGGGGCTGTTAGAAATTGAGGACCCTGCGAAGGAGAAGGGCGACCAGTTAGCTAAAGTGATTCTACCCGGCAATTATCCTGATCCATCGATTCTTCGGGCTGGTAATACCTATTACCTCACCCAGAATACCGATGATTTTGCCCCAGGCTTGAGCATCTGGTCTTCTACCGATATGCAAAACTGGACAAGATTGACCAATGTACTGACGAAACACATTGGAGCGGTTTGGGCATCGGACCTGGTGGAGCACCAGGGTAAGTTTTACATCTACTTCACAGTAAAGACGCCAACTGAAGGCTTGAAGAATTTCGTGGTAAGGGCAGATCATATTGAGGGCCCATGGAGTGAACCATTGGCCTTGGAGTTGTCAGAGAAGGGCATCGATCCCGGCCATATTGCTACGCCAGATGGGAGGCGCTTTATTATGCTTAGTCGAGGCTATTTATATGAGCTGGATGCAAGCGGTACCAAAGTTATTAGTGAAGGGAAAAAAGTGTATGATGGCTGGCCAATTCCGGAAGACTGGGCGATTGAGTGTTTTTGCGCGGAGTCCCCCAAACTACTGTACAGAAACGGCTACTACTACCTACTGACTGCTCAAGGTGGGACCGCAGGACCAGCTACGAGCCACATGGTCGTGGCGGCTCGCTCCAAGAGCTTGGAGGGCCCTTGGGAAAACTCACCCTACAACCCAGTCATTCACACCTGGGACAAATCGGAAAAGTGGTGGTCAAAAGGGCATGGAACCTTGATAGAAGACAGCGTTGGGAAGTGGTGGATGGTATACCACGCCTACGAAAAAGGCTTTTTAAGCCGAGGACGTCAAGTCCTAGCTAGCCCAATGGAGTGGACTGAGGATGGCTGGTTTAAGTTGGGAGAATCAACTAGCTTACGGGATAGACAGGGACAATCTTGGCGGGACGAGTTTGATGCAGAAAACCTAGAACTTAGGTGGGCTTTCATGAGTCGAGATGCAGGAGGAGAGGCATATGCCATAAAGGATGGTCAACTTAGACTGAAAGGAGTTAGGGATAAACTGTCGGATAAAAATGTGCTTGCCACTATTCCAGAAAATAGATCCTACCAGATCCAAACAAAGCTCTCAATCACACCAAGTACCACTGGTGGACTTGTCTTATATTATGATGATAAGCATCATGCAGCCGTGGCGCTTAATGAGGATGGGGTATTTCAAATTACGAAAGGGGTGAAGAGAGGGAAGACTGCTACCAATAATCAGTCCGTTTGGCTCAAGTTGGTCCATGATGAACAAGAAATTAGCTTTTACTTCAGTGAAGATGGTCAAGCCTGGGAGAAGTTTGATTTTGGTATGGAAATCTCAGGATTCAATCACAATACACTAGGTAGATTTCGCAGTGTCAAAATCGGCTTATTCGCTTATGGAGAGGGGGAAGCCGTTTTTGATTATTTTGAGTACCAAGCTGAAGAAACGATGGATATGGAGGGAAGTGCAGTTCCTCCAGTGGGTTGGACAGCACTTTTCAATGGCCAGAACCTAGATGGGTGGACGATGTCGACAAGAAATACCCATTTCTCAGGGACTAAAGCTGAGATATTTAAAGTTGAAAACGGAATTATTCACACCTATCCAACCCAGGAGCACCTGTCTGAACAGCCCTTCGCAGGGCTGATCACCGAAAATACTTACAGTGATTTCAAATTAAGTTTGGAGTACAAATGGGGGACTAAAAAATTCAAGCCTCGACACGAATTTGTTCGTGATGCTGGCATCATTTTTCATGTACATGGAAAAGACGAAATATGGCCCAATGGAGTGGAATGCCAAATACAGGAAGGAGATACTGGGGACCTGTGGGCGATTGGAGCCAAGGTAACTTCCAAGGTGCAGAAGGTGATCCGAAATTATAGTCCTACGGGGGAGTTGATGACTTTGGGTAAGCCTGAACAACGATTCCACCGCTTTCATCGGGGCTACTCCTGGGAGGTGCCCGGCTGGAATAGGTTGGACATTGAGGTGAAGGGGGATCATGCCATTTTCAAGGTTAATGGGAATATTGTGAACGAGGCTATTGATATGAAATATTGGGATGAAGAAGCACAGGCCTATAAGCCGTTAACAGCTGGAAAGATTTTGATTCAGGCGGAAGGGGCCGAGCTCTTCTATCGGAATATCTTCATCCAAGAAAATTGAATGTCACATAGTTTCATCTGTGCCATATCCGGGGAGATCAAGGCATCCAGGAGAGATGGTGGTGGAAAATCTATCTGGCTAGCTAGACAGGC
>ENA-UENX01000390-UENX01000390.1-marine-metagenome-genome-assembly--contig:-NODE-390-length-19870-cov-3.498059_pt1 | contig 19870 bp, 17 predicted proteins | sample MGYA00237875_ERZ529327 | MGnify/ENA primary metagenome ERZ529327 (study PRJEB26372, sample SAMN05368347) | marine metagenome | biome: cultured habitat; feature: ocean water; material: water; isolation... | reverse complement strand
TTTTCGCTGAAAATCTGTTTTTGCCAATGGCCCAAGCCGGTAGTGATATGATTTGGGCAGACGGCATTAACTCGAATTTTGTGTTTTCCCAATTCTATGGCATTCGAGCGAGTGAGGCCAACCAAACCATGTTTAGAAGCCGTGTAGGCTGCTGCGAAGGGGAACCCTGATTTTGCGGCTTGACTTGCGATATTGAAGATTGAGCCGCCATGCCCTTGCTTGATCATTTGGATGGCAGCATGTTTGGAGCCAAGGAATGCTCCTTTTAGGTTGACATCTAGTACGGCATCCCAGCTACTCTCCTTAAATTCTGTAAAGGGCTCCATGATATAACCTACCCCCGCATTATTGACCATGATATCCAATTGCCCAAAGGCCTTGATCGTTGCTTGAATCAAGTTCGATACCTGGTCCTCCATCCGGACATCGCAGGGTACTGCAATAGCTTGAACCCCCAGAGCTCTAGCGTCTGCGGCGATCGCTTCCATTTCTTCGGTATTCCCGATATGCTCTGCTCCGAACTCTTTTCCCTTGGCCTGTCCTAGATCAGAGATCACGACATTACAGCCCTCCTCAGCAAAACGCATAATTAGGGCTTCACCGATGCCTTTTCGGCGACCAGAACCAGTAACCACAGCCGTTTTACCCGCTAGCTTAAACATACTAGGCAATTTGTTCTGAGATGATGAAAATGGGATTCTCTGCAAATGCCTGAAATTCGCTGGCTACGCGTTTCATCGTATCAGTCTCCAATTCAGGGCCTAGTTTCTCCATATCATTGATCATGATCACTTCACAGTATTGGAAAGGCGGTTTTTCGGTGCTCCCCATTACAGAATTGAGACTGAAAACCTTGAAATCATCAATCGAGGCCAAGCCTTTTACTGTGGGTACATCCGTAGTTTGAGCCCAATTCTCATAGGCTTGTTTTGAGGCTTCGTCTTTTAGGTCGAATAAGACAACTAATGCTGCCATAAGCTTTTTTTATGATTCTTTGATAGATCTCGTGTTGGAAGACACTCAAAATGGAATTCCAAGAGATTTGTCTAAGAAGGAATTTTATAAATGAATCATTGCTGAATCCTATTCCGGTCTAGCCTTTAGAAAATTCTTACCGGCTACCTTGATCAGTCCTTGTACCGAATTAAGGATCATGCTTGCTCCTTTGTCAATTAGGGCCTGGGCTTGCTCCGGCGTACCAGCTACCGTCCCGAAGAACTTCCCTGCCGCTAGAACGGTCTTGAAGATATGATCTAAAGTTTCTTTGACCTCTGGGTGACCTGGTCCATCGTAGTAGCCCATGGACATGGCCAAGTCCCGCGGCCCAATGATGAATCCATCTACACCCTCAACCTGGCAAATAGCTTCCAAGTTTTGAACACATTCAAGGGTTTCAATTTGTGGCATGACCAAGGTCTGTGCATTGGCAAATTGCACATACTCTCCCTGAGACATCGGACCCTGCATATAGTCTGCTGCTCTTACTGGGCCTAAGCCTCTCTTACCAATTGGAGGATACTTGATGGCTTCGACCAGCTGTTCTACATCTTGTACTGAATTGATCGTTGGCATCATTACCCCCATCACACCCGCATCCATGAACTGTAATATCAACTTAGGATCGGTACTTCTAATTCTAGCCAAAGGAGTGCAGCCGGTCAACTCACAGGCTCTTACAAGGTTTACGATATCTGAGGCGGTGATGGCGCCATGTTCTCCATCGATCATATAGTAGTCCATGCCTAGCCAACCGATATATTCGCAAATGATGGGGTCGACAGTAGGCGAGATGACTCCAAAACAGGCTTTCCCTGCCGCTATTCTCTTCTTGAGTTGGTTTTCTTTCATACGTTTCGTTTCGAGATTACAGATCGCATTTCTTTGTAGGTCAATCTATCCAATGGGTTCACCTGCGGCAATCTTGTTTCGGACAAAATTCATTAATCCGCCGGCTTCTGCTACTTCAGCAATGAACGGAGCAGCTGGCACAGATTGAAATTCAGTTCCTTTAGTCAGATTTTTGATCGTCCCCGAGCTGGGATCATATTGCAGTTCGTCTCCGGTTTCGCAGCCCTTGGCAATGTCCTTGGAGGTGACGAAAGGAAGGCCATAGTTGATGGCGTTTCTGAATTGTAGGCGTGCAAAGCTATCCGCAAAAACAGCTTGTATCCCTGCCCCCATCAGCCCTGCGATCACATGCTCGATACTTTTGCCTCCGCCGGCGAAATTGTGTGCTGCTACGATAAAGGTATATCCATTGTCTTTGAAGCCATTTTCTTTATTAAAGGACTCGTCCACGCCGGCCATCACCCATTTGCTATTCTCTTCCTTGTCGATGGGAGAAGTCCAAAATTGTTGAATGATGATGTCATAAGCCATCACGTAATCACTAGCAACCCAACATTTTCCTGTTATCATGGCCGATATTTTTTCTGGTAATGCTTTAAATCAATTCTTTCACTACTCTCGCTGCTGATTCAGCGGCCCCTTCAATTCCTCGAGACTCCTTGGCAGTGTGTTCTCCGGCGAAATGAACGTTGCCCGCAGGACGAATCATATCGGAGAACCAGCCCACCTGACCCGCCTGAAATTCAGCATAAGCACCTTTATTGAACTCATACTGCCCCCACTTATGGGTACCTATGTATTCCAATTTCCCTTCAGATGCAGGACGCATGCGCGCCATTTGCCCAAAAGTGAAATCTGCAATTTCTTTATCTGACATTTGATTAAATCGATCTGCACCCGTTCCATTCACCCAAGCGGCTAGCTGACTGCCATCATTGGTTTTGCTGAAATCAAATATTCGTTCCAAAGGTGAATCTGTCCACATCTGGATGGGCATTTCATCTGACTCCCAAAAGGGCTCGGTCGGCCGGAAGTGTATTTGCGTGATCTTGGTATATCCTAGTTCTTGAATGGCCTTTCCTTGCTTGGGGTTTACTTGAATCTGAAGATCCAGATCTCTTAAGGTAGAAAAAGGCAGGGTACATATCAACTGTTTAGCTCGATAGGTGGTACCATCGGCGCATTGCACCCGAACGTTCCCCGCCTCTTGTAGAATCTGTGTTGCTTTCTTTTGTAGATGCTTTGGGGAAGTGAGTTTGGCTGCGATGGCGTCCGTGAGTGTAGAACTTCCATCCTTTATGTTGAAAACCCTTCGTGATCCATTGAATTTGCGAAATGCTGCACTATGCATAGAGTTAAGTGCTGAGGTCTGATAAATATCGTTGTAATTGGCACTGATATTCACTAAGGCCAAGCCTGCTTCATCAAGCCCGCCCTTTTGCAATAGCTCTGCTAGGGGCTTATCTAGTCCTGGTTTCTGATACCACGCATCGATGGCTTCCAGTGCCGGAGTCTGCCGCATCGCCGTACCTTCCAGGCGGGCCGGTACGAGTGAACGCAAAGCCTCGGGCAAAGGATTACTGGCTAAATCTGGCCAATCTTCAGTTTTGATCAATTGATTTTTGAAATACAAGGCAGTGGGAGATCCGAAACCTGCCGTAATGTCAATGACTTCAATTCCAAATTCGTCAATCAATCCCTTAACTAGCGTGTATTTATCACCTATACCACGACCGCCAACATCAGGTGTTCCCGGCCAGTCTTTTTTGGTATAAAGGCGACCTCCCCATCTTGGACTTCCCTCCAAAAGCAAGCATTCTTTCCCTGCTTGCTCCAGCAAATAAGTAGCATATAGACCAGATAAACCCCCTCCAAGAACGATCACCTCGGCATCGGATTTCCGATTGCATGCTAGGCTCATACTTGCAGCGGCAGCACTTGCCAGGAGTCCCGTCTTAATGAAATGTCTTCGCTTCATGGGTGTTAGATATGCTGAGCTATAAATTTCTGGGATCAGTAATCCTGCCGGTAAGGACAGAGGCGGCAACAACGGCAGGCGAGGTCAGATAGATCTCTGCCTCCTTGCTTCCCATCCTACCGCGCATATTTCGATTGCCTGCGCTAAGGACAATATCTCCATCTCCTGCTACCCCAGTGTGAATGCCTGCACAAGCGGCACAGCTAGGTGTATCGATGGCTGCTCCAGCTTCGATTAAGGTAGTGAGATAGCCTTTCTTAATGGCTTGAAGGTAGACATCCTGACTAGCAGGTACCACAATCATATTTACATCGCGATGAATGCGCTTCCCTTCCAATATCTTGGCCATAATAGCTAGGTCCTCGATTCTTCCGTTGGTGCAGGTGCCTACGAAGGCCTTGTTGAAGGGGGTGCCTTCTACTTCGGCAACGGGGACCGTATCATCTAATTTGTGGGGCTTGGCTATGGTCGGTACGACTTTTGAAACATCTACCTCATAGACCGCCTCGTAGTTTGCATCTGGGTCGCTCTGGAGGGGTTCCCAATCGCCTTTGGCTACTGGTTTCAGGTAGGCTGCAGTTACCTTATCTGGTGCCACAATACCATTTTTGGCACCTAAATCGACCGTCATATTACAGAGCGTCATTCTACCTGCCATATCCAGTGCTTCGATGGCTGGCCCACAATATTCCAAGGTCTTATAGATCAGATGACCATTCCAGTGCATCATGCCCATGATGTGCAGTGATAGATCCTTGGCCATCACCCAGGGTTGCCATTCTCCAGTAATATGAAATTTTACTGCTTCAGGAACTCTAAACCAGGCTTTACCCGTAGCCATGGCCACGGCTGCATCCGTAACACCAACAGCATTTCCGACAGCGCCTACAGCGCCATAAGTGTTGGCATGGGAGTCAGTTCCAATGCTTATCTTCCCTGGCAAAACATGACCTTGCTCTACCATGATCTGGTGGGCGATTCCCTGTCGGCCTAAGTCATAAAAGTGTGTGATATCGTGTTCTCGAACTACCGCTCGCCATTCATTGAGCATGGTAGCGAACTTTTGATTTGGAGGAGGGACGAGATGATCAGATACGCAAATGACACGGTCTTTATCAAATACTTCTGTTTTGCCCAAAGAGCGAAACTTGTTGAAGCATTGCTTGCCCAAATAATCCATGGTCATTACTGTGTGTACATCCACCCAAACCAGCTCGCCTGGCACTACCTTTTCACGGCCACTATTGTTCGCCATTATTTTTTCAGTAATGGTCATTCCCATGGAGTAAAGCTTAAAGGATTAAAAAAGAAAATAGTTAATAATATTAATCATTAACAAAGTTAATTATTTTAAATGAAAAACCGATAAATTTTGAAAAATTAAGCTATAAAAAAATTTATGGTTGTAAAGTTGATGAAATAAAAAAGAAAAAATAGTTAATTGGGTTAATTATAGATAAATAGCTGCTGCCTAATCACTCGTGTTTCATGCCATATGAAGCATCTGTGGCTATCATTTTATGCAAAATAGGCCCAATCGAAAGGCTGGGATTGGTAGCGATCAACGCTCAGAAATAATGAAATTCTCCAACGCAAAGGAATTTAAATACGGTTGGCCGATTGTTCTATCCGCTGCACTTGGGATCGGGTTGGGGATGTCCCCGCTACCTTTCTATACCATTGGTGTGTTGGCAGGGCCGCTCACAGCAGAGTTCAGCTGGGGAATGAATCAAGTAATGGCAGCCTTACCCATCTTCACTTTGGGGGCGCTAGTCATGGGACCTTTGATAGGGATGATCACGGATAGGGTAGGGGTGCGTAAAACGACTTTAGTTTCGGTAGTTCTATTTGGGTTGACTTTCATGGCTTTTAGTCTGAACACAGGGTCTCATCGGTTGTATTTATTCCTCTGGGTATTGCTGGCTATCACAGGCGCTGGTACTTTACCCATTACCTGGACGAGAGCGGTTAACAACTGGTTTAATGAGAATAGAGGCTTGGCCTTGGGGCTTTCTCTATTGGGTACCGGACTTTTTGGAGCCTTAGCAAAACTCTATGCAGCGTGGTGGATTGAAAATTACAACTGGCGGGTGGCTTATATAGCATTAGGTTTACTCCCTATCTTAATTGCTTTTCCGGTAGCCTATTTTGCCTTTAGAGATACCGATGATCCAAAGGTCCAGGATAAGGTTGATCGACTCAGACGTGAAATACCTTCGCATACCACTGCTGAGAAAACGGGATTAGAATTGGGCCAAGCGCTAAGAGGGTGGCGATTTTGGCTAATGGCGTTTGCTTTTATTCCGGTATCCTTTGCAGTAGGAGGCCCCATACCGAATCTGGAGAAAATATTGAGTACCAAAGGCTTCGATGCCGCTGAGGCCGTAGTTATCGCCAGCTTTATTGGTTATGCGGTGATTATTGGCCGGCTAGTTGGAGGATATCTTTTGGATCGTCTCTGGGCCCCAGCCGTGGCGGCAGTCTTGCTTAGTATACCGGCCATCTCTTGCTTGCTCTTTCAACAAGCGGATCTCTCCTATGAGATGGCTATTGTAGCTGTGATGATCTTGGGATTTGCCGCTGGGGTGGAATATGATTTAATGGCCTATCTCGTGTCGCGGTATTTCGGAATGAAAAACTATGCTACCCTATATGGTATTTTATATGGTTTCTTTGCACTAGGTGCGGGCTTTGGTCCTTACATATTTGGTTATTCCTTTACAGCAACGGGGAGCTATAATGCCATTTTAGGGTATGCAGTTATTGCCTTCTTGGTGGGGGCACTACCACTCCTCTTTTTGGGTAGATACCCGCAGTTTGATACGGAGTCCTCTAGCACCAATTGATTTGCTGAACTTCGATTATTCAATGATACTTTGGTAAACCATAGTCCTAAATTTTTCTCTCGCCTTTAGATGGCTATAGGGACGCAGTTGAATCATCATAAGGTAAATTAGGTCTTCCTTCGGGTCGATCCCGAAGTAGGTGCCTGCAGCTCCGCCCCAACCGTAGGTGCCTTCCGAACCCGTTGCTCCGGTAGCCGCTAGATCCTTCACCACTGAGAAGCCTAAGCCAAAACCATGTCCTCTCGTAGGCAGATTAATGCCAAAACCACCATAGGATATTTCGGAAAGATGATCCAGTGTCATCAGCTCAATTGTTTTGGGGCTAACCAGTCTTTTTCCTTCTAGTTGCCCCCCATTCAGCAGCATCTGACAAAAGCGCAGATAATCGTAGCTAGTAGATACTAAACCACCACCACCAGAAAACAAACTGACCTTCTGCGTATAGCGACTGCGATTCGGATGATCGATAACCTGCAGTTTCCCCTGCTTATCGGTACGATAACTAGCGACAAATCGCCCTTCTTTTTCATCAGGCACCTCAAAGTACGTATCCTCCATACCTAAGGGTTGAAATATCCTTTTCGACAAGAATTTATCTAAAGATGTATCTGATAAAACTTCAACCAAATGGCCTAACACATCAGTAGATACTCCATATCGGAAGGCTGTTCCTGGCTCATGGTATAGAGGAAGTGTACTGAGTTGTTGTACAAAGGCCTTAAGATCAGCTTGACCCCAAAGGTTAGAGGTTCGGTAGAGCGAATCTACGTAAGTATTAGGTCCCCAACCATAGCCTAGTCCAGAAGAGTGCCTTAGAAGGTCTATGATCCTGATATTGTTCTTGGCCGCGATAGTCTGCCCTTCACCCTGGTGAACCTTGAGGTTTTTAAAGTTTGGAAGATAGAGATGAACAGGGTCGTTCAATTGAAATTTGCCTTCCTCGTAGAGCATCATGAGAGCTATAGAAACAATAGGCTTTGTCATGGAATAAATGCGCCACATGCTATTGTCTTGCAAAGCCTTTTTTTCTTCCACATTTGCAAACCCATACGTGTCGAAATGCACTAGTTGGCCTTTTCGCATGATGGCGGTTTGTACACCAGCCAACTGACCCTCATCCACATATTGGTGCATAACCTTGTTCAATCTATCGAGTCTATCTGTGGATAGGCCAAAGGATTCAGCTTTGACATCTTCTATTTTGAGTTGGGCAGACAGGCTGTGCCATGAAAGGAGAAATAGGAAAAGCCCTAGAGAAAAGTATTTGGTCATAGTTGCTCAGTTGTGGTCAGAACAAATATAGTTAATTGTCCTGCACCTCATTTCTCTAAAGTATCGAAATTGAAAGACTATAGAAGACAAATGATTAACCATATTAATAGTTAATTAAATTAATTAATTACTTTTAGAAGATGAGAAATCGAAAAACAACCTTTTTAAACCTTATAAATCTTAGTCATCACATGCCTGATCTCGCACTTCCAACCTCTTATAAAGTCTATTGCTTTGGTATGGGACTGTTCTTGTGTGCAGGACTTTTGTCCTGTAGTGGAGCAGCAACAGAGGCCGCGGCAGGCAGTGAGGCTGAAACAACTACTTCCACTATGTCTAGTTCCACAAAAGCTGATGAAGGTGTACTCTTCAAGCGCGCCACCATTTTAGTAGCAGATATAGATCGGTCCCTGGAGATCTACAGAGACATTCTGGGTTTTGAAGTTTTTCAAATCTCAGAGTCTAGCGAAGATTCGTACTCCTATCCGGTTTTTAAGATTCCCAAGGAAGCAAAGATTCGTTTTGCCACCCTCTCTTCACCTACTCAAGTTCGTACTTTGGCTCTGACTGAGGTTACTGGTATTGAGTTGCCAAAACCGAGTGCTCCCCTGATGACGGCAGGCGTGATTAAGGTCGACGATCTTCCGGCGGTTATGGCGAAGATTGAAGCCCTAGGCTTAGAAATTACGGCGCCGAAAGTTGATGAAGGAACAGACTTTACCTTTAGAGAGCAGGCCTTTATTGATTTTGATGGCCATCTGATGGTCTTGTATCAGATTCTACCAGGGCAGTAAGATGTCGAGTTTTACCTTAAAAGGAATTCAAGAGATCATCTATAGTACGGGTGGTCTGGAGAAAACTCGTATGCTATTTGAAAGCTATGGTGGGTGGAATGTTGTTGATCAAGGAGCTGTACCTAAGGAAATCCTTGCCTTTTGGGACTTAGAAGACGGAGGGGCGGCAGAGGCGGTGCTACTTCAGTCAAATCATCATCCTACGGGCCAGTTGCGCCTGGTGCAATTCTCAGGACTGGAGCAGCAGTATATCCGATCCTCGCAGCAACCTTGGGACACCGGTGGGATTATGGATATCAACCTGCGCGTTCACGAAGTGCCAACCACATTTGATCACTTGAGAGAACTGGGCTGGCATGGATTAAGCGATCCCTTACTGCAAACGATGGGACCATTTACTTTGTATGATGTACTAATGCGTGGACCGGATGATACTATCATAGCGTTTACGCATCGCCTAGAGCCATCGATGGAGTTGAGCGCCCCAATCGCTTTTCCTTCCCATATTTACAACTCCTCCATCGTGGTGAAAAACCTGGAAGAAGCGCTAAACTTTTATCAGGAGAAGCTGAGCTGTCAGCTGCTAAATAGTTACCAAGTGAAGAAGGACAGCCCCCAGCAGAATATGTTTGGCTTACCTTTCAATATAGTTACTGAAGTGGTAACCCATGCACACATCCTATCTTTTGACGGTACCAGAGATACAATCTTTCAGATCGTCTCCTTTGAAGGCGTGATAGGTAAGGATTTCTCATCCGTGAGTCGTCCTCCTAACCGTGGCTGGTTGCTGTATCGGGTGGAGGTAGATGGTATAGAGACTTATCATGATCAGTTACAGAACAAAGGGGGAGAAATTCTAAGACCCTTACAATCCATTGAACTATCTCCTTATGGAGAAAGAAAGATCTTCGCGGTCTTGAGCCCGAATGGCGTGTGGTGGGAATTTTTTGGAAAGTGATTAATACTTCGGAAGTCTCCGAGGCTTCCGAAGTATTAATCATCACTTGTTCAGATTATTAGAGTTGATATAGCCTGGTTCGATGAGTGTCCAGCCAGATACAATCTTACGCAAGTTGATGCCTAATCGTTTGGCTTCCGGGTTGGTCCAAGTATAACTTACTGCATAGCTATTGATACCAATGCTATCCATCGGCATTTCATATACAGCTAGTTTCATAATCTTAATGGTTTTGGCGTAAGCCAATTGGGTTAACTCCACGGTATAATCTACTCCATCAATATCTAACTCCACCATGCCACCCTGATCATGCAGTTCTAGGTTTCGCTGAAAGTAAGTACTATCTGGATACTCAGGGACTGGATATTGTAGCCAGCCAGAGAAGGATCGACATTTGAGGAATCGATACGTAATTGGATTTTCCTCAAGTGGAGATAATTGCTCGATCCAAAGGGTATCCATCTTGACCTTGATTTGGTCTAAGGACACGGCTGAAGCGCCGAGTTTGTTTTGGCCGTTTCTACCCGAGGAGAAAGTGATTAGGACCGAGTCTTTACTTTGACCTAATGTGTCAATGGCTAGATGATAATGCTCATGCTTCTGGGCTACCTCTACCCGGTGCATATCCGTATCTGTATTTTCCAACCATACCTGTTGAAAATTATCCCATTCACCAATTGGCAAGGCGGCTGTATCCTTGGAGTCGTCTGTAGAAGGCTCTTGCACTTGGCAGCCGGATAATAACAGAACGGTAAAAGCAAGGCAGGTCCAATATTTCATCTAATAACTATTAGGTGCGGTCTAAGGTTCTTATGTGTCTGATCGGGAAGCTTGTCCGTTCGTTCTCTTTTGTGGTAACTCTACCCAGAAATTGGGATCTATATCTGATTCGTTTCCGACTTTCCGTTCGTTGATCATGGTAATCCCAAGGAAGTTGTCATTTTCAGTCCACTTCCAAACCCGGACTCGATGATCATCATTACCGATGAGGTCGATCTGTTCGAACAGCGTAAGCCCTGGACGATGCTTGTACTCCCAAATTAGGACTACACTTCGCCCTGTTTCCCATGCCTTTCCGGAGAGCCGTGGATTCTCAAAAATCAATTCCCCTTTTTCGTTGAATGGGCAAATGCCAAAGTCCAAACATTCCTCGAAACCATCGTCCCAAAAGTACTGATTTACTTGATGATACTTGTTCTCAGGTAGCATTCGGATCGTTAATCTACTTCGCCATTTGTCAATGAGGTTGCCATCTGCACCGATTCGAGTATAGGTGCCGTCCCATATTCCAGTGTGCTTTGGGAAGAGCTTTAGTTCTACCATCGTATTGTTTTTTGAATGACCTATAATGGTTAATTAGATTAACTGTTAACAAAGTTAATTAATTGAGTCGAGAAAAAAAGTAAATCCATCATAAGTTTTGAATTTCGGCATAATCCTGAAATTAATGACTGCATTTGCCGGGGTATCGCAGAAAAAATATAGTTAACTATATTAATAATTAACGAAATTAATTTTTTATGTTTGTAAGGCGAACCCTAGATCATCAACAATAATCTGCCATAAAAAACAGGATTACAAAGCTCAAAATTGATTGCTTATGAGACTTAATCACTTTAAAACCTTCTTTTTGCTACTGCTCGGTCTAAGCCTCACCAACTTTGGTTTTGGCCAAGGAACTATCAGTGGCAAGATTACTTCTGATGAGGACCCCACAGCAGGTTTGTTGGGGGTGAATGTGATTGTAAAAGGTAGTACGGTGGGAACGGTGACGGACGCAGATGGAGTCTACCAAATTCAAGCCAGCGAAGGAGATATATTGATCATTTCTTATGTCGGGATGATCAGTCAAGAACTAGTTGTAGGGAGTGGTTCCACGATGGATGTTGTACTATCCGAAGATGCTACACGATTATCCGATATCGTTGTAACTGCAACTCGACAACCTATCCGAAAGATACAGACGACTACCGCCATTAGTACCATTGGTGCTGAAGCTTTGCAAGCCGAACAACCTGAATCTTTCGGGGAGGCGATCCAATCTATTCCTGGAGTTACCGTTGAGAATAGCCAGGGGAGAAAATCTGCTTTCAATATCAGGGGTTTCCCTTCTGGTAATACCTACGTAACCACGCTCATGGATGGACTACCCCTATCCGGTTTTGCAGCCCGTTCTGCGGGTGTAGCGGAATTCCACGGTTTGGATAAAAATGTGGAGCGGATTGAGGTCGTAAGAGGTAGTGGTGCGACGCTCTTCGGACGTGCTGCCGCTGCTGGCGCCGTGAATATTATCACGAAAACAGGAGGGGAAGAGATTGGTGGTCATGTCTCCTTTACCCGATTCAATAACATAGTAGGCGATGATCATCAATTCAGCGGTGATTTTGACTACAGAGCAGACTTCAATCTGAATGGACCACTTGCGGATAATCTCAGGTTTAACATTGGAGGTTATTTAATGGAGGACTCTGGTTATAAAGAGTGGGCACAAAAAGATAAGGGTACCCAATTTCGAGCCAATCTGGACTATTTAATCTCACCTACTAGCTCTATCCGGGTTTATGGTATGTGGGGAAATAATCAGTTCAACAACCTTACTGACGTTCCCTATGATCTTGGAACGGGAGAGTTGGCAGATGGATGGGAAACACATAATACTTTTTACCCCGATAACAGCCAGGTGGATTTTGAGTCTACCCTTAGGACGAGCGTGTTTGCCCCCATTCAATTCACTAGTCCGATATTGGATGTGAATGGCAATGAGATCACTCAGAACCAAGCTGAAGATAACCGAGAAGAGGTAATAGGTGGTCATGTAGGCATTACAGCCGATATTGATCTAGGTAATGGGTGGAGATTGGTAGAAAAATTTCGGGTCCAGGCATTTGACTGGAGAGACCAAAATGAGATTACTTTTAGTTCTTTCTACACGGCAAACAGTAACATCCTTCGTTTGAATGCGAACTCAAACGGACAAATCAATGACCTCGTTAACGAAACAAGATTGCAATACACTGTAAAAAGTGGAACGGCTACACATAACATTAGTGCTGGTTTTTACTACAGTGATGCGAAGTATGACCGTTTTGGAGGTTTGCACTGGTACAATTCCAACGTAGATCCAAGACCAACTTATTCTTGGTTTGGCCCTCCAGGTACCCCTCCACCTAATCGGTTCTCCTTGTCCAGTACCACCTCTCACCAAGAGGAAAGTGTGACCAGTTTCTTCGCTGGAGATGAAATGGTATTCAATGATAAATTGAGTATCAATGTCGGTATCCGTTATGACCGCATGACTGGCTTTTTTAACAATGATCCAGAGGAAATTGACGGTTTGGATTATGACCCTGCGGAGCTGCAGGAGAATGAGTTAGATTTTTCTGATTTCTCTGGCTCTATCGGCTTGAACTACTTGCTTGGCCCTAGATCTGCTGTATACGGTAGTTTCTTGAGAGCGTTCTCCTTACCTTCAGTAGGCCTAGCCACACCACTTCCTGAGAAGAATGAGATTGTGATCAACACAGAGTTAGGGTATAGAGCTGGTGTTGGTGACTTGGGCTTTGATATTGGACTATTTAATACCGTAATCAACAACCGCTTGGCTTCTGTGTTTGATCCGAGCGCAAGTGGCGGACAAACTTTCGTTGTTCAGCCAGTGGGTAAGAATACCGTGCAAGGGGGTGAGTTACAGATCACTTATGCGCCTTCTGAGGTTAAGGGATTGCTATTCCGCACGAGTATGACCTATCAAAGATCTCAGTACGATGGATTGGAGATCGCCCTGGATAAAATCGATCATGATGATGATCCTGATACACCAGACATTCCAGAAGCCAACATCAACAATCTATTCGGATTACAGTTGGTGGAGCTGGATCCAGCCAATAATAACTATGCGATCGACGTAACGGGCAACCAGGTTCACAATACACCAACCTTTATCTTTGCTTTCAACGCAGGATACCGCGGAAAGTATTGGGGCATTGGCTTTGATATGGTGAATTACTCTGGTCGAAAGGTGGGGGCTTTGAACTTGTACGATACACCTGATCTAACCATCGCCAATGGTAATATATACGCCAACTGGCCGATGGACAATGGCACCAGTCTAAGACTTGGTATCCGCGTCAAGAACTTGTTTGATGGTTCTGCTCCCCAGCAATTCGTTTTGGGTAGCACCAATGATTCGGTCTTAGTACAAAAACAGAAGACGCCAGATTTCAACAATGTACTGGGCTTCGGTATTTCTCAGATTCCAAGACGAGTATTGATCACTTTAGGATATGATTTCTAAGTAATTAATTGCATAAATTGAATAGGGTATTCCAAAACGTTTGGAATACCCTGTACTTTTTTCGTTCTCTGACAATTTTTTGGTCAGCGTTTTAGCTGGAAGAATTGCGCCTAGAGGAAGCAAGACTTTTAGCTAAAAGGATGACTCCAAAGCACAAAAATTGTCAGAGAACCATTTTTTTTTAGTAAAAAATCTCTTTTCAATCATCGCATTTATGAAAAAAAATACGCTTCTTTTTCTAGCCTTAGCACTCTTTGGCATAGCATGCCAGCCCACCGCTACTGAAGGTGGGGGAGATGAACCGACTGAAGCTGCCTCTTTGAATTTAGACTTGGATGCCCCTGCCGATAACTTGACTGCTTTTGTAAAAGTGCGAGGATCATTACAGGATAATGAAGAGGTAATCTACTATGCTAATGGAAAGATCTACGGCTTCGTAGATGGCGAACGTGATAAGCCGTTGATGGGATTTCAGATGTATAATATTGCCCGTTCCATCAAGAAGGGAGAACACGATTATGAACTGTTGACCAATGAGGTCCTGTTATATACGGACTTAAAAACCGGGGAGGTATTGGAGCAGTTTGAAAATCCATATACCGGAGAAACGGTCGATGTCTTGCACGTCTGGAATTCACCTGTTAACCAAAAACAGCAGTTGGAAGGACGTTTTGGCAAGTGGGGAGTGAATCACAATAAATTCGGAGAGGACATGATCTGTATGAATGCGGATATTTTCCTGAAGTATCCTTCTCCGCTTAGTACTACTGAATATCCAGAGAGTTCGCAATCTGATGACTATGAGGCGGCTGAGCTTTTTCAGTTTTTCTTCTCTGAAAAGGATATGAATGATCCCAACCAGAATAGCATTGATTGCACCATCTCCTGGACCCGCCTTGGCCCCTGGCTACCTTGGCTGAAAATGGGACAACGACCCGGTAACATGGTCTATCAGGGAGCGGGCTATAAACTCATGGAGACCGACTATGACCAAATGCCAAAGGTTTTGACAGAATATGTGATGGCTAACAAGCCGGAATACCGGCATTCTCCCACAGAGTTTACCAGCCCTAACGAAACCAGCTGGACCTATTTCAAGAAAATGAATCCGAAACAATAGACTTATCCTTCAATCCAATATTATGAAACAAGCATGATGTTGTTTAATCACAACCTCACAAGGGAGGATTAAAGAAAATCTTGCGAGAACGCAGTGGTTGCAGCTGTGCAGAATTATTTCTGCAAATTGCAAGACTGCGGAAATAATTTAAACAGATGAATAGAATTATTCAATGCTTCGCTTTCCTCCTCTTGATGGGAGGAAGCCTGACGGCCCAAGAAACCGTCATCACTGGGCGTGATGCCATTTTGACCCGACAGAAAACCACTTGTGGTACGATCGAAGCGGGTAAAACGCGTTTTGGCATGTGGGAAGGAAGAGCGTATAGCCGTGTCCCTGGAGAAAAAGATCGGCACCTATTTAATGTGATTGGTATTAATACCCGCCAATGTTCAGTTAAGGAAGATGACACTCGAGGCCGTGGATTCAGAAGCGTTTCAAGGGAGGTTATGTTTTATCTTGATCCTGAAACGAACGAGATTATGGACGTTTGGAAGAACCCTTGGTCAGGACAGGAGGTACCTGTGGTTCATGTCGCAAATGATCCGGTAAACATGCGGGCCTATTCCTATGAAAAGGATGATTCCGGAAAATCTACGGCAAGAGTAGCTATGCGTAAGTACGGTGATGTCATGGTTTCCTCGGCGGAGATTCCATTGTTTTACTCCAATCCACTCGGAAGCGAATTCCAAGCCTACATTGGAGGAGCCTACCATGCCATGGAGATTTTCAATACCTATTATAAAGCTGAGGAGATTGAAAATTCGAAAATTGCCGCTTTGACCCAATCCAATATCTCCTGGTCGAGAGTAGCGCAATGGCTTCCCTGGATGCAAATGGGAGATCGAGCAGGGATTATGGTCTTTAACGCCACCGGATTTAGCACCTTTGACGAGGAGGAGATCTGGCCGGCTTTGAAAGCTGCCATCCAGGAACGCTATCCGACCTATATGACACCTCCTCCTTTGGATGACCCTCGCCCTAATGAAACCTCTTGGACCGTATTCAAGACTTTTATGAAGGACAAAGAGAAAGCAAAGGTCGGTGGTCGATAAGTCGAATCATCATATTAAGAACTTGCGCTGGTGGATCATTGGCACCATTTTCCTGGCTACCACAATCAATTACATCGACAGACAAGCGCTGTCTGTCGCAGCACCCTATATTCGAGAGGATCTCGGATTGTCGAATGAAGATTACGGTTGGATCGTTAGTGCCTTTCTGCTGGCTTATGCCATCATGCAGATGGTATCTGGGAGAGTCATCGATGTGATCGGAACCAAACGCGGCTTTTCGATAGCAGTAGTTTGGTGGTCCATTGCGAATATGCTGCATGCTTTTGGTCGAGGATTATATAGTTTGGGCGCTTTTCGGTTTTTATTGGGCATTGGAGAGGCGGCCAATTATCCGGCAGCGATGAAAGCTATTGCAGAATGGTTTCCCAAGGTGGAGAGAAGTAAAGCGGTGGGGATCTTGAACATGGGGCCTGGGATGGGGGCGATTATTGCCCCGCCTTTGATGGCAGCCTTGATCTTAGCCATAGGATGGAAGATGGCCTTCGTCATTACAGGAGCCATCGGTTTTCTTTGGCTTATCCTATGGCGATGGATTTACTATTCCCCAACGCAACATCCGCGGATTTCTCCCTCAGAAAAAGCCTATATCCTGGAAAGTAGAGCCACGGAAGAGGACGGAGGCAGCATGAGTTGGTGGTCTTTCTTTCAACACCGTGAAGTATGGGGGCTAGCCTTGTCTCGGTTTATTTCAGACGGTGCGTTCTATTTTTTCGTTTTCTGGCTTCCTTCGTATTTGACCGATGTCAAAGGATTCAATTTGGTTCAAATTGGTCTGTTTGCCTGGATTCCTTTTTTAATGGCGGATGTAGGGAGCTTTTTGGGAGGTTGGACGGGTGAAAAGTTAATGAAAGGTGGAAGAAGCCTGGATGCCTCGAGGAAATGGGTAATTTGGTTTGGGGCTATATTTGTGGTTCCAGTACTAGGCTGTTTGTATGTAGACTCGCCCTATGTCGCCATCGCCCTAATCAGTTTTGCCTTGTTTGCCACACAGTTCAAACAATCAGCATTATTTACCTTACCGATCGATCTTTTTCCTGCTAAGGAAGCTGCCTCCGTGTGGGGAATCTCGGGATCGGCAGGAAGTTTTGGGGCGATGCTATTCACGCCCTTGATTGGTTATATGATAGACACCATGTCTTATTCTCCCGTATTCGTCATCGTTAGTTTCTTACATATTTTATCAGCACTCTTCGTGATGATCTTTATTCCTAGAATAAGGCAGCTGGCCTAGTGTGCCGAGCAAATGCCTTCAAATTACGGGACTATGAAAAAGATTGGATTCCTCTTGCTTGCCAGTGTTTTCTTGTGGCTTTGCGCTTGCCAATCTGCAGAGAAAGAGACCGATGATAAGCCATTAACGGTCGAGCAAATCATGCAATTGGCACATGAAAAGGCAGGAGGAGAATTTTGGCAAAGGCCCACCTCATTAAGTCTAATCGGCCGTGCGGTATTCTATCAAGGAGATACTGCCTTTCAGCATGAAAAGCACAACATGTGGCGTGTCTTTGAACGTACCAAGACCGATGCTCATGCGGCGAATGGGAAAGTTCGCATCGAATCTTTCCGAGAGGAAAGGCCTGTTTTTGTCGTAACCTTTGATGGACAAAATACCTATGATCTATCGGGAAAGCAAGAGTCATCCGCAGCTGATCAGCGCTGGGCATCCAACTTTGGCTACGGCGCTATCCGTCACGCCCTGGACGACGGCTACCAACTGGAACTCGTAGGGATTGATACAGTGAAAGACGAGCAGGTACACTGGATTAAGGTAATTGATCCTAAGCAAGGGGAAACCTTTTTTGGAATTGAACAAGAGGAATATAAGATTGTCAAGGTGGGCTTCCAGACACCCAGAGGATGGCATGAACGCATCTATTCTGAATTCTTCAGCAAGCCAGATTACCCATGGTTACAGTCAGGAAGGGTAGAATTGTACTATGAAGGGGTATTGGCCAACGAAGTCTTTTGGACGGACTTCGAAGTCAATGAAAGCCTGCCAGATTCCCTCTTCGTATTACCCTAATCTTATTAAATTCTGCAACTTGAAAAATCGACGACTCGTTTTGGCTGCTCGCCCTGGGGATCTCATTAAAAGCAGTGATCTCGCCTTACAGGAGGTGAATATTCCTGATTTGCAAGAAGGCCAATTCTTAATCCGTGTCCTCTACCTATCATTGGCACCGGTGATGAAATTCTATATGCTCGATGGAGCCGGCATCGAACAACCCTTGCAGATTGGTGATCTCATGCGTGGGCGCGGGGTAGGGGAGGTCATACAAAGCCGTCACCCTGATTTTCAAGTGGGTGATATTGTACAAGGTAAATGTGGTTGGCAGGAGTATGTTGTATGTGATGGCTCGCCTTACTACATGATGTATAAGGTTCGGCAGCGCAGCTTGCCTTATTCAACCGCTTTAGGCGTGCTAGGTATGACGGGGTTTACATCCTATTTTGGTCTGTACGAGGTAGGTCAATTGAAGAAGGGAGATCGAGTGTTGGTTTCTGCAGCAGCTGGAGGAGTAGGCTCAAATCTAGGGCATTTGGCCCGTATCAAAGGGGCTAGCGCGATTGGACTGGCCAGCACAGATGAAAAGTGTAATCTGTTGACAGAAAAATTAGGCTACGACGGAGCCATTAACTACCTAAAGGAAGATGTTTCTGAACGTATAACCCATTACTTTCCAGAAGGAATTGATGTGTATTTTGACAATGTGGGGGGTGAAATGCTGGATCAAGCGCTATTGCACTTAAGACGTTATGCCCGAGTAGTGTGTTGTGGACGAATTTCACAATACCAGGATTTACACTCTGCTTCTTATGCTTTGCAGAATTGGCACAAAATAGGGGCCACGCGCAGCCGGATGGAGGGCTTCTTTATTTATGACTTTGAACCTCATTTCCCGAAAGCGGAGGCAGACCTGGCCCAATGGATTACGGAAGGTAAGTTGCAATATCAAGAAGATATACTGGAAGGCTTGGAAAACATGCCGATTGCTTTAAATCGCCTGTTTGAGCGCAAAAATGTAGGTAAGCAATTGGTGAAGATTTTTTTGGATTAGAACATTGTTTCGACTAGTGATTTTGTTCCCATTTCCATTATCCACAGATCAACAGCTCACCGAACGGAATTATATATTGTACCTGCCGGCACAAATTTCCCCACCCTTATCATGGCTAGTCAGATTTAGTCCCTACGGGACTGGCCTTGCAATATGGCGTGCTTATTTCAACCCCTTTGGGGATACATCAACTAGCCACCAGTTTTCCATCTGTAGCGTAGAAATGCCTATTTAACTCCTTCAGGACTGGCCCTGCAATATGGCTTCCTTATTCCAACCAACCCCTTTAGGGGTTACATATACCTAGCCATCGAATCAGGAATGCATCCATGCCTTTAGGTATGGTATCTGCATCCCATCGGAATGCTTAGGAAGTCCTTTCCTCGAAGGAAGCCATGGTGGCCGGCTTTCCTTCTTGGATCAACATGGCCTTCTTCCGGAAGAAGCGAAGAAAACCAGCGTCACCCATCCTGGAACCATTGATACCGGATTGTTTGAAGGAATTCTTTTCTGCGTCAAAAACGCGGTTGGTTAAGCTGCCATCATTGATACTGATGGCACCGGCTTCCAATTGCTGGGCTATGGCGATGGCATGATCAATATTAGTAGAAAAAACAGAAGCGGA
>ENA-UENX01000388-UENX01000388.1-marine-metagenome-genome-assembly--contig:-NODE-388-length-20143-cov-3.535853_pt1 | contig 20143 bp, 10 predicted proteins | sample MGYA00237875_ERZ529327 | MGnify/ENA primary metagenome ERZ529327 (study PRJEB26372, sample SAMN05368347) | marine metagenome | biome: cultured habitat; feature: ocean water; material: water; isolation... | reverse complement strand
CCTCGTATGCTTCAGTCGTCACACCAAGCGGAAATACGGATCCAGAACCTAGGCCTTCCAATTGGGTAACGGTAATACCTGGACAGTTATCAAATCCTTCAGGGTCGGCATAAGTAACAACAGCTGCACATTCCATGATGTCAGTTGATACGACTATGTTATCGGGACATACAAATGCGGGTTCTTCTAAATCAATAACCGTTACAGTAAATGAGCAACTTACTGAATTCCCACTTGCATCCACAACTACATAGGTTTCCAGATTATCCCCAATAGGGAATTCACTACCTGAACCTAAACCTTCTAGTTGAGTCATGGATATCTCCGGACAATTATCCATAGCGATAGGAGTCGCGTATTCCACCAAAGCCGAGCACTTCATAGGATCTGTTCCCACTTCAATATCCGCAGGACAAGTCAAGACAGGTGCTTCGGTATCATTAACGGTTACAGTGAAGATACAAGTTGTCATATTACCAGCAGCATCAACGGCTTCGTAGACTTCAGTGGTTTCTCCTACCGGGAATAAAGCCCCAGAACCTAAACCCTTCACTTGACCAAATGTCGCAATTTCACAATTATCAGTCGCCACAAGATCCTCATAAGTAACAGTTCCACCACACTCGCCTGGATCTGTCGATACATTAATATCTCCAGGACAATTTATGCCAGGAACTTCCGTATCACTTACGGTTATGGTAAATGTACAGACGGCAGTATTACCGGCTTCATCTTGAGCGGCAAACACTTCTAAAGTTGACCCCACAGGGAAGGAGGTATTAGGACCTAATCCTTCTTGTTGAGAAACCGTTACTCCCGCACAGTTATCCGTTGCCGTTGGAAAAGTATAAGGAATAATAGCTGAACAGGCTCCAGGATCAGTAGACACTGCGATATCTGTAGGACAGGTTAATACAGGTATTTCACCATCAACCACTGTGATATTGAACGAACAAGAGGACTTATTGCCTGAATCATCTACCACTTCAAAGGTCTCCGTTGTTGTTCCCAATGGGTATTCACTTCCATCGCCAAAGCCAGCCAGTTGAATGGGCACTACATCCGTGCAATTATCAGTAGCTGTAACAGCTTCATAATTTACCACTGCTGCACATAAACCAGGATCAGTTGATACCACCAGGTCATCTGGGCAAACTAAATCAGGCATTTCGGTATCCTTAACAGTAACCGTAAATTCGCAATTTACTGTATTCCCCTTTGCATCCGTAGCCGCATAACTTTCGATAGATACGCCTAGTGGGAAGGTTGCTCCATTTCCAAGGCCTGCTAAAAAGTCTACTACCACTCCTGGGCAGTTATCAGTAGCCGTCGGCTCACTATAACTTACTACAGCAGCACAGTCTCCAGGATCTGTATCTACTTCAAAGTCAGTGGGGCAAGTTATGGTAGGCATTTCAGTATCTTCAACTGTAACAGTAAAGGAGCATGAGATAGTGTTTCCAACTGCATCGGTGGCCGTATAAGATTCAGTTGTTACGCCGATTGGGAAAACACCTCCAATTCCAAGACCTTCTTCAAAGGCTGTCGTGACGCCTGAGCAATTATCTGCTGCGGTAGGTTCATCATAGATCACCATAGCAGTGCATTCTCCTGGGTCTGTTGATACGATAAGATCTGTCGGACAGCTAATGGTAGGCGCCTCCGTATCTTCTACGGTAACAATAAATGTACAAGGCGTAACATTCCCACTACCGTCTGTGGCTTCATAGGTCTCTTCTGTACTGCCTATCGGGAAGCTTGCTCCTGAACCCAATACATTATCTATGAAAATGTCCACCGAAGAGCAATTATCGGTTGCTGTAGGTAAGTCATAGGTGACAATGGCAGAACATTCGCCAGGATCAGTAGAAACCGTGATTTCTTCTGGACAAAATATTGCTGGGGCTTCTGTGTCTTCCACCGTAACAGTGAAGCTACAAGTGACCATCGTCCCATCGGAGAAACTGGCTTCAAATGACTCTTCCGTAACACCCAGTGGGAAAACTGCACCTGAACCCAAACCTACTGTTTGGTTGATGACAATACCTGGACAGTTATCTATGCCACTTGGGTCTACGTAATTGACTATAGCGGAACATTCGCCAGGATCAGTTGAAACCACAATATCATTCGAGCATAAAAAAGAAGGTGCTTGGGTATCTTCTACTGTGATGATAAATTCACAACTCGTTTCGTTTCCACTAGCATCTGTAGCTTTAAAGATTTGAGTGGTTGTCCCAACGGGGAATGCAGCACCTGTACTAAGCCCAGTTGTTCGAACAATAGTCAAACCATCATCTACTGTACTACAATTGTCAACTGCTGTTGGATCTTCATAATTAACAACTGCCGTACACAAACCAATAGCGGTTTCAACAATTGTATTGGATGGGCAAGTTAAAACAGGAGCTTCGGTATCGTTTACCGTGACCGTAAAGCTACAAGAAACAGTATTTCCAGCAGCGTCAGTAGCGGTAAAGGTCTCCGTACTCATCCCCACAGGGAAAGTACCTCCCGTTCCTAGACCATCTTTTAATATAGTAACTACATCAGGGCAATTATCAGTAGCTATTGGAGAACTATAGTCTACTACCGCCCCACAAATACCGGGATCACTTTCTACGGTTATGGCAGGAGGACAAGTTAAGACTGGAGCCTCGGTATCATTCACCTTAATTGTAAAGCTACAAATAGCGGTATTTCCAGCAGCATCTCTAGCCTCATATATTTCAGTACTAAGCCCAACAGGGAAAATCGCTCCAGGTCCTGATCCGCTCGTAAGGGCGACGGAAAACCCTGAACAATTATCCGTTACGGAAGCAATATCATAGTCCACTACCACTTCACAGGCACCTAAGGCACTTGATACTACAATATCCGCCGGGCAAGTAATCACCGGATCTTCCTCATCATTCACCGTAATATTAAAACTACAAGTAGAAGTATTCCCAGCCAGATCTGTAGCCTGATAGGAAATGGTAGTTGTACCTACAGGATAAGAAGAACCACTTCCTAGACCAATATTGGGTACTAAAACTCCTAGGCGATCGAATTCCATCACCCATCGTCTCCTCGTTACAATTTTCTGATCATTCCACACGCCATCTTGTTCAGCATTTAGTTCGGCATAATCTTCGTCAAATGAATCATTCGGTTCCCCTGAACGCCAATTGGTAAAATTAACTGCCTCTCCCGTTTCCCAAATAAAATCACCTTCTATCCCTCGGTCTGTAAACCCAATCCATACATTATTGCTACCTAAAACACTAGTTAAGAAATCATTCTCTTCTGGAGAAGTAACCGTTGCCAAGTGACCACCACGATCCATAGATTCACTGATCGCATCTTCTGCTAGGGCTGTCGCATCTGATAAAAAATATTGGCTCCCGCCAAACTCTCCCAAGAAGGTAAATCCAGGGATATCTTCAGGGATCAAGGTGCAATTATCTGTTATTTGAGGAATTTCAAATGTTACATTTGTTTCACAGGCTCCCGGATCGGCCACTGCTACGATATCCGCAGGACAGTCAATGACGGGTGCTTCGGTATCATTAACGGTGATCGTAAAGCTACAGGTAGAAATATTTCCGACTAGATCTGTTGCCTGGTAATTTAAAGTAGTCGTCCCTACTGGATAGAATGATCCACTTCCTCGTCCTTCATTCGGCATCAATACCGCCAATTGATCAAACTCGACAATGAAAAGTCGGCTCGTACCACTACGAATATCATTCCAGGTACCTGAAGGCGTAAAATTCATCTCCGTGTAATCTTCATTTCCTATATTATTAGGCTCGCCATTAGCCCAATTAAGATATACAGCCTCTTCACCCGTTTCCCAAATGAAATTCTCTTGACCTTCAATAACCCGATCGGAAAACCCAATGAGGCTTCGACCAGGAGCGGCCGCAGAAAGGAAATCATTTTCTGCTTGAGAATTGACGGTAACTAGATGCCCCCCCAACTCAATCGCTATCTGGTTAGCGGCATCTGGCAAAGCGGGACTAACAGAACGGTAGTAGGAATGTCCGTCCAAGGTTCCTAGCAAGGTAAAACCAGGAATGTCGCCAGGTGTCAAAGAGACATTGTCCGTGAAAGTAGGAACACTATAGCGAACAATAGCACCACATTGATCGGGGTCATTGTCGGCCACGATATCGGCAGGACAGCTAATCGTAGGTGCCCCAGCATCGTTTACCCGAACCGTAAAACTACAGTCGCTTGTTTTACCTGAAGCATCCGTCGCCCGATAGGTTTCTGTATGATTCCCAATAGGGAAGGTTCCACCAGATCCTCTCCCTGATAACAAGGCGACATTGACTCCTGAACAATTATCCGTCGCCGTCGGCAAAGAATAGGTAACAACTGCACTTGATGAGCCAGCATCACTATCTACAACTACTGTATTTGGACAGGTAATAGAAGGTGATTCTTCATCATTTACTCGCACGGTAAAAGTACAATCGTCTCTATTACCAGATGCATCCCGCGCTTCAAAACTTAGATTGGTAAGCCCGATGGGAAAGCGTGAGCCACTGGCAGGTCCACCCGTTCGAGTAACCGTCACTCCACAATTATCAGTAGCAACTGGATTGCTATAGGTGAAGATCGCGTCGCATCGTCCTGGATCAGTTTCAATGATAAGATTAGATGGGCAGCTAACAAAATCTGGTGCAGTTATGTCTCGCACCGTAACCGTTGCATTACAGCTTCTGGATAAATTCTGGTTATCTCTTACCGTTAAGGTCACTGTATTATTGCCAATATGAGAGCAACCAAATGCAGTGCGGCTTAGAGACCGAGAGCTAATAGAACCATCAGGATCAGAACTACCATTATCAATTTGAGCAGCTGATATAGTAGCTGTTCCAGATGCATTTAAATTAACAGTTATATTCCTACAACGAGCCACAGGAGGAGTATTTAAAATAACTTGATATCGGGCCAACCCATTAGCAGGGTTTCTCGTTGAAGAGCCAGAAGATTTCATGGGGCTAATAGCTGAGCTCGTAAAAAAACTACCCCCGCCACCGCCACCGGCAGTGGAAATTCCACCACCACCACCAGAGTAGCCGCCACCGCCACCGCCGCCACCAGGCCTTGCACCAGCTCCACCACTACCATAACCAAATCCACCAGAATTGCCACAGGAAGCACTTCCTCCGGGAGCACCATCCGGGAAACCGGCACCACCCCCACCCTGGAAGGAAGCTGGAAGTCCGCAAGCCAAATCTCCACCATCGGTATTGCTGCCTCCACCACCACCAGAATCACTAAGACCGCCGGATGCTCCGCCAGATCCATTGGTTCCCCCAGCTCCGCCACCGCCAAAAATGATATCTCCCCCCCCAGCTCCTCCTGAAGTTGATGATCTTCCACTACCTCCTCTAGCTGATGCTAAGCAGTCATCAAAGATCCCCTGTTCAGCATAAGCACCACCACCACCACCAGCAGCCATCAATAAATTCCAGGTGCTTTCTCCAGGTCTAAGAAATAATATCCCCGTACCACCACCACCACCAGTGGTCCCAGAACAAGGGAAACATTCGCCAAGCACAGAAGAGCCAGCGCCCCCTACCACAAAACGTACTCTAGAACCGTGAGGAATTGTAGATCCAGGCCCTACACTAAAGACAGCCGTAGTTGTTGCACCACCACCACCTTCTGCTGTACATCCATCTGGATCATTACCGTCTAACTTAACGGAGCCACCATCTCCACCTCTCGCAGTTAATCGAATTTGCAAGATAGCTGGATTATTCGGCACAATAAAATCTTGTTCATCACCAGAATAACTTACCAGATGTTCAGTCCCATTATCAATCAAAGAGGATTGAGCAACAGAAATAATAGGTAAGCTAAATGTCATCAATACAAAGGTAAGCAGCCAATTGGATGGTCCTTGAAGAACCCTGAACTGTCTAAAGGGCTTTGGGTTGAGTCTCTTTTTATCAATGTAGTGCTCATGCAGTTTGGCATGTAAAGACGTGAACCCATAATAGTTCTTCATGATTTATCGGGTTTAGTTTTAAAATAGAAATAGAACTCCTGGGCTTTGCTTGAACCACAAGCAAAGCCTAACGTATTCGGCATCCTAATACACTCAATTGAGGCTACACAACAGTATTCAAAATGGATACTATAGCTGAAAAATGTACTTGATAGGATTGTTTATGAGTGTGCCTGACAAGGAATCGTCAAAAAGGAGACTTCTAACTAAACACATATTCAAAAATAGACGCATTTAAAAAAAACCACAACCACATTAAGATGTGGCTAAATGATTTATAAATACATCTTTTATTTCATACCTACTAACACGCTATCCAATGGCTATTCTCTAGCTGGTATCTACAACACTTCAGGGGATGTCATTACCATCGAGCTTCGCCAATTTCATGAAGACGAAGATCCGATTGTCTAGCAGGTACCCAAGGCCAAGGATGTTGAGGAGTTTTGTGGAGTTGATCTTACTTAGGAGAGGTAGCGTTTGAGATTTATTGATAACCTCACGCTAGACATCCGGAGTCTTTAAGACTTCGGATGTCTAGCGTAACGTATAGATCAGAACCGATCTACCTTCTTCACTACCCTTCGCCCGGAGCGACCTTGAATTTCCAACAAATACAAGCCCGGATCAAATCGCTCCAGGGACAAGTCCCAGCTTTGAGGAAAATCTTCGCTCAATTGTTGCCATATCAAGCGCCCCGTAGCATCAAAAAGCTTTATCCCAGCGATCCCTTCTTCCAAAGCATTGATCTGCAGTCTACCTCGCGTAGGGTTAGGGAAAATGTTAACCTTTAAGGGAACAACTTGAGGATCCTCCGCTGAGGTGGGAGTCATAGCAGCGGTAAAGGCAGCCAGTAGCTTGATGTAAGAAGATTGATAGTAGATTGCTGGTTCTGTAAGCTGCCAGGAGTTTTGTGGCCAAGAGGTATTAAAGTCCTTGTACGCCTTTTGGGCAGGCTGGCCAAAAGGAGGCGTGAGGGAACCCGAGTCACAGAGATTGTTGAGATTGGCGCAGCTATTGGTATTGCAACAGCCATCCATGCTATAGCTAGGATTGGGACCGCCGACTACGTAAGCCGGAGGTGGGTTGTTATCCCAGGCTGTCCCGTCTCCAAACCAGCTATGATACATTTCCTGGCAGCTATTATCTCCGCCATAAGCTTCCATTCTCGTGAGATAGACTAAGTTGTTGGGGTTTAAGCCATGAAAATAATGGACATAGCCAGCAGCTACAGCTTTATACAACTCATTATTATCCGCATCTAAGCCAAAGTGAATCATATTGAGGTAAATATTAGCTTGACTACCTTTGGTATTATTGCTACCCCAGGTATAGTTTTGGGTGCCCAGGTAGGCGAGATAGGGATCCTCTCCGTTTTGATAACTAGGTAAATGATCCCCGGCATTCTTCACGCTGTTTACATAAACGCCAATGATATCATCGGCTACCGCCGAGCTAACCCCAAATTGTTGGGTATAAAAGAGCATGGCCTTATGGTAGGGCTCCTCATACATGCTAGCCCATCCCCATTGCTTTAAATGACTTTCAGCATAATTGTTGTTGACAAAAGTCTGATAGCTTCCCTCACCCGTTTTGGCATAAAGGAATACAGCGGAAGTCAATTGCCGCATCTTCGTATGGTAATCATCCAACTGCTGCTCACCCGCAGCCAACTGACCAGAGTTGTAGAAGACCTTATTGGGATTATTTACTGCCCAATCGTAGGCTTCGATGGCCGCATTCAACAGAGTGCTAGCATAGGAGGTATTTCCCACTTCCTCAAAAACGATTGAACCCAAGGCCATCATGGTAGCAGCACTAAAGGAAGCAGCTGTAGTAGCTGGTCCGTAGAATCTAGGAGCCGTTTCAGCAGAAGGGGGAGAGACAGATCCACCACCCACTACGCTTAATATCCCCCCATCGTCTTCTTGCATCCGCAGCAGCCAATCCAATTCCCACTTAAGCTCATCTATTAAGTCAGGGACTCCATTCCCACTTTCGGGGATATTGTAATCGTCAGTCCAAATCTCCGGATAATACAAGTAGGCAAATAATAAGTCTACCATGGGTTGATAAGCAAAATTGACGTACTTATTATAGTCGCCAGCATCAAACCATCCACCTTGCAGATCGCGACTCGTAGAGGCCCCCGTATTGCTATATAGACGGCAATCCGTATCCTGGAGTGATCCCATAAAATTAGTACCATCCGCAAATTCGGCCCCGGCATAAGTAGCCGGTTTATCGGTACCGCAACGTTGATAATAGAAAGTACGCACGGCTAACTTGAGCGCCTCGTTGTAGATATCATCAGAAATTTTGAAGGCATACGACCCCACCTGATTTACCGGATCATATACATAGTACTCTCCTGGTGTTTCCAAATCGGAGAAATTAAAGTGCCAGGCCTTATCCCCCGATTGATCATGTACCTGACCATTCTTCCAGCTTGTTATATCACCAGAAAAAACTACCGCATCATCCGCTAGAGAACGAATCTGTAAGGTAGAAGAGGGTTCGTAGGTTTCGGGAGCGTTATAGCCTGTTTGGGCTTGCGAAATGACGGCTATCTTATCAGCCGCAGGAAGGTAACCAATCTGATCAATCTTGAGTTGATCAGATTGTTGGTAGTTTTGAGCAAAAAGAAATACAGGAAGTAAGAGAAAGCTTACAAGGATGTTTGGCTTCATAAGAAAGAGTTTAGGATTGCATTATTTATGACTTGATCGAGGCTTAGTAGCAGATAAAGGGAGTAGTGATAGCAAACGGGCTGCTTTCCTTCTCGTTGATAGACTGTTATAACTAGGATATTTGATAGATAGGGACGATCTATCAAGTGTAGGATAAATTTAGGAACGAAATGGGCTGGCGGAAAATTATTGCAGAATTACGCCATTATTTTGCAAATCAGTATCATAAGTCGTGTGACAATGCCTCCTTTATTGGGTCATTGGTTGAAATATTTCCTTGATTCGACTCATTTCTTGTACCAAATCCAAGTCCTTCATCGGCTAGCCCATCTTCATTGCGATCACTAAAGGCTAACACTCTATCCTTTTGCACACAAATCAACTGTCCATCAGGTAGTATAGCCAAGTTCATTCCATCTTGAATGCTATCCGCATAAATCGACCACTTTTCCGGTACACCATCTCCATTTTGATCTATTCCTCTTTTAAGGAGATCATACTCCGGTCCGGCATAATTGCTAGGAGGCGTATGCGTATGGGATTCGAGTACATAGAGGACATCGTTCTGATCGATGGCTAATCCAATAGGCGTTACCACATCTGGCTGCTCTGCTATTAATTCGATCACTAAACGATCATCGAAAATCTTGGGAAAGGATGGGTTAGATGAATCAGTTTCGGAACAGGCTGCTAGGACGCCTCCCATTAGCACAGCCAATAGAGAAAAGTGGTTCTTCGTCTTGAGGTTCATTTAGGGAAGATACAAAAACGGAAGGCAGGTAACAACAGGAAACAAAGCTAGAGTGCACTAAGAATTTCACGCCCATATGGGCAATTTTCTCGCATCAGTCGGCGAATAATTTTGTTCCCTTTATCCCCATTAGTGAAGACGATTACGCCCGATTTTGATTGTGGAAGCAAAATGACCATGGTTCGGACGCCTTGATCTGCACCGGAATGTACCAATGCATATTCCCCATTTGACAGATTCTTAACAACAAGCCAACCTAAGCCGTAATCCACCTTTCGATTCACCTTCACTTGGGGACTGATCATTTCTTCGTATAAGTCAGGAGACAAGCCTGCTCCATTGATCACGTCTAAACTGAAGGTGCAATAATCATTCACTGTAGTCAACAAATCATCTGCGGCTAACCCTTCCTTTCGCTTGTAGGTATCATATACGCCCCCTTTCTTATCATGCCATTTGGCAAAGGGCTTTTGCTCCATATCCGCTCCCCAAACTAGACTACTGTGAGGCATCCCCAGCGGGATAAAAAGTAGGGAATCTACCAAGGATTGCAATGGCTTACCCGTCTTCTGTTGAATAGCATTTTTCAAATACTCAAAGCCTTCTCCTGAGTATTGATAACGGGTACCTGGATCAAACTCAAAGGCGAGCTTACCACTCGGATGATTCCATCGCCAATTGGGGAAACCCGACTGATGACTTAACAGAATTCGGGTGGTTAATAGCTCGTGCCGAACATCTTCCTTTATTTCATGATCAATCCAGTGCGGATGGATTGGACTATCCAGGTCCCATTCCCCAAGCTCAACCAATTTTAGTACAAGCATAGCAAATACTGGCTTGGTCAAAGAAGCAACATTAAAAATCGCGTCTGGAGTGGCAGGCTCATCTGCCTCCAATTCACCTAAAACCTCATTCCGAATCACCTTTCCACCCTTTATCACGCCAATTCCAACAGCTGGAACATACCGATTCTGCATCTGCTGTTCTAAGCTAGGTGCTGGCCAAAACAGATAAGCCAAAAAAGCGACCAGGGAGAGTATCAAAAGAGTGAGGCTAGTTTTGCGCATTGCTTTGATTTTTCATACGCTTTATCTCCTCTTCGTAATTCAGATTAAAGTACTCTACATAGGTCTCGATTGGCCCTAAGCCTACTTCGGCTCTACGCGTATTTACATTGTCAGGATCTTGCAATTCGTATAACTGATTGTTCATAATCTGCGTACCATAGACTTGCTTATACCCAAAGCCCATCAAGAGTCTATCTTGCATTAAGGCGAAGGTGGAACGATTAATTTTACCAGCTGACACTGCTTCTTCCACTTGCCGGTAGTAGTAGCCCATAATCGGACCTGGTGAATGTTGCAATACAAAGAAAATAGCATTGTAAGACTGTAGCTCTACCTCGTCTGCCTTAGGAAAACCACATTTCTCCAAAATGGAGATCACCGTTTTTCTATTCTCCTGATCTACCGTCATCATATCTCCGCTTCCGCGCCTTACTTCTTGATCTTTGCGATAAACTTCAGCTAAAATGGGATCGATACTGTCACAAACAACCTCCTCCATCTGGAAATTTTCCAGTGCATTCTTCACCCCATCAGAATCGAGGATTTGGTCGACGGCCGCAGAAATATTGATACTACCATCTGCCATGGTCTCCATCTGTTGCGTGTTCTTTGGACCACAAGCATAACACAGAATGGCAATAAAAAAGCTATAATAAGCTTGTTTAATCTTTAAATTTTTCATGCGTCCAAGATAAGGGAAAAGCACATTAGCTGTGCTTTCCCCTAGAAGTCATCTATTTTTTGATCAGTATTTGCTGATGCCTTTCTCCATTGGAATGTTGAGCAAATATCATATAAGAAGCAGCCGGTAAATGACTCAAATCAATCATACCTCCCTCGCCACTTTCTTCTATTTGCCCTTGCCAAATACACTGCCCAGAGACATGAAAGACCTTAACTTTGATAGTTCCTCTCGCTGCGCTTTGAATCCTCAAATTTGATCCATGAAAAGGATTTGGAAAAACCTTCCATTGCCCTTCCCCCCTAAGACGAGCGGCTACACTAACAAGGTTACAGGCTTGTTCCTGGCTACCATCAAAGTCAAATTGTTGGAGCCGATAGTAATGAACTGGGCTTGCCGTGAGTTGATCATCAACAAATTCATAGCTACTCACCTGATCACTATCCCCATATCCCTCCTGCCAACCAATGGTTTCAAAGGTTTGACCATTGGCACTTCGCTCTATCCGGAACCCTTCATTATTCTCCTCGATGGCCGTTGACCATTGTAGTACATTGGCCTGGCGTTCTTCATCATAGTGGCCCTGGAAGCTTAAACATTCCACCGGTAAAGGTGCAGTCACAATGCTTAAGGTGGTTGGGTTGGTCAACTGGTAGCGTGTATTTAGCCCAGTAAAATTATACTCGAAGATCTGGAAAAAATAAGCGGCTCCGGCTTGTAGTCCGGTCAGTACCATAGAGCCTCCTGTGCCAGCATAAATGGCATAGTTACCAACACCTAATTCATCGCCTGCGCCATAGTTGCTGTTTGGACTATAGTCTGTCCCATCAGCTGGTGTGGAATTCACATCTCCTCCACGACGCACAACAATCAATCTTCGTTGTCCGCTACCCTGCGTCCAGTCCAACTTAACCGAATTAGATAGGATATCACTGGCCATAAAGCCTGAAGATTGTACTTGGGGAGGTCCTGGTGTAGTGAAACTACCAACCACTGGAGTAGTACCGAAAGCCGGGGAAGAGCTAGTGCCTCCATATTCATAAAGTGTGAACTGATAAGTACTTCCTTCTGCCAGTCCACTGACGTTTGCAATCGTGCCCGACCCTACGTAGCAGACAAAACCATTGCCTACAGCCGTAAACCCCTGTCCATAAGTAATCGAGTTTGCATAGGCAACTCCATCCGTCAAACTGCCTGAAAAGCTGGAATTGGGTGTCACGACCAACAAACGGCCATTTCCATTGCCATTTGTCCAACTGACTTGCACCGAGGTAGCTGAGGTCTCACTAATTGATAAATTGGAAGGACTAAGGGAAGGTTTTGCAGCAGTAGTAACACTGCCCGAAAGGCTCGGTCGCAGATAGCGGGTATTTGATCCTGAACCATGATATTCATATATCTCCACCCGATATAAAGTTCCAGGTGAAAGACCGCTGATATTTGCCTGGCTAGAAGTACCATCATACACTACAAAATTATCGATGCCGGTAGAGCTACCATCACCGAAAACAGCATCTGCAGTATAGCTTGTTGCATCCAAAGGATCAACGCGAGTGACCCCATCAGTCCTCATTACAATCACTCTCCTCGTTCCTGAACCCCGATTCCATAAAATGCGGACAGCAGTTCCCCCTATATTATCAAAACGCAAATTACTGGCCTGAGTAGTTGGAGCAATCACTGGTGTGGCTTGATTGGCGCGTAGGGGCGTATCGCTGTATACAGGTCGGCTATTGCCCTCATACTCGAATAGGGCAAAATGATAGTCAAGCCCGGGAGTGAGATTGGTAATGGTAACAGAATTCGATGTCCCTCGGTGAACCGTATAGTTGCCACCTCCACGATGAAAAGAAACACTACCAAATCCACTCAATGAACTACTGTATGCTGTACAATCTACTGGCGTAAAATCAACCGCACTACCCGCTTTTACGACCAATAAACGTCCCGTGCCAGAGCCATTTGTCCAGCTGATTGTCATCTGAGTGGCTTGTACATTGCTAAAGCTAAGGTTTGAAGGGTCCGTGACTGGTACGCTGGCCGTCTGTTGGCTCACCGCCCCAAAACTAGAGGTTAGATAGATCGTATTGGCGCCGGTACCAAAATATTCATAGACCCGGAAGAAATAATTAGTTCCTATACTTAAATTAGAGATAGTCTGAAGAGCAGCCGTTCCATCATACACCACAAACTCGTCTGTCCCGAGATCATCCCCGCTCCCAAAGGTATTGCTGGCCATATAATCTTGTCCATCAACGGGCAAGCTAGTAGGCGCACTTCCAGCCTTTGCCACGATGATTCTGCGGTCACCATTTCCTCTGGTATACAGGATTCTCATCCTATCACACTCTACCATATCTACTCTCACATTGGAGGCAGGCGTGCTGGGGGGAACGGTTAAGGTAGCCTGACTGGCTGTGGTGCCAGGCCGTCGATATACGGGATAACTGGAACCATTATACTCAAAAATGGAAATATGATAGGTTACCCCAGGGGTGAGGCTGGTGACATTGACGGAGCTACCCGTCCCGCGATAAACAGCGTAATTGCCTCCTCCCAAGTGAGCAGTAGATAAGCCAAAGATGTTTCCAAAACCGTAATTACTCAGATCAGTAGGACTAAAATCTACCGCACTCCCCGCTTTCATCACCACCAACCTTCTAGCTCCATCACCTCGGGTCCAATTTATGCGCATGGAGTTGCCAGTTATATTGGTAAAGTTTACCGCACTTGCTCCCATACTCGGCGTTACCGCGGTGGAGACCGTGCCTGTCAAAGCTGAAGAAGTCAAATAATAGGTATTGGTAGCAGATCTATTAAACTCAAAAACGGCAATATGGTAAGTGGTGTTGGGTTGTAGATTGCGCACTTCACTATTGGATGACGAACCGCTGGAAATAATATACTCCCCAGCATTCAATTGGTCTCCTTCACCAAAGTCAAGATCTGCACCATAGAATACTCCATCTACCGGATTTCCTGTAACAGGCGCACCTTGTCTGACTACTAAAAGTCTCGCGTTGCCGTTGCCACCAGTCCATCGAATACGAAAGCGATTACCTTCCCGGGAAAGTACCTCCAGGTTTGTCGGTGCTACAGTAGGCGTCGTGGCAGTGGTCTGGCTTGCGGTTGCTGCAGGTACAAGGTATATTGGGCCAGAGCTTCCATTGTACTCATAAATAGCAAAATGGTAGGTCGTATTGGGTCTAAGATCGCGTAAGTTTACGGTATTGGATGTACCCCGATAAACGACGTAGTTACCCGCACCTATTTGTGGACCCCGCCCAAAGAATTCATTCCAGTTGTAGAGCACTTGATCCACTGGGTTAGCATCTACTGGACTCCCTGCTCTAGCCACGATGATCCGATTTGCACCATTGCCACGCGTACAGGTGAGTGTCATAGAATTACCCGTAATATTCGAAAAAGTAATATTACTAGCTTGTACGGTAGGTGCGGCTACGGTAGACTGGTTTCCAGCCAGAAAACTGCTTGTTAGGTATGCTGTACCTGCACCTGAACCATTGTATTCAAAAACCCTAAAGTGGTAAGTCGTATTGGCTTGTAGGCTGCGTACCGTAACCCCGAACGCTGACCCATCATAGACGATAAATTCTCCAGGGGCAATTTCATCTCCACTCCCGAAATTAGTATTAGTGTTATAATCTACTCCATCCATTGGAGAGGCGGTTACCGCTGCCCCAGCGCGGGCAATTACTATTCGACGACTTCCATTACCCTTGGTCCACCGGAGTTGAAGGCGATCCCCATCTATAGCTGGGAATGTGAGATTTGAAGTCGGAACGGTTGGAGCTTGCCCTTGTAAAAGGAGCGTCATACAGAGAAAACAGCTTGCCAGAAGCAAGCGACTTAGTACGTGTTGCATAGTGTGTCGTTTGTTTAGTTCTTCATTCAATAACCCAAAGGGCAAGGATAAGGCACAGTCACGTGTATAGACATAGGTGTACCAGAAAGCTCCTGAGTCATTGCTACTAGTATCAGTAGCTAATGCTTTGGCTTCAGATTCAAATCCTTTCTTAATGTTGTAGGTGGGGATAGACTAGAACGACAATACGAGGGAATGTGAGGGGAATGTAAAAGCGAAGGTCTACCCAAAGGTAAACCTTCGCTACTTGGTTTTTAGTAGTTAAGCTGGGGCTTCTAGAAGCCCATGCTCATTATCTTCACACCTTTGGTATCCAAAGGAGAGCGATCAATTTGATCACCAGTTTTGAATTTCTTGATGAACATGTCCACCGTTTCTTTACCTTTTGCATCTGTGAAGTGGGTCTCGATTGGGAAACCTTTCACACCATACGTGTTCATCGAAGGGTGGGCCTGCTTCTTGTTACCGGCCTGCTGAGTTCTGGCGAAAGAACTCTGCATCACATCCAAAAAGTTGATAGGCAGGTCTTCGGTGGTCCACATGGTACCATTTCCATCTTCGGTCGTGATTTCGTACTCGTGCGCAAAATACCCATCTTCGGTAGTCTTGGTACGGCCCGTTTTCTTAATTGAAATACCTTGATCTTCCCAGCTCTCATTCATTTCTTCCTCCGTCTCTGGGATATTATATTTACGCTGTTTCATTTTGAAACCTTGCTTTTCTCCATCCTGATCCATCACGGTAGTCATAGATCCTTCCTGATTGTCCAAAATCATTTGCATCGTTTCTCCATCTTCCAGTGTATAGATCATGCCGAGCTTCCAGGTATCGAATACGTACTGAATATTCGTTTTTTCAACTCTACCTTTTTTATCGGTTGTAGTCATATCCATTACAAAGCTCATCGGATATTCATTTTGAAAAGGTTCCCAAGGCTCATCATTGCCCCCCATCCCTTTAAGGATGTTATTGACCATATTTTGAGCTTGCTCTTCCTGGTATTCTTCTTCAGTTTGGTCTGTATTTCCAGTCTGTTGTTGGGTCGTAGTTTCTTGCGTGGTCTCCGTCTCTCCTTTTTTCTTTTTCTTCTTCTTGTTCTTACGCTTGAACAATCCCTCAATCTTATTGAAGGCTTTGTCTACAGACTGATCAATCTTACGATCGACGTTCTGATTGGCTCGGTTTTTTGCACGGGTTTCTGCTCGGCTTTGGGCCAAGCTCATCGTGGAAGTAAGGGTACATAAGGCAAGAATTAAAAACAGAAGTGTTCTTGGTTTCATGTTTTAAATGGAATTTGGTGATTAATTTCTCTTATTCTTACCACGAAGAATAAAAAGGTAAACAGTGAAAGTCTTTTTTTTGCAAAAATCTTTTCTGCAGGGCAATGGCCGGCAAAAAATCCCAAGATAGATGGTGTAGTTGTAGGTATTTTAATGGTAGCGGTAGTTCCTGATGTTAGCTCCATGCTTGCGATGGTCTAATCCAGGAGTCTTATCGTAGGCAAAGGACTTCTTTCATTTCATGCAGTCCGACCTAGGGAAAGTGGTGTAGTGTGCGGGCGAAAATAGCAATTTTAATGTTTACCTTTACTAATTAGGTGGTAAAAAGGAAGGAAGGAATCGAGATTCCGCCTATCAAATGGCGTAGCTTGCGCACAACGCCAAAGTGAAAAATTGCTGTTATGGCCGACGATAAGAAAAAAACTTTCAATGCCGATGATCTGAAGGCTGCCTTGCGTCAACAAGAACGGGAGCTGTTAAAGAGGGAGCTGCAAGAATTAGAAGAAAAAGGAGAGAAAAACCCAGTCAAGATACGCCGCCTGTATTGGATGGCGGGAATCTCCGCCGCCGCAGCGATTGCACTTTTGCTCATTTACATCGGACTCTTGCCTCGTTTCGCTCCATCGCCCGGTGATCTCTTTAGTCAGTACTTTGAGCCTATGCCAAATATCTTGGCCTCGATCGAACGAGGTCAAGAAAGTTCCGTCTCTGATAGTACAGCGCAAGGAGATGAAATCTCTTTCGGCACCGGCACCCCGACTAATACTGATGATGACGAACTGGTCCTGATCGAAGATTTTTATCAAGCCAATGCACTACTAGGTGAAAATAAAGCGGCTGAAGCTATTCCTTTGTTGACACCCTTGGCGGGGCAAGATTCAGACTTTGGACAGGCCGCTAGCTGGTACCTCGCTCTCGCCTACCTCCAAACACTCGACCTTGACCAGGCCAAGGAATTGTTTGGAGAAATGGCAAAGGATGCGGCACACCCCTATCAGGAGGAATCCGAGGCGATTTTAAAGGTCTTGGTGGGAGGTTAGTTCTTCTTCAGATACTTCCGATTCATAGACCAAGATATCTCCGGGCTGGCAATTCAGCACTTCACATATAGCGGTTAAGGTAGTAAAGCGGATGGCTTTGGCCTTCCCCGTTTTCAGGATCGACAAATTGGCCTCGGTTATTCCGATCTGCTCAGCCAATTCTTTAGAACGAATCTTACGCCGTGCCATCATCACATCTAAATTTACAATAATCGGCATCTGCTAAATAGTTAGATCTTGCTCCTGTTTAAGTTCTCTTCCCATCTCCAACATCTTACCTATCGTCACCAGCAAGATAACAGGAATCAGCCAAGGGATTAAATCTGAGGATTCATTTAGAAACGAAATCCCTTCCATTTCAAAATTGGTCTTGATCCAATGTTTTTGCCAAACACGAAAAAAACGCTCTAACATCGGTATACATGCCAGTAGCATCGCTAGGAAATAGATGCCTTTCACATTTTCATGATTGAAAGGGTTACCTTCCTGCACGGATCGAATCATTCGATCTACTTGGATCAAAATAAAGTACATGGTTAGACATAAACCCGCTAGGAACGCCCACATCCCAATTCGCATATTAGGGAGGATCCCTTCCATACGAACCTCAGTTCTTTCGATCACCAGGTAAGTTTCAATACTAGGATCTGGCTTGAATTGTAAGTCAATTCCCTCGTGATTCTTCAATAGGTTTTCATCTTCCGGAACCAGTGAAAATCCAGCCCAATTATAGCTGTGAATACTCTCCGGGTAAAAAAGAATGGCAATAGAACTAATGAACAATCCAGCAATAGTCAAAAACTTCAGCGCTAAAATGATATTTCGAGATATCCGAAGGAATTTCATCTTTCTTTTTTTCAGTAAAAAATTATTGATAAACAATAATAAATAACTTTTAAACAATAATCAAGCTTAATCAAAATTTTGTAATCAACAGCCCTCCTTTCAACCTGTACATCCCCAGGGGTCAAGTCCGTTGGAACCGTGAGTTATTGTCGGTCAAAAATCTATCTGGCCAGCTAGACAGAGACTGCCAATGCCTGGTAATCCATCAACAGCCCAGCCCCCATAGCCGTTGTTGGTGTTTTCCACCAACAACACCCCATAGCCCCCAAGCCCCTCACCCACCACATCTCATAAAATATCCCCTGCGCCATCGTATATTAGAGACCAAGCAACTTAAACTGACCAATATGTATAAACCTAAACTTCTGCTTTCCCTTTCTTTTATGCTCTGTTCCCTACTACTCCTAGCTCAAGACACCTCCCTTGACCTTGTACTTACTGGAGGGCGAGTCATAGATCCTGAAACCGGCTTAGATGACATTCGAAATGTAGGCATACGAGGAGATCGAATTGTAGAGATTTCCAGTTCTTCACTTAGAGCGAAGCAAAGCTTAGATGTTTCCGGGCTAGTGGTATCACCCGGCTTCATCGATTTGCATGTCCATGGCATGACACCTAAGGCCCACGAGTATCAGGCCAGAGATGGAGTTACGACGGCTTTGGAACTGGAAAGTGGAATGCTATTCTTAAAAGACTGGATTCAGTCCAAGGAGGGGAAATCGTTGGTAAACTATGGAGCTTCGATCCCTCATTCCCAATTACGTGCCCTCGCCATGGAAGGCTATCAACATTACTTCCAAGAAGCCGAAAAAATAGTGGCGCAAGACGGCTACGGGAGTCCTAAATTGGCCAAGCTCATGGTAAATATGAGGCGTGCCGCCTACCAATCCTTATCCAACGATGACATTGACCGAATGAAAGGACTCTTGAAGAAAGAGCTCGAGGCTGGAGCCCTTGGAGTGGGCGTTCCTGTTGGTTACTATCCTGGTTCTACACATGGCGAGATTTTCCGTGTGTATGAGTTTGCCGCAGCCTTCCAAGCTCCCGTATTTTCACATACCCGAGGATTCGGCTTGCCCGGTATTCAGGAGGCGATTGCCAATGCCAGTGCTAGTGGGGCTCCTCTGCATATCGTTCACGCCAATAGCCTTTCGTTAGCGGAAATACAAGTCACTTTAGACATGGTAGCTGCTGCACAGAAACGAGGGCTGGACATTACCACAGAGGTATATCCTTACACGGCGGCCTCCACCTATCTGCAATCCTCCATTTTTGATGAAGGCTGGCAAAAGAAGCTGGGCATCACGTACGAAGATCTCCAATGGGAATCCACCGGAGAACGACTAACAGAAACAACTTTCAAGGAATATCGAAAAAAAGGTGGCGTGGTGATCATTCACATGATGAAACCAGAATGGATAAAAAAAGGGATTGCTTCTCCCGTCACATCAATTGGCTCTGATGGCATGCCTTATGCCCCTAAGGCCCACCCCAGAACTGCTGGCACCTTCTCCCGTGTCCTTGGTAAGTACGTACGAGAGGAGCAAGTGATTACGCTCGCCGAAGCTATTCGCAAAATGACGCTCATGCCTGCTCAGCGTTTGGAAGGCATTGCTCCTGCCATGCGTTTGAAAGGGCGTTTGCAAGTCGGTGCCGATGCGGATATTACCGTCTTCGATCCAGCTACTGTCATCGACAAAGCTGATTTTAAGGGGCTCCAGTTTTCTGAAGGCATCTCCCATGTGCTCGTCAATGGGCGATTTGTGGTGAGAAATGGCGAAACGGTGCAAGATGTTTTTCCTGGGCGCCCCGTGGTTGGGCGGTATAAAAATTAGGCAGGGTGTATTGTTGGTCGAAAATCTATCTGGCTAGCTAGACAGGGACCAAC